>Ga0209542_10017657_pt1 | contig 11661 bp, 9 predicted proteins | sample RifCSPhighO2_01_FD_184028 | JGI IMG/M metagenome (GOLD analysis project Ga0209542, IMG submission 184028) | Soil microbial communities from Rifle, Colorado - Rifle CSP2_plank highO2_0.1 (SPAdes) (version 2) | ecosystem: Environmental > Terrestrial > Deep subsurface > Rock core/Sediment ...
TAAGCCAAAACCTGCCTATCCGATAGTTATCCGGCGCGATGGGCCACGTCAGATTGAAGCGCTGAAGATGTTAAAAGGTGTTGGTCAAAAAGAGGGCTTCGATTTTCATATTTATGGCGCAGAAACTTCCATGGCGGATACAGCCAAAATAATCACAAAACTCGCATATGGCCATACTGGTTAACCAAAACACGCATATTCTTGTTCAGGGGATAACAGGAAACGAAGGGGCGCGAGCTACTCGGGAGATGCTTGCTTATGGTACTGTAGTTTTGGCTGGAGTAACACCAGGCAAGGGTGGCGAGATTGTAGAAGGCGTGCCAGTGTACAACAGCGTTCGCGAAGCTCTGGCCAAACATCCCGCTATTAACGTTTCGCTTGTGGTGGTGCCGGCTCGCTTTGCGCTAAGCGCTGTGACAGAAGCAATCACGGAAAAAATCCCGCTTATCAATATTCTAACCGAGCACATACCCACTCAAGACAGCGCGCGCATGCTCGCTCTTGCTCGAGCCAACGATAAAGATACACATGTTATATTGGTCGGGCCATCCTCTGTGGGGATAATCTCGCCGGGTATTGCCAAAATTGGAGCCATTGGCAGTTCTACTACAAGCAAAGTTTTTAGCTCCGGTTCGATCGGCTTAATTTCCAAAAGCGGCGGCATGGCGGCAGAACTTGCTTCTGTACTTTCCAAAAATGGCTTAGGCCAGAGTACCGTGGTGGGTATCGGAGGCGATCAGATTATAGGATCGGATTTTGTTGATATACTTAGACTCTTTGAGAAAGATGAACAAAGCAAAGCTGTTGTTTTGTTTGGTGAAGTGGGTGGCACTTACGAAGAACAAGCGGCAGAATTTATCAAACAAGGTAAATTTACAAAACCAGTGGTGGCAATAGTGGCCGGAATGTTCACAACATTACTGCCAGAAGGAGCCGTTCTCGGTCACGCTGGAGCAATTGTCTCAAAAGGCAGAGGGAGTTATGATTCTAAAATACGAGCCCTAGAAGAAGCCGGGGTAAAAATAGTAAATACGATAAACGATATTCCGAGTATGATAAAACAATTAATATGAAATTCAAAACAAATATCAGCAAGCAAGATGTTAATCTGATAGGAAAAGCTTCATTTTCTGAAGCAATATTAAAGATGCTTTCCGGGCGACAACCCGACGAGAAAGAAATCGAACTATTTAATGCCGTTTTAGTTTCGGCTATGGATAATGGCATAGAGGCACCCTCTGTTTTTGTGCCAAGGATAATTGTTTCAACGGGTAATTCAATGAATGCTTCTTTGGCCGCTGGATTGCTCGCTATCGGAGATTTTCACGGCGGGGCGATTGAAGCCTGTGCGAACCTATTACTGTCTGGTGAAAATGCGCGCATGATTGTTTCGAGTGTTTTAACTAAAGGAGAGAGAATATCTGGTTACGGCCACAAAGTCTACAAAGATTCCGATCCTCGCGTGGCTACCATTTATGAAGTTGCAAATCGGCTTGGCAAGATGGGCAAGTATATAAACCTTGCTCGTGAAGTAGAAAAAGAATTAGAAAAACAATTTGGTAAGAAGTTGCCCCTTAATATAGACGGGGCTATAGCAGCTTGTATGTGTGAATTAGGCCTTGATGTGCGCTATGGCAAAGCCATTTTCGCTTTAGCCAGACTTCCCGCAATGGCTACTCACGTGCTTGAAGAACTTGATTTAGATAAACCCTATAGACGTTTAGAAGAGAGTGACATTATTTGAGTCTTTCTCCAAGTGAACGTACCTTTTTTTCAATACTAAAATATCCTCGGTACATTTCTTCAATGTAGTGTAGAATAAGAAATAGTGAATAGGCGAAAACAGTTTGAGGTAGAACGCCCAGAATATTAGCTATGAGAAATATAATCAGCGCAATTAGGTATTCACGAATTTGATATCGTATCCCCAAAAATCTTCGTATTTGATTTGGGCACATGGTAACCAGGCGGTTACTAAATGTCTCTGTATTTGCAGGTAAGTCGTATCTTGCTTCATTGCCGAGATAGGCACCGAAAAATATTTTATTTTCTAATTTTCCAGTAGCTTTAATAAGCGACCAACATAACGCCCCTGGGAAAGCAAGGGCGATATCGAAGCGCAAGCCTAGGGCGATCAGGAAAAGTCCGGGTATGGCGAGGTGATTGAGGGCATCAAGGTAAACCCCCTTTAACGAGAAAACATTGCGTAATCTGGCAATCTCGCCGTCTACGCCATCAAAGAGAAGGTTTAAATATGCCAGCACGATAGCAAGATAAACTTGGCCAGTATACGCCGCCGCTGCTGCCAGAATCCCAAACATAAGCACCAGCAAACTAACCTGATTTGCCGAGATACTTGTTTTGCTCAAAACAAAAGTGACATAAATAGAGGGCTTGCGGTATAGCAGGTTATAGCCCCAATAGTGGGAGCGCGAGGGCAGTTTCTCACTTTGAAGTTTCTCCCGCAATTCTTTTATACTTGGCATGATTAATTTATTAATCTCGGAAGGTGGCGATGGGCTTAAGATATGCGACCGGTTTGACTAGATTAGCATTTTCTAAAACTTTTACAACGTAATCGTGGCCCTCCGACCCCATCCGTTTTATAGTCTCGCCGGCCCCGTGATCAACAGAATTTAAATATCTCTCACTATCTGGCGAATCAAGGCCAACCCCAATATACGAGCGTACTTTGTCAGAACCGGAAATCAGAATGGGCTTGCCGGGAATTATTTTAACAGCGCCATTCCGGTGAATCACAAAATCTTTATCTCCGATTTTCTCTTGAGTAATCGTAGTGTGAGAAGTGTCCCACAGGAGTTTGCTAGGGACCCCCAGCGCATCCATTATTCTACGGGTCATAGCAAGTCTACCTGCGGCCCCGTAATTCGCCCCGGCTTGAATTGCCCGCATGTAGCGCCTGCCCTCGCGTGAATTTACATCAAGAGCGAGTAGTTTTTTGCCAAAATAATATTTAAAACTTTTGTGAAAAAGTAATTTAGCAGGCAAGCGCATAAGTTCCTCACGACTAGAGAATTTTTTACGATGGTTGGAAAAATATCGGCCGATGAAGAAGGCGAGAGAGCCCTCACCGCCGTGATAACTTACTATCACTTGATCTTTCTTGAGCCCCCACTCATTTGCGACTTTCTCATTAACTACCTCGTCAACATACTGCAGTTCTAAAAAGTGATTGCCGTGGAAGCCGTAGCCGATATTTGATCCAGAAAATTGATAGCCAGATCTGGGAATCAGGCCCCTTAAGTCAACAATTTCTTTGCCAGAACTCTCCATGTGTTCGAGTATGTTTTCTGGAAAATTATATTTTTCTAGCACAGCCCGTGCGCCAAACTTAGATACATTCTCAAGTTCTCTTCGCGAGAAATCGTAACTGCCGGGTTTGGGTGACACAACTCCTAACCAGGTTAAAAGCGTGCGTAATCTAGAGGGGGGAGAGAAAGTTAAATGATTTTTAATATGCAAGAAAAAGTTTTGTAAGAACTTCTCGTCAACCTGCGCGCGTGTTAATTCTGTTGCGATAATGCCCATCGAGCAACCCAGTGTGGGCGTAGTGAGAGCCGGTATAATCACCCCGAGAGTGGCCACGGCGATAGAAGTGGGTGCCTCAAGATACCGCTTTTGATGTATATCGGGCAGTGTCACTATCCTCTTCACCCCCGGCCACCTTGCAATCTCCTCCAGTTGTTCCCACGCCTTCTCCTCCTTAATGGGTAACCCAAATGTCTCAATCTTGCCATTCATATCTCAAATATAACATTTTCCGCCCGTTTAGAGTTCCCTAATCTTTTCAGGTTTCCTTAGCAAATTGTTACAATTAAGAAGCGATCGCCGCTTAATTGTAGTCAGATATGTATGTCCGTTGGGGAAAGAACCCGCCCGGCCGACACGTTTTATGCCAGTAAAATGTTAGACTGTTTGTATGCAAAACACCAGATTAATCTATGTTGCAAATGCCCGATTTCCAACCCAGAAGGCTCACGGGGTGCAGATAGCACAAAATATTTGCGAGTTCGTCAGGCAGAATGTTCAGGTAACTCTGGTTGTACCTGATCGCAAAAACGACTTGCCTATTGAAACACCTTTTGCTTATTACGGCTTATCTGAATGCTCGCAAGTTGTTAGAGTTTGGGTGCTTGATTGGATTGATTTCTTTAAGCCGGTCGGATTTTTCGTAGAACAAATTACTTTCGCTTTTAGCACGTTTTTTTATTTACTCAAAGAATCACAAGAAACTATAATTTACGGCCGGGACGAATTTGTTTTTGCTTTAGTTAAACTTTTTGTGCCAAACAGGAAAGTATTTTATGAACTACATGATTATCCAGAAAACTCATGTATATTTTGGCACTGGCTGTTCAAAAAACTTGATGGAGTGATCTCAACTAATAACTGGAAACGCGAGCAGTTGATAAAAATTTTTGGCGTTAAGTCAGAGAAAATAATTGTGGCGCGCAATGGCTTTATGCAAAAAGATTACAATATCTCTGACGATAAAAGTTTACACAGGCGTGAATTAAATCTGCCTCCCGATAAAATAATAGTAGGCTATGTCGGTAAATTAAAAACTAAAGGCGCCGTGAAAGGCGTTGAAGAGATTAAAGAAACAGTTAAATTGTTGGACAAGAATGAAAATGTCGCCCTCGAAATTGTCACAAACGCGCCTCATGCCCTTGTTCCTAAATATCTGAAAGCATTTGATATACTCTTAATGCCATTCCCCGATACTCTCCATTACGCCCACTATATGTCTCCCATCAAAATGTTCGAATACATGGCCGCCGGCAGGGCCATTATTGCCACAAATCTTCCCAGTATTCGCGAGGTGCTCAATGACAGTAATTCTGTGCTTATTGAAAGTAGTGAGCCACGGGCTATTGCTTTAGCAATTGAGAAGTTAGTGAGAGATACTAACTTGCGCGAGCGTCTAGGTCAAAATGCCAAGCGAGATTCACATGAGTTTACACTTGATAAGCGGGTGGACAGCATCATTAAATTTATTCAAGACACAAAATGATTGAGGGCGAATCTCTTTCAAGCAAAGTTTTAAGCGGTAGCCTCTGGACTTCTGTTTCCAATTGGCTCTTGAAGGGCAGTACCATACTTACCACGGTCATAATCCTTAGGTACTTGTCTGTCCGAGAGTACGGCACTGTCCAGCTTGTACTCTCATTTTTCTCTTTCGGTATACTGTTTAATCTCTCGGCCTTCCATGATTTATTTGTGGCTGAGATGGGCATCAAGCGTAATAGCAGTCCTGTTTGCTCTAAAGGTTTGTTCTGGGGCTATCTCAAGGCCCAGACTCTTTTCGGTATAATTCTCTGGCTGATTTTTTTCTTTGGAGCAGGATTCTTCCCAGCTGGTTCGGGCGAATATGTAAGGATTATCTCTTTTCTCTTCCTGCTCTCGCCCGCCCGTGAAGCGGTGCAACTACTCTTTAATGTAGAACTGCGCTTTAGGGCACTTGCCATTTTCTCTTGTCTAGAGCAAGTTTCGCGGCTAGTCATTCTAGTGGTGGGTCTTGTCTGGCTTGATGCTCGAATCGGTGCAGTTCTTTTTTCAACTGTCCTGTCACAAGCCTTGGCGCTTATTATCACTGTGCCCGCTCTGCTCTCGGCATACCAGAAGTATCGCAGTGTCATTTACGAGAGGGTATCAATAATTAAAATCTTATTTGCCCACGGCAAGTGGGGTCTCTTCGTCTCGTATGTTTCAAATTTCAACAAAACCCTGCGCATCTGGCTGGTCCAGATTTTCTTAGGCACAGAGGCAGTGGGTCTCTACGGCGTGGCCACTAATCTGTTCAGCCACACAAGATCACTTTTGCCTATTAGTGAAGTAGCCAGTCCCATCATTCCCCAATACGCAGGTGATCCGTCGCGCCTCTCGCTTATTGTCAATAAGGGTCTGAAGTACTCTATGTTGGGTTATGTCACTTTAGGAGTAGTGGGAGCGCTTATCTTCCCACCCATCATCACATATTTGTTCCCGCATTTTGCCGCAAGTATCCCGCTCTATCAGCTCATGCTCTTGGGGCTTATCCCGCATAGTTTAAGCATAATTCTCACGCCCATCTTCTATGCCTACCGCGCCCAGAAGTCGCTCTTTTTTGCCTACACCCGGCGCATAATCCTAACGGCTCTCTTTCTGCCTCTGTTCATCTGGATGTTTGGCCTGCCGGGTATTGCCATTGAATTTGTAATCACAGCCCTTATCTTTGCCCTTGATCGCTACGTTATGGCCAGAAAACTTTTACCGACCATGTGCGTATCTGGCAGAGCCCTTACCTCATTTGATGATTACGACAAAATCCTGTTAAATAAACTCTTACCAAAACTATGGCGCCGAAAGTCTTAACCTACCACACAATAAGTCCCAGAGAGTTTAAGGAGCAATTGGAATACTTGAAATCGCGTAGTGACGTGCTTATTACTTTCGATGATGGCTTGAAAGATTTCCCAGATAAATTAATTCAGGAATACAAGTTGCCGGTTATTTTATTTGTAAATCCGGCATTACTAGGACAAGGAAATCGCATGAGCGCTAGTGAAGTAATTAAAATTTCTGAATCTGGAGTGATTATCGGGAATCACGGTTGGTCGCACAAGCCCCTAGCTAATCTCACTGATAGTGAGGTTAAGAGTGAATACGAAATGGCCCGGGACTGGATCAAAGTAAAGATAAAAGTTAATGCCAAACCCGAAACATTCGCCTTACCCAAAGGCAGTGAATCTGCCCAGACTCGTGAGCAACTTGGCGCCCTGGGCGCCAAGTGCGTATTCGGGGCGGAGAGGATAGATGTTTATCCGGGCCGCTCACTTCGTTATTTTAGGTTATCACTTAACCCGGTTTTTCAGTGGTTACGCCGCAATAAAATTTTTGCCTTGGTAACCAGCTTTGTATTGATTAAAGTTTTACTGGGCGCTCTGCTTATTGTAGGCATACCCAACGTGAACTTGCCGGAGGATCTCTATATATACACGGGCGGCGACGATGTTTCTTATGTCCGTCAAGCCACGGAATTTACTAAAGGAAGTTTTTTTGCCAGCCCCGGTTCGCCCGGCTACGCGGCCTTTGTCTATTTGGTAACAACTTTTACTGGCAAGACTGACTTGCCAGCTTTGGCTGAGCCCCTTATCTACTTCAATTTATTCTTGTTCGCTCCCTTGGCGCTCTTGTTGTCGCTTCTGGTGACGAGACATTATTTTAAGAAAATTCCTCACCTTGCTCTTGCTGGCGTGTTCTTACTTACTCTGCCTTACTTGGTCTGGTTTATTTTGCGCGACTTCAGTTTAGTTAATGTTGGTGGAGTAGTAGATAATATCGGCCGGATACAGAGTCTGCACATGTTAGGTCTCACCGTTATGTCCGACTGGTTCGCCTTGCCGTTTGCCCTTGCCGGATTCTGGTTATTTTCCCGTCAGAATTTTTTTTGGTCGGGATTATTGTTAGGGGTATCTTTGCTTGTACGCACCCAGTATCTTGTCCCGCTTGTCTTATTCACTCTCGTTCTTACCGCTCTTGGACATTGGCGCGATCTGTACAAATATGTTTTAGGCCTTTTGCCGGCCACTATCATCCAAGCGTATCAAAATTTTACACTTACCGGCTCACTTTTTACTTTTCCGGCTTATCAAGCAGAGACTAATGTGAACATTGCTACCACCGGGTTTAACATTTCGAACATTGCGGGAGTGTTTGGTAGAATTTGGGAGCACGCACCCCTTGCCTTACCTGTCGCTCTTATTTTTTTAAGTTCTATCTTTTTGGCTTTGTACCTTTCACGAAAACAATTTTCGAAATTTGATTGGTATGCGCTACTCGTTTTGGGGCTACTATCCCCGGCGAGTTTATTTCTAACTTCAGCCGCACTGCGCAATCCCCGCTACTTCTTGCCGTTTGCGCCAATTTTCATTATACTCATAATAATACTTGCAGTAAGAATACATGAACGAATCAGAGTCAAATACAAATCCAATCACTAGATTAATCAGAAAGTTCATGGTTTTCGGCGAAGATATTTCGCTTTGGGATTTAATCTGGAAATACACCATAAGGGATTTTATAATCGGCCTCTTGGCTCTTGTGCCGGCCTCGCCCGGAGTAGCCCTGCGTTTAATCTTCATGCCTTTCGTATTCAAGTCTTGTGGCAAGGGTCTCACGGTGCGTTCTTTCGTGGCCCTAGAAATACCAGAGCGTATTACACTAGGCGATAACGTGAGCCTCAACGAATATGTCTGGCTAAACGGCGTAGGCGGGATCGAGATAGGCAACATGGTCCGCATCGCCCCATACACTTGCATCGTTTCGTTCGATCACGAATTTAAAGATCCTAATGTTCCGATCAAGTTCCAAACAAAGCGTTTGGCCAAAGTAGTAATCGAAGACGACGTCTGGCTTGGCTCGCATGTGGTAGTAACCTCCGGCGTGCGTATTGGCAAAGGCAGTGTGATAGGCGCCGGCTCGGTCGTCACAAAAGATATTCCCCCGTATTCTATTGCCGTGGGCGTACCGGCTCGTGTAATTAAGAAAAGGGGAGAGTAGTCAAGAAGTCGTGACTGTTCATAAAGAGTTTTTCAGATACGGCCTAGTTTCAATTTTATCGTATGCCTATCTTTTCTCTGGAGTCTATCTCCTTGTCGAGTGGCTTAATGTTTTGCCAAACATTGCCTACTTCATAGTCTATTCAATTTCTTACGTCATCATCTATTTTCTTAATTCGCACTTTGTTTTCAGAACAGAAAGAACAAGAGATAATGCCATTCGTTTCATCCTGCATTCTGTATTCTTCTGGCTCTTCGGCAATCTCTTCTACAACTTTCTCTATTACACCTTCGATCTTCACTATCTGTGGCTAGTCCTCATCAACACCGCACTTATCTCCGTAATCCGCTTCTCGTCTCTGCGTCACTTAGTCTTCAGGAAAGATGTTCGAGGTGGAACCTCGAACATCGCTAACAAAGTTCTGGAAATTTGACACCTTTTTGCTTTCGTGTGTTATCTAAGGTCGTCAAGTAATATGCCCATGCGTTTAAGTGATATTAAAAAATTAAGTGGCTTGCATTTCTCTTTCCCAAGGACGATACCGGGGTTTCTAATGTAGTTGTTGTTATAAAGCAAGCACTACAATTAAGTAGCGATCGCTACTTAATTGTAGTGCTAATGAAAAAAAGAGTGGCAGAACTCTCGGTCTCTTTCGCTCCAGACGGAACATCGCCACCAAGAAATCTCTGGCCGAAATCTTCACGCGCATGATCGTTGAGGGCAACTTTCGCTCACTCAAAATGACTTACGGTCTCATCACTTCACTGCCACGCTCGGTCAATGGATACCTCGCTCATTATCTCTACGCTCTGACCGCTTATGTTCTTGGTTAAATGATTTGTCCTGTTTCTGTCCCTGTTTATTAGTTCGAATGTCGATGCTTTTTGCTTAAAATGTTACCTGATCAAAAGTGGGGGTTGTTTGGTGTTGCTCAGAAAACGGGGTTAGTGGGAGTTTCGTAATTCAAAGTATATAAAGATAAATAAAAGTAGATGTGTTATAATGAGATGACGATATGGCGAAAGATAAGGATAAAAACGGTAGTGGGCACCTATATAGTGCCGATAGCATTACGGTGTTGGAAGGGTTAGAACCGGTGCACAAGCGACCAGGTATGTATATTGGCTCCACTGGGACCGAGGGTCTCTTTCATATGATGAAAGAGATCTTCGACAACGCTCGGGACGAGGCTATGGGAGGCTTTGCCAACGATATTGAGATGGTTCTCCTGCCGGGTGAGATTGTGAGAGTGGCTGACAACGGTCGCGGTATCCCTGTAGACAAGCACAAGAAGACTGGTGTCTCTGCCCTTGAGACTGTTATGACAACTCTCCATGCAGGAGGTAAGTTTGGTGGTAACGCTTACAAAGTATCTGGTGGTTTACATGGCGTAGGCGCCTCGGTCGTAAATGCTCTCTCGGAGTGGATGCGGGTGGAGGTATACAAGGACGGCGAGATCTGGATGCAGGAATATAAGCGTGGCAAAAGAGTAGCCGCGGTAAAGAAGATTGGCAAGACCAAATTACATGGCACCGTTGCTACATTCAAATCTGACCGTGAAGTTTTCTCCGATTTTATGTACAACTGGAAGCGGATTGTGGATTATCTGCGCGAACAGGCGTACTTGTCGAAGAAGGTCCGTATTACATCTATCGATGCCCGCGCCTACGAAGGCAAGATAGATCTTGAGAGTGAACTATATGTTAAAGGTTTGTATTTAGAGGTGCCATCTTACACGTTTTATTTTGAGGGTGGTTTGGTTTCTTTTGTCAGATACTATAACCAGTTGGAGAAGCCGGTCCACAAGAATCTATTTTACGTGGAGAAAGTTTACCTTGCCCCGGGCGGGGTGGGGAATGTCAATGTTGAAATTGCCATGCAGTATGTCGATTACATAGCCGCTCGTGAATACTCTTTTGCTAATAATACTCCTACACCCGAAGGCGGTACGCACTTGGCTGGTTTTCGTACAGCACTTACGCGAAGTTTGAATAGTTACGCCAAGAAGGAGGGTTATCTTAAGGAAGCCGAGGATGCTTTTACCGGTGATGATGTGCGTGAGGGTATTACGGTCGTTGTATCAGTTAAATTACCGGAGCCTCAATTTGAGGGTCAGACAAAGGCTAAACTTGGTAGTGTGGAAGCTAAAGGCGCCGTGGAGAATGTCTTTGGTGAGGCCTTTAACGCTTTTCTTGAGGAGCATCCGGACGATGCAAAATTAATTGTAAATAAGGTTCTTTTGGCTGTACGAGCGCGTAAGGCCGCCAAGGCCGCCAAAGATTCTGTGTTGCGCAAGGGGGCGCTGGAAGGTATGACATTGCCGGGTAAGTTGGCAGATTGCCAAAGTAAGAGTGCCGCCGAATCTGAACTATTTATCGTTGAGGGAGATTCGGCTGGTGGTTCAGCCAAGCAAGGTCGCGACAGGCGCACACAGGCTATCCTGCCGCTCCGGGGTAAAATATTAAACGTGGAGCGTGCGCGTTTAGATAAGATGTTGGCCTCGCAGGAGATCAAGAATATCATTATCGCCCTGGGTGCGGCTATTGGTGATGCGTTTAATATTGAAAAACTTCGTTATCACAAGATTGTGATTGCTACCGATGCTGACGTAGACGGCTCGCATATTAGGACCTTACTCCTTACTCTTTTTTATCGTCACTTTCGACCTCTTGTCGATGGTGGTTTTATTTTCATTGCCCAGCCACCTCTTTACAAGATTAGCAAGGGCAAGGAAATCCACTACGCTTATTCTGATGATGACAAGACAAAGATAATAGGTAAACCAGCGGATACCGAAATCCAAACTGAAGACGAGGAATTCACCGAACCTTCCAATGTCCCCCGTCCAGTTTTTTCTAGCAAGGTCAGAGTGCAACGCTATAAAGGTCTGGGTGAGATGAATCCGAGTGAGCTTTGGGAAACAACTATGGATCCCAAGAGGCGCATCCTTAAACAAGTTACAGTAGATGATGCCGCAGTAGCAGACAAAACATTCGAAGTATTGCTGGGTGACGAAGTGGAACCCCGTCGACTCTTCATCCAAGCCAATGCCAAATACGCCCAGATCGACGTCTAGTTACTACTCGAAGTTGGTGCATA
>Ga0209542_10017659_pt1 | contig 11660 bp, 11 predicted proteins | sample RifCSPhighO2_01_FD_184028 | JGI IMG/M metagenome (GOLD analysis project Ga0209542, IMG submission 184028) | Soil microbial communities from Rifle, Colorado - Rifle CSP2_plank highO2_0.1 (SPAdes) (version 2) | ecosystem: Environmental > Terrestrial > Deep subsurface > Rock core/Sediment ...
TAAAACAAATTAATGCCGAGGGAATAAAAACATTTCTAGTGCATGGCGTAGAAGATAGTGTATTCCCAATGGAGAGGGTTCAATCTCAAATGCTTACAGGCCTATTTAATGGAATCTATTCAGTTAGAGGGAAGCATTCTCTTCCCTTCGAGAACCCTGAATTATATATGCCTATATTTGAGCAGATATTTGATGAAGTGGATAAGATTTATTCTTAGTTCTGTTATACTTATATAAAATTAATGGCAAGACCGAGAGAACACAAATCTGTATCAATTAAGGTTGATACTGATGGTACATTAGGATACGAAACGAACTCTTTTTTTAGAGTTCTATGGCGGTACATTTATAGTCCCATTCTAAATTATTTACCATCAAGTACAAGTAAGCTAATTAAAAAATCAAACATCGCTGCAGCGCACGTAATAGACAACAAGACTAATCACGAGGCCCTTGAAACACTTTATAAATGCGGTCATTCTCATGCCAGATCAAGTCTTATTCAAAGATGTTTCCGTCGCTTGTGGTTTGGAGTAGATAACTCTCGTGCAGTTAGAAATAGACTAAAAATGGTTGAGAAAGAAATAAAAATTGCGATATTGGAGTTACTTTCTAGAAAAAGCGATATTCACCTTCTTAGCATTGCGTCTGGTTCCTCGAGGTCTGTTGTTTTGGCTATCTCTCAGCTAGAAAATCTTGGTCAGCCAATATATTTATCATTTCTAGATAAGAATCCCAATGCAATTGATTATAGTAAAAATTTGGTCAAGATGGCCAAGCTAAAGAGTAAGACAACATGGTTCCTTGATACAGCAAATAACTTCCCCGTATATTTTATCGGCATCGCGAACCCGAATATTATAGAAATGGTTGGCCTACTTGATTATTTTACAGATGAACAAGTTAAAAAAATATTTAAAACAATATTTGATAATCTTCAGGAGGGAGGCTACTTAATTACAGCAAATATATCTGATAACCACGAACGGCCATTTATATCAAAGGTCGTTGGTTGGCATATGATTTATAGATCAGCAGAGGAGCTGATAGATCTTGCTCATGAAGTCGGGTTTGATGTTAGTAAGATGCATGCTTATTATGAGCCGTTGAATATACACTGCGTGTTAGTAGCAAGGAAATAAATGAGCTCAATAACAATAATACTATCTATAATCGCTCTGGTTGATTCCGTTCTTAGTTTTATTGTTATACGGGGAGAGAAAACGTCTATAAACAAAGTATTTGCTCTATTTGTACTGTCTGCCGCACTTTGGACAGCTGCGATATCTGGATTTCTCTTAACCTCAAACATTCAGAATGCGCTATGGTTTGCTAACAGTTATTACGTATTTGCCCTACTCATTCCTTCCTTTTTTGTTTTATTTGCCCACTATTTCTCGCACGAAAATAGATCTGGAAGAAATTTAGCCATATATATACTAACTCCCGTTATCCTACTATCTCTAACTTTTTTTTTAAAACATACATTGATTTTGTCCGATCTTTCTTTGGTGGGTGGAGAAAAAATAGTGACAGTAAATAAATCGTTTTACATTATTTATGCAATTTGGTTTATATTACTTGTAGTAATTGGTTACTACAAATTATTTCAATCATATTTTGAAAATGTTAGTGAACTGAAAAGGAGACAGCTAGGTGTTATTCTTTGGGGCACGATACCTCCCTTTTTATTAGGCATGCTGTTCAATTTGATACTTCCATGGTTTGGATACTATAACTATATTTGGTTAGGCCCGATATTTACAGTTGTGATGGTATCGGCAATTAGCTATGCCATAGCAAAACACCATTTATTTAATTTGAGGGTTATTGCTACAGAAATATTCATTTTCGGTCTTTGGCTGTTCATTTTGATTAGAGTTATTATTGCAAGCACTTTAAATGAGCAAATTATTGAGGGGGTACTGCTTGCCGCAACGGTATTAGTAGGAATACTGTTAATTCGGAGTGTTATCAAGGAGGTGAAGACGAGAGAGAATATGGAGGCGCTGGCCAAGGAATTGGCGGGGGCGAATGACCGATTGACCATGCTCGATCGGCAGAAGTCGGAGTTCTTGTCGATTGCGAGTCACCAACTACGCTCACCGCTTACGGCTATAAAGGGTTACTCATCTATGATGCTGGAAGGTTCATTCGGTAAAATTGATGAACCAAGATTGCGGGAGGCGGTGGAACGCGTCTATCTCTCGTCCGAGCGTTTGGTTATTATTATCGAGGACTTCCTAAACGTATCGCGCATCGAGCAGGGGAGGATGCAGTATGAATTTACATCTGTTAAGTTAGACAAGCTTGTTGAGGAAGTGATAACAGATCTCAAGCCGAATATAGACAAGGCCAATCTTAAACTTACATTCAGTGCGAAGAAGCCGGGCGACTATTATATAACAGCCGATTACGGCAAGATCAAACAGGTTGTGACAAATATCATCGACAACTCTGTCAAGTACACACCGCAAGGTTCTATCACTATAGAGATCGATAAGGATGAGGATACAAGGAAGATACTCCTGTCAGTCTCAGACACAGGCATTGGCATTGCGCCCGAGGTTATGCCCTTACTCTTCCAGAAGTTCACTCGGGCCAAGGGGGCCGCTCTAACTAATATCCAGGGCACAGGTCTGGGGCTATACGTCGTCAAGGAGCTGATGCGCGCCAATAAGGGCAATGTGTGGGTGGATAGCCCGGGCGAGGGTAAGGGCTCCACCTTCTATCTTGAGTTCATGGCGGAATAGTTCGACTTCGCTCACTACAAGTAGTAATATTGAACATATGAAAAAAGTTGGGATAGTAATAGTTCTATTACTTCTACTCACGCCCATTTTTAGCTTTGCCAAGGAGGCGAAGATAAAGGGTTACTCGCATGAGAAGGGTAAGGAAATAGTTGCAAATGAGCCACTAGGGTGGTCTATTTCGGTTTCTTCCAATAATCACATAGATGCTAGTATCGAGTCATTGCCGGACATGAGCGTGTTGCGTATCGTGGCTTACAAACCCTGGTGGAAGCTCTGGGGAGGGCTACCGGCCACTACAACTATATCTGTAAATGGTTTGCCGAGTAGTACTAGTCTACATATTTATACACGAGGTTATAGAGAGCACAAGGAAGTAACTACAGACACAAACGGAGCTCTAGAGCTCGACTTCCAGTCCACGCCCGGCGCACAGTTCATTATTAAAGCCAAGCCATCAACCAAGCATGTCAAGCTCGGTGGGGGACTCTTCGGCGGGCCACTTGGCGGGGATTGCCAAAGCATCGGAACATGGGTTGCTACAAGCAAGACTTGTACGCTCACCACTGATGTTAGTGAGACTATCGCTATTGAGGATGCTGGTATTACCCTTGAGGGCAATGGCAAGAGTGTTGTCGGCACAGGCAGTGGCGATGGTATCTATGTGGATGTCAGCAATGTGGCTGTTAAGAATATCCGAGTGAACGGCTTCGCAAGAGGTATCGCGTATTACGATCCACTTTTAGGCACGCCCGTAGGTGGAACTATCCAGAATGTGGTAGTAGAGAATAGCACCTCTCAAGTTGTCATAGATGGCGTAGATACTGTAGGCATGGACAATCTTACAACCAACGGAGGTCAGGTTGGTATACGCCTAAGTAATCAATCGGGCTCGCAACTCTTCAATAGCGCCATAAACAAGGCTCTTGATGCCGGTCTCTATCTGGATAATTCTGGCGGTGTGTCTATTTCAAGGACGGACTTTTTCAATAACTACGTGGCTATTACCGGCATAATAAACGGCAATGTTACAGTAACTCGAGGCAACTTCATCGCTAATGTTACCGACATAGGCACTTACTCGGGCAATCTTAATCTCAATGCATCTGATCCCACACGAGGTAATTATTGGAGCAAGTTCACTTCCTGCACTCAAGCTCCTGCTCCCGCTAATCCCAATCACTGTACCAATTCTCACGATACTGGCCCTGCCAGCGACAACCTGCCGTGGGCTTGCAAGAACGCCTGGTTTCCTGATGTTACATGCCCTCGAGCAGTAACCCCGCCGCCTGGAACAGGGGGAGGTACCACAGGGAGTAACTATGGAAAGTGTCTTGATGGCGGGGAATGGGCAGAGGTTGTTTCCTCGGATAATTCTGTAGCTATCCGGCAAGGTGCCGATAGCACAAGCAAGATTCTTAAGAAAGTACCTCCAGAATGGATATTAAAACTTGCAGATAAGACAGGTGCTACTATGTGGCAAGTACTTGATGTTACTGACAATACATCAGGCTATGTTCCGAAAGAGCTACTATGTACAAATCCAGACAGGGAAGAAGAATTCCTGAATAAAACGAAATTATGGGACAAGAGGAGCGAAGAGGTAAATAATCGTAGGCTCTTGTTTAAGAAGGCTATAGATAATTTCGCGGGGAATATAAGCACTGGAACTAATTTATATTCAAGTGGTGGCGGTGATGGAAACAATAAATTAAACATCATTACTACACACGATAAGTTCAAGACATCTTTGGCATCAATACTAGAATGGGAAACAGGTAGTCGGTATAACTATGATAATAGGATTTGTAACACTGGAGGTGATGGTGGCACAGGTATTATGCAACTTACAGAACTTGGTGGCGGTGATCCGAAAGGGGCAGGAAGTGGTCTTGATATTGGGATCAACGACAGAGACAACTGTTACGGGATGACTGGCTATGATGCCAAGTTCTATGGCAATTCTGAGCTGGGTATCTTTGCGAATTTTAAAGATGGGATTCGGGTGTTTAGACAAAAGTTTAGTTTGGTTGATAAAAGTGTCTTGGAGGCAGTTGGTGACGTAACTGTTGATGACCTACAGATGATCTCGACAATCTACCGCTACAACCAAGGCTCCCCATGGAAGGTTCAACTAGTCTATGACATATGGAGCAAGAGAACAGAAACACTTAAAAGTATCCTTGAAACACTTAATAAAAGGAAAGTCTACAAGGATCGATTGGCTCAACTACCCCCAACCTGGCCAAGTAGTGTCTTGAATTTATGCTCTGATAAAACCATTTTTGAGGATTGTCTCGCCACTACCACCGTAAACAAGCTTACCCGATCAGGCTTCTACCTACGCGAAGTAGCATCGAAGATGAATACGGTACCTGTGGACGCCACATTTAAGGATGTAGATTTTGCCGCCAAGCTAATAAAAACAAATAAGTCTGTAATAATAATGTCCCTAGCTTCGCCAGCCGAGGTCCAAGTTACTAATATCACTGGCAAAAGAGCTGGATCATATGGGGGAGTGACAATAGAGGATATCCCTAATAGTATCTACCAGTCAGAAACAGAGACGTTAAGTCTTCTGTATCCAGACGCATTTTCTACTTATACAATTAAAGTCAAAGGAAAGACAAATGGCACCTATTCGTTTTCGGTAATCTTTATAGAAAATGGAATTGTGCGTAGGTTCGTTGCCTTCGATATTCCTACAACTGTTCTAAGTACACATACTTACACATATGATTGGATCGCAATCAACCAAGGGGGGAGTGGAGTCAAGGTTCTAGTAGACAACAACGATGACGGCGTCACTGATAGCGAGGTTGTCTCCGGTTCTGTATTGTTTGGTCAAGATTTCTCCAAGCAGGCAAGTAGTGAAAAGGTGGCTATATGCCATCGCCCACAGGGTAATCCAGGAAATTCTCATACACTCAATTTGCCAACCAATGCGATACAAGCTCATCTTGCTCATGGAGATAACCCTGGCGAGTGCGAGAAAGAGAAGGATAAAATAAAGAATGAAGAGAAGGAAGTAAAGCAGGAAAGCAAAGGAGATAAAAAAGATAAGTATAAAAAAGATAAACAAAAACGTGATGAGTAAAAGAACAATGGCAATAACTCTTGGGTTAGGGATACTGGTGATTATTTCTATAGCATACTATAGCGGAAGGACGTCCACTACAAAAGATAACTTGCCAACAGAGGTTGGCATCAGAGAGAAGATAGAAAAGTTGAATACTTCTGGAGAGATATTTGAGATTAGTAAGGAGATGTATGTCCCGAAGTTAATGAAGAAGTACTTGCAAATTAATTATCCCGAACTTGCTGGACAGAGTACTCAACCGTGGGAACTGTATGTTACTGGGGCTAGTGGAGATGTAAGAAAAGTAGCTAGTTTTGAAAGATCAGCAAGTATCTTCTCTACATCCACAGATGATCGATATCTACTTATTGCTACTTTTGGAGATCATTACTGCGATGGATTGCCAATGATTACCGTAATTGGAACTAAGGACGATGCAATAATTTACGAAAGTGAGCTAATTATTCCAGATGCTGTAGTCACTAATAAGAACGCAATAATAAGTTCGGTAGACTGGTCAGCGCTGGATATGGCTAATATAGAGGCAGCAGTAGTTGAGTGCTCAGCAGAGAGTGTAAAAAAGGCCTATTCTGTTAAGCTTGACCTATTGAGTCAGAAACAAAACTTAGTCAGATAAGTGGTTAGTAATAAGTTGATGCCTACTTACAAACATACACAAATAGGATACTTGATGATCGTGGTAACGCTCGCCGTGCTCGCGCTATTTATCTGGATGCAGATCACTGCTCGGGCAGAGCCTCCATCGGTAGACTCCGGCACCAATCTTTTAGTCACCGCCATGATGGTATTAATTTTGCTTTTTAACGCGTCTTTCACAACACTCTCTGTATCTATCGATGGTATCTATCTTCGTTTCAAATTCGGCTTCGGACTCTTTCGCAAGGCAATTTTGCTTAGTGAGATTGTGAGCGGGCAAGCGGGCAAGAACCATTGGTACTACGGCTGGGGAATCCGCCTGTGGCTCTGGCCGTATATGTGGATTTACAATATCTCGGGCTTTGACGCGGTTGAAATAGTGCTCAAAAACGGTAAAATCTACCGCATCGGCACAGACGAACCCGCCAAGCTCACCTCCGCCCTCACCCAAGTCATTAACCACTGATCCAATACATTGAGATTTACTTATGCTTAAGGCACATCAATTAGACTACATGATTCCTGGGATAGGAGTGCTGATAGCTTTAACCGCCGCTTTTTATTTGCAGAGTACAGGGTTGACTTACTACTTCGCAATCGCTCTTACGATCGCAGGATTAGCCCTGTGGCTTGCCGGTAAACATACACTGGGAGAGAGTTGGTCAAGTGCTTTCAGAATATTTATCTTTGGTCATTTGTAATCCTGCACACCTTCTTTCTTATTTATAAGCGTCAGCTCGAGGAGTCAAGAATGCAAGAAAGATTTGGCGAAAAATATCAAGCGTACAAAAGGAGCACATGGCTCTAACTCCCACCATTTTCAATCATCTCGGGATCAATTGGCTAGGAGCTTTGACTTCTGGTATGATTTCTGTATGAAAATATTCGCTGTGTATTCGGTAGTTACTTTGGAAGGCAAGACAGCCGAACTAAAAACATTTAGAGAAAAATACGATCAGCCGTATAAACTCCACATTACTCTAAAACAGCCAGTTCAAATTAATGAGGATGAAGTAGACGAAGTGAAACAAATCCTCAGCGGATTGGATGTGGCAAAATCAAAGATTAAGCTTGTTTTTGACAAAATTAACGGAGATGAGAAGGTATTGATGTTGATGGCAGAAGAAAATAGTACCCTCATGGATTTACAAAAGGAAGTTGTTGGACTACTGCATAAATACAAATCTTATGTAGACGCCGATACAATGGAGTACGAGATAAACTTTAAGCCTCATATCACCGTTGCCAGAGATATTCATGAACAAGATATGTCTTCAGTAAAAGAGCAGTTAAGAGGAATGCTTCCAGTGAAAGCTTTTATTAACAGCATAACTTTAGCTGTCGTAAACCATATTTCGCCAGAAGAGGCATTGGATCCAAATAATTTAACAGAATATAGGTTCCAACATCCATTGACTCGTCTTGTCAGGTAGGAGTGTGGTAAAATACTTATATGATTGGCGAGAAAAAAATATCAATAAAAATCCGAGCGGTAATTTTGTACGAAGGGAAATTGTTGGTCGTGCGACACCCGCACGATACAAGTTTTGCCGCTCTGCCCGGTGGACATTTGGAATGGGGAGAAGACATAAAAGCATGTTTATTCAGGGAGATCATCGAGGAGTTGGGGTTGGAACCAGAGATAGGCAGATTGCTATATATAAACAACTTCGCACAAGATGACGGGACTCAGTATGTAGAAATGTTTTCCGAAGTACTAAACGGGGGAGATTATGTTGAAACCAAAAATCTGACTGGGTCACATTCGCACGAAATCGCTGAAATAGTTTGGATTAAAACAGCTGACGATATTCGAGTTCTCCCAGTAGCTTTTGGAGAAGATTTTAGAAAGGGCAGAGTAATCTCTAGCGAAGTTAGGTACATATATGAGAGCAAAGGCGGGCAAAACACTAGCATAAGGATTTTTTAAGAAACTGGTGGATTTATGGTAGAATATCGGCATGAAGATAGACTCTGATAAAATAAATAACCTTGCTTTTGTAGATGGACAAAATCTGTATATGGCCACGGCAAAGCGTGAGATGGATCCATGGATAGTGGATCTGAAAAGATTCAGAGTATATCTCGCGGAAAAATATGCCGTAGCAAAGGCATATTATCATTTGGGATATGTTCAGGATTCTTTAAGAGCGCAAGAGATCTATGAAAAAATCCAAGGCGCTGGTTTCATTCTTGTATTTCGACAGCACAGTGAAGCAATGATTGGGACCAAGAAAGGTAATGTGGATTCAGACATCATTTTCTCTATAATGAAGAGATTGTACAAAAAAGAGGAATTTGGACAGATTGTCTTAGTATCCGGCGATGGTGACTATAAGAATCTTGTAGATTTTTTAATTGAAGAAAAGAGGTTTGAGAAGATGCTACTTCCTGACAGAAAACGAGCTTCATCTCTCTATAAAAAACTTGGTGCAGAATACTATGATTATTTAGAAAATGTGCGGGTGCATATTTCCTCCAAAAAAGAAAAAGGCTCCTAAGGCACTGACACCTTTCGGATCCTCTTTCGTAGTAATGACTGTAGTATAGCAAATAGTAAGATTGAGTCAAGGGGTTAATATGTTAGTAGATATTATTAAGTAATCGGAGTAACTTCTTACGGGATGAACATGTTCAAGTCGACAAAAGCAAAATACAGCTAACGAAGATAAGCATGCGCATAATTGTTAAAGAATTGAAAAGGTATGCCAGTGCGGGGCGGAAGAAGGCGAATGAGTGGTTCTTTAAGACGGGGAAGGGGGAGTATGGTGAAGGGGATAGATTCATTGGGGTGAGCAATCCGGACGCGCGCAAGGTGGTGGCCAAGTTTGCTCATGTGAGCTTGGACGATGTGCAGGTGGCGCTCGACTCGCCGATTCATGAGGAGAGGCTGGTGGGAGTGCTGATCTTGTTGAAGCAGTACGAACGGGCGAAAGACGACGAGAGCCGTCGCAAGATAGCTACTTTTTATCTGCGCAATCTGGGGCGAGTAAACAACTGGGACTTGGTGGATCTCTCTGCGCATAGGATCTTGGGACAGGCGATTTTGGACGGGGTGATGAAGGAGCAGATACTCGACACGTTGGCTGGCTCGCGTAATATGTGGGATAGGCGAGTGGCTATCATTGCCACCATGACTTTTATTCGCAAAGGGAAGCTCGGCCCATCACTACGGATAGCCAAGCGACTGATTGGTGACAAAGAAGATCTGACTCACAAAGCTGTGGGTTGGACGCTCCGGGAAGTGTGGAAGCACGATCCCAAACTCTGCGAGATCTATCTCCTGGCAAATTACGCCACCCTCCCCCGCACCACCCTCCGCTACGCGATAGAACGGATGGAAGAAGTCAAGCGACAGAAGTTTTTGAAAAATAAATGCTAAGGTTGAAATGAGTAGTTCGACTTTGCTCACTACTTGGGTTTCCGAATGGGTTGTTGACAAGACAGAAACTAGGGAATACGATGAGTGTAATTTAATGCTACAGAACATGGACAAAAGGAGTCTATTGTTGGTAGGAACAGCAATTCTAATTGGATTCTTGGCCTTTAGAGATAATAAGGCTAGCGATAACACTGTGGCCACAGTCGGCATGTCTAGATCAAGGGAGAATGTAGTCGTATCCGTAGAGCCAGAAAGTGCCATTCCCGTAATGCAACAGGAGGTAACAAGAGTTATTCCGCAAGAGACGTCATTACTTGCCTCACTTGCAAGTTCTATTCACGAGGCTATACCTATAGTTGCCCCAAATATCAATCTGCCACCCTCAGTACTCGGAATTAGTCAGGGGGCTGTCGCTATGACGGGTGGAGGTGGAGGAAGTAATTACAGTTATGGATTTGGTGGAGGTGGTGATTATCGAGCTAATTCTGCTGAGGTCTCTACCGAGGTAAGCCAAGTAAGTAGTTCTGATTCTGATAATGAGCTAATGCAAGATATTCTTAAGAGCAAATTCTTCAATCCGGTAATCCTTGACCTACGGGTGGCCAAGAATAAGATGGCGGTAGTATTCCTTTACTCTGACTATACCGAGGTGCCAGATAATATTAAGAGACAGGAAGTCATATTCATTAATCCCGCGGACCCGAAGGAAGAGCCTAGGGTCCTCTTTGTTCCAGCCAGTCTGCGTGAGCAATTCGGCTTCAGCTCGGCAATCTCCCCAAGCGGAGATAAGGTGATCACTGTCTTGCATGGTGGCAGGATAGAGGAGCTAGATACGAAGACGGGCGATACCACTCTCGTAGGTATCTTCACCTACAGAGATGATAGTTGGCCAGCAGGGGATTACCAACACAAGTATGCGTATCCGGCGTATACTCTAGATGGCAAGCACATAATCTTCCATGCTGAATGGGACAACTCGCTTGTTGTGGTAGACGCCGTGAGCAAGGACTTCAACAAGGCTCGCGTATTCGGAGGCTACTGGATATCTGTCGAGCCGAATGAGACCAATTATAATCTGTACGAGTTTGCGCCGGACGGCTCCTCGGTCAAGTTTAGTGGCAAGAGTCTTGATCTAACTCAGATATAATGCTTAAGAAATTAATTTATTTAATTATAGTAATCTTTCTCGGATTTAACATCGTTTCTGCCGACGAGGACGGCTTCGCCACACGAGGCAAGAGACTCCCATGGACCACAGGAGAGAAGTGGAATCACACCTCGGGTTACCTTGAGGACTTCCATGTTATCCCGCCAACACAGTACAAACTAGACTTCGCTAAGCGCTTCAACGATCTCTCACCCAATCAGCCCGGCACATACAATCAGCCAGTTCTAGCAATAGGGGATGGAGTAGTAGAGAAGGTGGAAACAGTAGATACTTGGCCCTCATATTGGCCCAAACAATCACCCAACGAGACTACCTATCAAGCTCTCGGAAAATTTGTCGTAATAGATAATGGCGGGGGATACTATACCCAATATGATCATCTGCTAACTACCGGGGTAACAGTTGGTCAGCAAGTATATAGCGGCTATCAGATTGGGAGATCAGGCAACTCCGGATTCTCCATTGGCTATCACATCCAAGTAAGCCTGTGGAAGGATGGTTGGCAATTCAGCAACCCACCGGGCACGCCAATCCCACTTGAAACAGCCAAGTCCGTCTTCGGGAAGGATCTTAATTCGGGTATCTCACCTATCACTTCCTTCTTCAATACTACGAAACATTTCT
>Ga0209542_10017661_pt1 | contig 11660 bp, 15 predicted proteins | sample RifCSPhighO2_01_FD_184028 | JGI IMG/M metagenome (GOLD analysis project Ga0209542, IMG submission 184028) | Soil microbial communities from Rifle, Colorado - Rifle CSP2_plank highO2_0.1 (SPAdes) (version 2) | ecosystem: Environmental > Terrestrial > Deep subsurface > Rock core/Sediment ...
TCCGAAAGGTATTCTTGCGATAGATGAAAGCTTACCGACCTGCAACAAACGTTTTGAAAAGCTCGGTGTGCCGATGACCGAAGAAAAAAGGCAAGAGTATAGGGAACTTTTAATAACTGCGCCAGAGATTGAAAAATATATTTCTGGATTTATTCTTTTTGATGAAACTATTAAGCAAACAGACAAGCAGAGGAAAAGGTTTACTTTTATTCTACAGTCAAAAGGAATTGATGTGGGAATCAAAGTTGATAAGGGTACGGTGGACTTCGTTGGACATCCAGGCGACAAAGTTACTGAAGGACTTGCGGGACTAAATGAAAGACTTAAAGAATACAAGAATATGGGTGCAACTTTCGCTAAATGGCGGGCTGTGTATAAAATTGGAGAAAATACACCAAGCAAAAGATGTATGGAGGCGAATGCGGAAGTTCTAGCCAGTTACGCTCTCGTTTGCCAGATGAATGACGTTGTGCCGATAGTTGAACCAGAAATAATGATTGATGGCGGTCATACCATTGAAAAATGTTACGAAGTAACTGCGAGTAATCTAGACATTGTATTTTCTGAATTAGAAAAACAGAGTGTTTTTATTCCTGGCATAATTTTAAAAACGAGCATGGTTCTTTCCGGTAAAGATGCATTAGATCGAGCTTCAGCTCCGAAAGTTGCCGAAATGACTGTAAAATGTTTAAGAGAACATGTGCCAGCAGATATCGGGGGAATTGTTTTCCTTTCTGGCGGGCAAGAAGATTTGGAAGCCACAGAGAATTTAAATGCAATGCACAAAATTCCCAATTTGCCGTGGAATTTAACTTTCTCTTTCGGCCGAGCGATTCAAAATCCGGCCCTAAAAGCTTGGGCAAAGAACCCAGAGGATATCACCGGCGCGCAAGCGCTCTTACTCGAGAGAGCAAAAGCGAACAGTCTGGCAAGCGTGGGAGAGTATAAATAAAATGTTCTGGATAATACCAATAATTTTTTTAATTTTATTTGAGATAGTAGCGGATGTATTTGCAAAAGAATACTCACTAAAGGATCATTGGTATTTGTGGGCCGGAGCATTACTGGCTTATATAGTTGCCAATATGTTTTGGCTTTGGGGGATAAAAAGCGGGTCGGGGTTGGCTCGTGGTGCGACTATTTTTTCTGTATGTTCAGCAGTTATCGCCGTTGTTATCGGGCTTTATTTTTACGGAGAACAAACTAATAAATTTCAAATTGCTGGCATACTCCTCGGTGTGCTCTCCTTAATCTTAATTTTTTGGGAATAAATATAGTATACTTGGGAGAGTGAAAGAAGAAATACAAAAATTTTTCAAGGGGGAGGTGAAAGATGACGAGCAAACGCTCTCTGATTATTCTCGTGACGCGAGTTTACTTGAGGTTCGACCGAAGGTGGTAGTGTATCCGAAAGATTCAGAAGATGTGAAAAATTTAGTCAAATGGGTCAATGAGAATAAGCAAAATAAAGATAAATACGGCGAGCTCTCTATAACTTGCCGCTGCGCGGGTACAGATATGTCCGGTGGAGCGATCGGGGAATCCATAATTTTGGATTTTACTCGGTATATGAATAAATTGATAGGCGGGCCTTTGCCGCTAGATGCCATATCCACTAAAAAAAATCAAACTGTAGAAAAAGTTGGCCACTATCCGGTAGTGCCTTCATATATTACCGTACAGCCAGGGATGCTTTATCGTGATTTTGAAAAGATAACGCTAGAGAAAGGGTTGATCCTGCCCTGTTACACGGCTTCCAAGAGCTTAAACGCGATGGGTGGAATGTTTGGCAATAATTCTGCCGGCGAGCGGACGCTCAAATATGGCAAAACAGAAGATTATATTTTATCCGCAAAAGTTGTTTTTTCAGACGGAATTGAAAGAATTGTAAAACCTATTTCTCTTCATGACGACATTTTACAAAATGACAAAATGTATAAGGATCTTTATGAACTTATAAAAAATAACGAAGAAGAAATAAAACACGCAAAACCCAAAGTGCATAAAAACTCGGCTGGCTATTATATTTGGAATGTCTTACAAAATAATCCCCTAAAAAATTCTTCCAGCTTTACCCTTCCCGGAGTACCGGGTGGGACTTACGCTGGTAAGAATTTTTTAGGGGATTATTTTGACCTTAACAAACTTCTCGTGGGTTCGCAGGGGACTTTGGGAATTGTCACTGAAATTACCTTCAAAATTATACCGGACAATAAATATTCAAAACTAGTCGCTATTTTTATGAATGACTTGGAGTCACTCGGTCGGTTGGTGGATGAAGTATTAAAACTTGATCCAGAAACTCTCGAAGCCTATGACGATAAGACGATGAAGCTGGCGGTTCGATTTTTCCCAGATTTTTTGAAGCATAAAGGATTTCTAGGAATGATAAAATTAACATGGAGCTTTGTGCCGGAGTTTTTTATGATGATTACTTCCGGTTTTCCAAAATTAATAATTCTGGCTGAATTTGCCGGAGAGGATGAAAAGGCAGTGGATGAAAAATGCCACAGATTAGTAGAAAAACTTCAGGATTTTAAATTAAAAGTGCACATCACTGAAAATCAAGCAGAAGCAAATAAGTATTGGGATATTCGCCGGGAAAGCTTTGCACTCTTGCGGAAACATGTGAAGGGAATGCGCACGGCTCCTTTTATAGACGACATTATTGTGAGACCAGAATTTTTACCTAAGTTTCTACCCGAACTTAATTTAATTTTAAGTAAATATAAACTTACTTACACCTTGGCAGGGCATGCGGGGGATGGTAATTTTCACATCATTCCTTTGATGGACTTTTCTCGCTTGGATACAGGGAAGATAATAATAGAGCTTTCGGAAAAAGTTTACGACCTCGTAGAGAAATATCACGGCTCCATCACCGCCGAGCATAACGACGGCATTATCCGCACTCCCTACTTAGATAAAATGTATCCTAAACATATACTTCAGATTTTTGCAGATATCAAGAAAATTTTTGACCCGCAAAATATTTTCAACCCCGGCAAAAAAGTCCCGACCCTAAACCAAGGCGGAACCAAGGACTACATCGCGACGCACATCGCCATCGAGCACAAGGCGATGCATAAAGTTTGAAATTATATTTAATAATGCTTTCCCTAAGAGCACTGGCGGCTTTTTCAATTTCATCTGTCTACCAACTCAAACATATGTCAATTTCGGTAGACAAACAATAAAATGCATTTTATATTTTATTTAAACTACCGTTTTTAGTGACCTCAAGTATTTCAACGAATTTAATGATTCCTAATTTCTCCAGCGCTAAAATAAATTGCTTCGGTAGTTTTACCCTTCCCACCCAGACGCTTTTATGAATCAGTTTAAAGCCCAACAATCTCAAAAGGTCTCTCAAGATATTTCTCTCTTTATTGAAAGCAACCGGTAAATCATAGCTAATAATAGTCACTTTGTCGCTGACCTCTTTTCTATACTGCTTCCTATCAAGAATTTTATTTTTTCTTAGCAAGCTAAGTTTTTTCTTGCCTGCGCCAGACAGAACGATTCTTCCCTCGAAATTTTCTGAAAGAAAACCTTGGCTTTTTAATTTGTAAATATATTTTTGTAAATTTCTTTTTTTCTCTCGGTCAATTTGATAACTATGCCTAGCTCGGTTACGCATCCGATGCTGGTATTCCATTTTTCCCATACTGGCACCGTAGCCAGCGGCCAGAAAACCAGTGAAAAAATCTACTGTCGCCATACCGCGATCTTCTAAAAAGTCCAAAATTTTATAAGCAATTTCTCCACGCATTAAAATGTCTACTAATTTTAACATATGTATGTTTCAGTAGACAATGTTTTCTTCAAGATAGATTGATTGTTCATTTATTTAAATGTCTACTAACTTAAACATATGTTCATTTCGGTAGACGTATTTTGGAATCGAAGTTGCTTTTTTATTTTTTTTCTATATACTGTTTGGATGTTTGTTATTAAAGCCACTAAGAGAGAGCCGAATGAGAAATTAGATATTTTAAGAAAATCCGGTAAAATACCGGCTGTTTTTTACGGAGCGGGCAAGGACACTACTTCTGTTTCTATTGGGAATATTGAATTTAAAAAAGTCTGGCGAGATGCCGGAGAGTCTTCGGCTGTAAAAGTCTCAATTCCAAGTGGAGATATTGATGTTTTGATTCACGAAGTCCAAGTTGATCCGGTGACTGATGAGCCTATACACGTAGATTTTTTGGCGATAGATATGAAGAAGAAAATAAAAGTCAAAGTACCCCTTGTCTTTGAAGGTATCTCAAATGCAGTTAAGAATGGAGTAGGTAATCTTGTGAAAGTGTTTCATGAAATCGAAGTGGAAGCTCTACCGGCCGACTTGCCACACAACCTTGTGGTGGATATTTCTAAACTGGAAACCCTCGAAGACAATATTATTGTTTCCGATATAAAGTTACCATCAGGAGTTGTCGCTATTACGAGTGGGACTGATGTGGTAGCTTCTATCATCGTTCAGGTGGAAGAAAAAGAGGAAGTTGTCGTGGCACCTGTGGACCTCTCTGCAATTGAAGTAGAAAAGAAAGGTAAGAAAGAAGAGGAAGCTCCGACGCCCGAAGGGGTCGGGGTCCCGACCTCTGACGATAGTCAAAGCGGCGGGAGAGAAAAAGCACCTGCCCGCAATGCCTAAGCATAACTTTTGCAGGCGGGGAAAAAAAAGAAAGATATGTTACAATGAAATGTATGGTAAAAAAAGCCATAATTTTTATTTTTCTAGGTTCGTTTTTTGGTTTTATTTTTATTTCGGTGCCGAAAACACACGCTGCTTTTAACTGTCTGACTTTAACGACCTCTTCTAGTCAGTCCGATAAGGACTATTGTCGAAGTGAACTTGCTCAAATAGAAGCTCAATTGGCGGAATTATTAAATAAACAAAAAGAGCAACAAAAACAAACAGGCACACTCAAGGGCGATGTGGATTATCTAACCAGCCAAATCAACGCTCTCAAAACAAAAATCAAAGCGAGAGGTCTAGTAATCGCTCAATTAAAAGTAAATATAAAAGAGAAAGTCACGAAGATTCAATCCCTTTCTGATAAGATAGATCGCGAGCATGAGTCCCTCGCTCAACTTCTGCGGAATACTAATGAGTTTGATGAAGAAACTGTCGTGCATTTGATTCTTTCGGATTCCAGCATTTCTAATTTTTACAGTGATTTAGAATCTTACGCCTCGATTAAAGACGCTGTTAAAGCATCAGTAGACCTTATTCGAGGTATAAAAACCGAGACTGAACTTGTCAAAAAAGATCTCGAAAAGAAGCAAGACGCAGAAACAGATGCGAAAGTTGAACTGGAAAATGCTCAAAAAAAGGTAGTTCAATCTGAAACTGAGAAAAAACAACTTCTAGCCATTTCTAAAGACAAAGAGGCAGAATATCAAAAGTTAGCTGCCCAAAAGAAAGCAACAGCAGACAGGATCCGTAGCGCCTTATTTAGCTTGGCTGGTATTTCACAAAAAATTGAGTTCGGCACAGCGCTGGAGTATGCAAATGAAGTAAAAGCAAAATTAGGTGTTGACCCTGCTTTTTTGCTTGCTGTTCTTACTCAAGAATCCAATCTAGGCGCCAATGTCGGTCAATGTTACTTGACCAATCCAGATACTGGTGCAGGGGTTGGGAAAAACACTGGGACACCATTCTCAAATGTAATGAAGCCGACGCGCGATGTCGCGCCATTTTTAGAAATTACAAACGCTCTTGGCTTTAACGCATTTCAAACTGCCGTGTCTTGTCCGGTGGCAGGCATTGCGGGCTATGGTGGGGCAATGGGGCCAGCGCAATTTATTCCTTCGACTTGGAAATTATTTGAGAGTCGCCTGAAAGATATTTTGGGGCACTATGCTAATCCATGGTCTCCAAAAGACGCTTTCATGGCTTCCGGAATATATCTCTCTGATCTTGGAGCGGTGGGTAACAGCGCGAGCGCGCAAAACAAGGCGGCCTGTAGATATTATGGCTCGGGAGGGTCTAATTGCTCTTATAGCAGGAGTGTAATGAGTTTAAAAGCCACTATTCAGGGCAATATAGATTTGCTTTAAACTGTAAATTGTGATAATTTGCAAGGACGATCCTTAAGAGAATTTCCCCAAGGATCGTCCTTGAATTGGTATGAAAAAAGATATACATCCAAAATACGACATAAAAACAAAAGCGACCTGCGCTTGCGGAGCGGTTTTTGAAGTTGGTTCCACTATGGGAGATATCAAGATGGAAATCTGCAGTCAATGCCATCCTTTCTATACCGGTAATGAAAAAATAATGGATACGGCTGGGCGAGTGGAGCGCTTTAATAAGCGTCGAGCGGCAACTGTAAAAGTTAAAACTAAGAAATAATGGATTGGCAAGAGTGGAAAAAAATTCAAGAAAACGTAAAAACGGAAGAATTTCCGAATGAAATAGTGTTGGAGGTGCGGGCTGGTGCCGGGGGAGATGAAGCATCACTTTTCGCTTGGGAACTCGCGCATATGTATGAGAAATTTGCGGAAGTGCAAGGCTGGCAGTGGTATGTAAATTATGAATCCAAAAGTGACCTTTCTGGCTACAAAGAAGCGAGTTTCGAAATCAAGGGCAAGGATGTTTACAAAAAAATGCGTTATGAGACGGGCGTGCATCGAGTGCAGAGAATACCAGCAACAGAAAAAAATGGCCGAGTGCACACCTCGACTGCGTCCGTGGCAGTGCTTCCGATCAAAAAGAAAATTAATTTTCAAGTTGACCCATCCGAATTTGAACTTGAATATTCCCGCTCTGGTGGTAAGGGCGGACAAAATGTAAATAAAGTAGAGACGGCGGTGCGTATCATTCACAAGCCGACAGGTCTTGATGTTCGCTCTACAAACGAACGAAGCCAGCTTGCCAACCGCGAAAAAGCAATGGCTATTTTAGTTGCAAAATTAGCTCAACTAGAAGAAGAAAAAGAGGCCAAGAAATACGCCGGTGAACGGAAAAGTCAAATCGGCACCGGCGACCGCTCCGAAAAAATCCGCACCTATAATTTCCCTCAGGATCGCGTGACCGACCACCGTATCAAAAAATCTTGGCACAATCTGCCGAAAATCCTAGAAGGCGACATCGGTCCCATCATCGCCGACATCGAATCCGGCGCAGTAGGGAATGACGAAGAGTAAAAAACGGAAGCCTTGCTTCCGTTTTTTACTCTTTTATTTTTATTATCACTTTAGACAGCCGTCAGATTTGATAACATTTACTTAAATATACAAATATTTGCACAAAAAATGGCGTTTGGTGTAATGTATAGATGCATGTTAAAAAGTGTGACATTTGTAAAAAGAGCATAAAGGGTTTTCCAATACGAGCTGGGGCTGATTTCTTTAGTGACAAGGATTTTTGTTCAAAATGCGGAAAGCCAATATTAGATTTCTTAAAAAAGCACAAATTAGTAAAAAAAGAAGAATAAAAAAGTAGATTGAATTGCTTTTCATTTTATATTTGATATGATATGCGGGTAGGGTTTCATTTAGCGAAATGGATTTTCTACGTTTATAAGTAGTTTTTTGTCCCTTTTATTAAAAAGGGAAGAAGTAAAAGTTATGGCTACGAAGCTATATGTAGGGGGACTCCCTTACAGCACACAAGAAGGCGCTCTTAAAGAGCTCTTCGCACAAGCTGGAAACGTTGTTTCTGCTGTGATTATTATGGACAAAATGTCGGGTCGTTCAAAAGGTTTTGGATTCGTGGAAATGTCAACAAACGATGAAGCTCAAAAAGCTATCTCAATGTTCAATGACCAAGAATTTGAGGGGCGCAAACTGACTGTCAACGAAGCTCGTCCGATGGAAGCTCGCCCGCCGAGAAGTGGTGGTAACGACAGAGGCGGATACGGTGGTGGAGGAAGTGGACGCCGAGAATACTAATTTCTTTTTTACCTTAAAATTAAAAACCGTCCCACAAGGGCGGTTTTTAATTTTGTCTACCGAAATCAACATATGTTCGAGTTGGTAGACATAATAATAAGAAGCTTTTGCCTTACTCCTTACTTTTTGGTATAGTTTTTCTATTGCGCGTGTAGTTCAGTGGTAGAACGCTGTCCTGATAAGACAGAGGCCGAAAGTTCGATTCTTTCCACGCGCACTTTGGGTAATTGCATATTTTTATTAGTTATTCTAAAATCAATCTATGCCTATGGATGAAAGAAAAATAGGGGTGCCGGAGGGTAAAAGTCCTGAACAAATACAAGCAGAGAGAGATCTCGCAAGCTTTATTTCGACAGTAGAATTGACTGTTTTTGATACGGAAGAAGAAAATAAAGGAAGTAATCAATGGGTTAAGAAACAGGTAATGGCTAAACAGCCAGGCAAGTGGGGGTTACTTGTAAGTCCTGAGCCAGGATCTTCTATATATAAATTATGGTATATTGACAGTCATAGAGTGCCCCTGTTAAATACCAAAGAGGGGAAACTCAAATTTGTAAGTTTAGATATTACTCTTGAAAAGTTAAGAAATTTTACAAAATTTCTTAATAAAGCACTCGAGAATTCATCCAAAGATCAAATAACTGAAAAAGAGATTTTAGTGAGAAAAAAACTAGCTGAGTTAATTTTTGAAGCTTCTCGTATTAGAGTAACTCATATAGACGATGAAGTTAAATTTAAGGAGGATAATACTGCTCTTCCCATAGATACTTTACACGAAAAAGAAAAATAAATAATTTTTGTGAATGAAGATAAGCAAAATTTAAGTCCAGAGGGTCCTTGGTGGAAACAAGGGGTAGAATTATTTAGCGAAGTTTCCACATGGATTTTTGTGCCGATAATTTTGGCGCTCATAGGAGGTAAAGCGCTAGACAATCGTTATGGAACCAAGCCCCTTTGGCTTCTCATATTTGCCGGAGTAAGTTTCCTTATTTCCGCCTACGGCATTATGCGCACTGTTAGGAATTATATGAAAAAATTAAAAAAATAAAACATGGAAAAGATATCGCAGGAAATTACACTGTTTGCAGAGCCAGTTTTTCACTTTGAAAGTTTTACTATTACCAACGCACTTTTGACTAGCTGGTTTGTCGTTGTAATTATTATTATCACAGCTCTAATTTTACGCTCTAAGTTGCGGGAGGTTCCGGGTAAAGTTCAAAATCTTTTTGAAATTATTGTAGAGGGCGCGCTTTCCCTGTGTGACCAGGTTACCAATAATAGAGAACTTTCAATGAGAATTTTTCCAGTCGCTATTTCTGTTTTCTTTTTTATTCTGATTAACAACTGGCTAGGAATTACTCCTTTTGGAGGATTCGGGATTGTGGAAGAAGGGGAGCATGGACTTATGTTTATCCCTTTTTTGCGTAGCGGGACTGCTGACATAAATACCACAATTGCGCTTGCTGTTATGGCGGTGCTCGGCGCAAACCTATTCGGTGTTTTTTCAATTGGCCTCTGGAAAACTTTTAATAAATATGTTAATCTAAAAGTACTCGGGGAAATATTTACAAGAATCCGCCGAGAACCTACGGTGATTATCGTTGCGCCTATCACGTTCTTTGTCGGGTTGATTGAGATTATTGGCGAATTTGCTAAAGTCGCCTCGCTTTCGTTCCGTCTTTTCGGCAATGTGTTTGCTGGAGAAGTGCTTTTGGTTTCAATGGCAGCCTTAGTGGCCTATATCGTTCCGATACCATTTCTGTTTTTAGAAATATTGGTGGGAGTTATTCAAGCGCTAATATTTTCAATTTTGCTGGTGGTTTATTTTACCATTGGAGCGTCTGATCACGATGAACACGAGGAGACGCATGAGAAAAAAGGATTAGTTGAAAAGGTCGCATAAAATTATTATTAATTAATAAAAAATAACATGACAGAATTTTTTGCAAAAGCAATAGTTATGGCAGTCGGAGCCGTCGCTCCAGCCATAGCTATCGGCATGATCGGTTCGAAAGCGATGGAATCAATCGGCAGGAATCCTGAAGCAGCCGGCAAGATTTTAGTACCGATGCTTCTTTCTTGCGCTTTCGCTGAAGCGATCGCTATCTACGCACTGGTTATCGCGTTTTCGATTTAAGAAAACTTTCATAACATAATTTTTTAGGTACGGATTTTTTAAGCTTAAAAAATCCTGAAATTCTCGCTCCGTCGAGCTCGAAACCCCTAAAAATCATGTTTTGAAAGTTTTCCAAAAGTCATGGATTCAATTATTTCCACATTTCACATAGATTGGAAAATTATCATCGCTCAGATGGTCAATTTCGGAGTGGTTTTTGTTGTCTTGTATGTTTATGCGCTGAAGCCTCTTTCTAAATTAATGAAGGAGCGTGAAGAAAAAATAGGGAAAGGAATTGATGATGCCAAAAAATCAAATGAATTACTGCAAAAAGTTAGCGAAGAATATAAGCAAAATACAGTAAAACTAAGGCAGATGGCAGTAGATGCTCAAAAAGAACTTACGAAAAATTTAGAAAAATTAAGAGCAGAGAATCAAAGTAAGATAAAAGCGGACAATGATGAGTGGACAAAAAAAAGAATGGAACAAATGGAAATTGATAAGAAAGCTTTAGTCGAGAAGGCAAAAAGTGAGGTCGTGTCACTCGCGATGCTGGCAGTGGAGAAATTACTTAGCACTAAAAGCGAGAAAGAATTGAATGATTTATGACTGCAATATCCAATAATCAAATAGCTTGCGCTTGCTGTTTAGTTTTGAAGGACAAAACTCCCGCTGAACAATTTGTTGTTTTTAAGAAGATAGTTCAGTTTTTAGCGCGCAAGCATTTATTATCTAAAACTTCGGATATACTTTTACAGTTGGAAAAAATAATTAATTCTAATGAACAAAAAATAATAGCAAAAATATTAAGCGCTAAGAAACTTTCAAAGGAAACAAAAAAAGATATTGCGAATTCGCTGGAGAAACGTTATTCTGCAAAAGAAGTTGTTCTAGAAGAAAAAATTGATGAAAAATTATTGGGAGGGTTTCGAGTAGAAGCGAACGACGAAGTTATTGACTTTTCAATGAAAAATAAAATCGTAAAATTAAAAAGTTATTTAACAAAACCTACCTAAAATAGAACTATGACTACCAACCATATCGTAGAAAGTTTAAGAAAAGAGATTGAAAATTTCAAATTAGAAATCAAGGCTGAAAAAGTAGGCAAGGTGATGGAGGTTTTCGACGGTATCGCTCGCGTATCCGGTCTTTCTGATATCAAGTCATCTGAGATGGTGCTTTTTCAAAATGGTGTGATGGGGGTGGCGCTCAATCTAGAGGACGACGCAGTAGGGGTGATCATTCTGGGAGATTTTTCAAAAATTAAAGAAGGTGACGAAGTGTCAGCTACTGGACGAATTCTGGAAATACCAGTGTCTGATGCTATTTTAGGGCGTGTGGTAAACGCGCTCGGTGCTCCTATCGACGGCAAGGGAGCGATAAAAGCCGGCAAGACTTATCCGATTGAGAAAGTGGCTCCCGGGGTCATTACCCGCTTGTCTGTGAGTGAACCCGTTGCCACCGGCATTAAAGTTATTGACGCTATTATTCCGATTGGCCGAGGTCAACGCGAACTTATTATCGGTGATAGACAAACAGGCAAGACTGCGCTAGCCATTGATACAATTTTAAATCAAAAAGGACAAAATATGATTTGCGTTTATGTTTCCATCGGTCAGAAAGATTCCAAGTTAAGAAAGCTTCA
>Ga0209542_10017662_pt1 | contig 11659 bp, 12 predicted proteins | sample RifCSPhighO2_01_FD_184028 | JGI IMG/M metagenome (GOLD analysis project Ga0209542, IMG submission 184028) | Soil microbial communities from Rifle, Colorado - Rifle CSP2_plank highO2_0.1 (SPAdes) (version 2) | ecosystem: Environmental > Terrestrial > Deep subsurface > Rock core/Sediment ...
ATCAACTAGTGTTGGTTTCCCAATGGTGATAGTCCCAGTCTTATCCACGATCACAGTATCTACTTTATGAAGCTTCTCGAGAGTGGCCGCATCTTTGATAAGAATTCCCTCTTTTGCCCCCTTACCCACTCCGACAATTATTGTAGTCGGAGTAGCAAGTCCAAGCGCACACGGACAAGCTATGACTAAAATACCAACAAAAGAGACAAGTCCAAATGACAGGGCTTGGGAAAATCCAAGTGTGTTATAACCCAACAAGAGCCACGTTACGAGTGTTAAGAAGGCAATGACGAGTACAATCGGCACAAAAATACTTGAGATTTTATCAGCAAGAGCTTGTATCGGTGCTTTACTACCCTGGGCCTCTTCCACCATTCTTATAATCTGAGCCAATAAGGTCTCCGAACCGACTTTGGTGGCTTGGAATGTAAATGACCCATTTGTGTTCATCGTTGCGGCAACCACATTGTCTCCAATCTTTTTTTGAGCCGGCATCGGCTCGCCAGTAACCATTGACTCATCAACAAAAGATGCACCGTCGGTTATTATTCCATCCACAGGAATCTTTGCACCCGGTTTAATGATAATAAGATCGCCATGCTTTACTTCCTCCACTTTGACCTCCGTCTCTCTTCCGTCGCGAATAATTAGAGCAGTCTTTGCCTGGAGATTGAGCAGTTTCTCAATAGCATCACCAGTTTTTAACTTTGACCTTGCTTCAAGATATTTACCAAGAGCTATGAAAGTAATGACGATGATTGTGACATCGTAATACGTTGCGTCGACATTTATAAAAGGTCGTAGAAGATCTTCGAATGCTGTGACTACAAAACTGTATAAATAAGCTGTCAGTGTGCCAATACCGATAAGTGTGTCCATATTGGCCTTGCCGTAACGAAGAAATCGATAAAATCCCAAGAGATATGGCCGGCCCACAATAAACAGGACAAAGGTGGCCATTAAAGGTAAAAGATGATGGAAAAATTCATTGACCGTAAGATTCATTGGGAAAACAATGTCGTACCCGGACAAAATATCCCACCCCATGACAAAAATACTTAATACTGCCAGAGGGATAGCCGACACCACCCTTATTTTCATATCTCTAATCTCAGCCAGCTTGTCCGCTCCTACAATGCCCCCAATCACAAGAGAGTAACCAAGTGGTTTCAGTATACTATTAAAAGATTCTGGGCTTGTCTGACTTTCGTCAAAAGAAATTTTTGCACTTTCTGTGCCGTTATTTACTGATATATCTTTTACTCCTTCTATCTTTTTCACAGCCCGCTCGATAATACTGGCACACGATGCACAATGCATCCCTTTTATTTTGTACGTTTGAGTAGACATATTATTTATAGTGAGCTTGTCGAACTATTTTCGCTTTAACTTATAAATTTTTAGAATTTCTTTTGATGCCTGATTTTCCTGCCCATGTTTCATTTGATGAATGACGTGAGTAGATAAGTGATTCTCTAATATCAAATCCTCAACGCCTGATAGCGCCTTACGTACTGCGCTCGTTTGGGTGATAATATCTATACAATATTTTTTCTTACGAACCATCTCCTGTAACCCTCGTACCTGGCCCTCAATAATCTTTAACCGCTTGAGGGACTTACTTTTTATGACTTGTTTCATACCCTAAGTATATACCCCCATGGGGTATAGGTCAAGCAGACCATCCAGTCATTTTGTGACGTCATCCCACGCTACAAGCTTCCATCGCTTATCAATCGGGGAAAAGTATCTGCCAAGCCAGCCGTCACCAAGTAAACCAGAGTTATATTCAAACACGGTGATAGAAGCATTATTTGAAGTGTTTGTGAAGCTTAAGAGATTGTAACTCTCCGAATTGAGACTTTCTCTATGGATAACAAAGGCAGCGATCATCTTTAGAAAAATACTATGTGTTACAACGAGAAACCTTTTTTCCTTGCGCTTTTCTAAATACTCTAGAAGCTTTTTGGCGCGACCCTTCAGGTCATTAAAGTTTTCTTCATCTGAATACCGATAATCATCCTCGTGATAGCTTCTATCAATTAGATCTACGATATGCGCCACTTCCTTAACATCAGCGGGTTTGCCTACAATCTCGCTTGGATTTCGTCTCTCTATCAAAAGCTCATTCATTTCCAGAGGATTATTTATATTTACTTGCTCGGCGATTATCTCTGCAGTTTCTACAGCTCGCTCGTATGGGCTTACAAGCATCACGTCAAACTTCATGTGAGTAAGGCGCTTAGCCGTAGCTCCCGCTTGAGTTCTACCTACTTCACTCAAGCCCCCATTCTTACCCTGTCTAATATGCAATCGATTGAGCTCGCTTTCACCATGCCTAATCATGTAAAAAAATTTACTGGCCATTTGAGCATTATAGCAAACCAAGCTATGCTCTGTTATCGAGATGAGCGCTACCCGCCCGTACCGAACGCCAGCCAACCCGAGTTGCTAGGTCTTGCCTAGCAACTATAATCTGCGACTATTTTGAGGTCGCAAGGACCGTCCTTGCAATCCAATTTATCAAAATTATTAGTCATATAAATATATCAGCGCAATTTATTTACCTCTAAAAAGATGTGCTGGAACGGAAAATAATAACCATACTTATCTTTATTTTTCTGTCCAATATATTCTTTTACATTGTTGTTATTTAAGAATACCTCTATCTTTTGGGCATCTCCATCACTATATACAAAGGCAAGACTGGCCATTATGTCATCTAGAGAATGAGTTTTAACCTGGGTTGTGATTAAAGTTTTCTTTAGTAAATAGTATCTTGAAAGCCAATCTTCCATATGCATAAGTCGACCATTGCGTCTCTGGTCTGATTTTAAATCGCAATTTATCAACAGACCTGCCCAAGAACTCCTCTCATCATCAAAGGTAACACCAAGAAATAAACCCTTATCAGTAAGGAGATTTATAGCAGATTCAATGAATAATTTATATTCCTTTTCCTCCCAAGGTAATGAGTGTGACGCTAATATAAAATCAAATTTTTCTATAATCTCACAAGGGAAAGATTTATTGATAACCTTCAGGCTAGTATCCTGAAGTCTTTTCACGTAATCTGGTTTCTGCTCAATAGCTACATAGTTTATAACCAATACAGAAAGTGGAACTGCCAGCTCACCATTTCCAGCTCCTATATCCAATAATGAACTGGCATTATTGTTTAATATTCTTTTTGTTATTTCCTTCAGAAGAATCTTTTTCTTATCTGTATGAGTTAAAAATTTTTGAAAATAGTCAGAGTATATTTGAGTTAAATGTCGCTCTTTCACACAGAAAGCATATCATTTCCCCAACCCCTTGAGGTACACAGATTTCACGTATACGTTATCAGTTCACGCCCGTGAGTTATTGATGTATGACAAGAAAATGGTCAGAACTGTATTTTTATTCCCGATCTCTACCTCGCTTTTCTGTATTTATCATTCTTCATCTGGAACAAAAGTTGGAGAAAATATCGATAATATGTTTATTCCTCCTTCGCATTGATAATCATTTCCATCTCTGGAATAACTGATCCGCTCTTCATCTTTAACTTTTCATCAGTCCAGCGTTTCCCTGTATCCTCAAAACCGAGTCGTCTATAAAATTCGATCGCATTGGTATTGTAAGTCGCCACAGCAACATGAATATTTTTTTCTGGATCAAATAATTTTCTAGCTTCTTCCCATAATTTTCTTCCGATTCCTTTTCCTTGGTATTCTGGTAAAACATAAATCGCCTGAATCCTATTTTCGGTGTCAGAAATAACAACCCGACAAAGACCAATAGTTCTATCATTTTCTTTTGCAACCAATAAAATCTCACCTTCGGGCGGGTTGGATATCCGCTCTGCTCTTTTTCTCAGTGTGTCTTCCGTAAATGCATCTTTATATCTATCCTCAATATCATCAACAGTAATACCCGCTTCAGCATTCGGATAGGTATCAAGCCATGTTTTATAAAACACGTCCTGTATATCTTTGGTGTCTTCTGAACTTGCTGGAGCGATAACAATCCGCCTCCCTAAATTTTCCTGCTCACCTTCCATACCTTAGATTGTAGCAAAATAGTACCCGAAAGTGCTATCTCGAACCGACCTACGGTTATTTTGCTTGCACTGAGCGACTCGTGGTGAGCATGGTCGAACCAAGTCGAAGTGCACCAGTTACTGGACCTGCCGGCAGGCAGGCGCCGTTGGAGCTAAAATTCGAGAGAATCAAGAATGCATTAATATTCCAGAACTTTCCTAGAAAGCAGTTAGTTCCATTTCCCGAACATCTTTTTTGATCATCCTAACAATTTCTGGAAATTTAGAAATCTTAAAATGTCCATTTTTACTCTTGTAAATCATGATTTTGGCATTTTTTAGTTTCTTTCTATACTTCTTAGCATGCGAGACCGGCACGGCGTCATCATCTTTTGAAAACAAGAGATAAAGATTATTGGAATTTTTCCCAAGTAAAGATAGGTTGGACTTGAGCTTAAAACCACCAGCTAAATCTTCTCCCGTGACTGAATTATCAAAAGGAGGACAAACTAAATAAGTTGATAATATCTTTTTGGGAAACTTATGTTCAGATAGATACTTTGCAAGAAAAATTCCACCCAATGAACTTCCGATTAAAATTGCGTTATTTCTTAAATAAGGAATATGCCTTTCAAAATATATTTCCCAGTCCTTGTATTTAGCATAATCTTGTAAGGGCATTCGCGGCCTGATTATTTCAAATTTCTTACCAAGTTCTTTATCAAAATAATCATCAGACCATCGTATCCTTCTTTCCAGAGAGATTTTTCTTGTTTTTAAATAACGCAAATAATCTTTATTATTTTTAAAAGTATTACCACCATGAATCACAAGTATTTGGGTCTCCCTTTTCATTTTTAGAGTATAGCAAAATAGTACCCGAAAGTACTGCTTAAACATTAACTTTATAAAACTACTGATATTAGCCAAACTTTATAAAGTTAGGTAAAATAGACTCATCATGAATACAAAGCAAAAATTAGAGATTATCCAAAAAATGTTAGGACTCACCCAGACCAAATTAGCTGAAAAATTCAGCGTGTCTTTCCCTACTCTCAATAGCTGGAAAACTGGTAAATCGACACCACGACCTAGACTTCGAGCACTCATAGACGAGCTCTTTTTAGAAGTAACTGGACAGAAAATAATTCCTGAAGATATACTAACCGCAAAAAAACAAGCACTTCTGCGAAAATCGAAAGAACATGCAAGTGTGATCGCTGAAATTTTAGATAATCCAGATATTCGTGATCAGTTTATTCTCAAACTGACTTACCACAGCAATAGCATCGAGGGCAGCACTCTTACCGAACCTGACACAGCTGCTATTCTTTTTGATAATGCTGCCCTACCGAATAAAAGTCTAACCGAACAACTTGAGGTGAAAAATCATCAGACTGCTTTAAACTACCTGTTTGATCACGTTGTTAAAAAAGAAAAAATCGATGAAGCTCTTGTACTAAAACTCCACAGCATACTTATGAATGGTGTCAGACCTGATGCTGGGTTGTATCGAAACCACGCAGTGCGAATTACAGGAGTGAATTTGCCGACCGCCAACTATATGAGCGTTCCTAAACTTATACTAGAAGTAATGAACCAAATTACGAATATAGAAAAAGATATTATTACCCTTTCTACTGGTGTCCATAGCAAATTTGAACAAATTCACCCCTTCGGTGATGGAAATGGTCGTATTGGTCGCCTTCTCATGAATGCAATACTTCTTGAAGCAAATTTTGCCCCAGCAGTTATTCTCCAACAACAAAAGCAACTTTACTATACGTATTTGTACAAAGCTCAAACAACAGAAGACCAAAGTCAGTTGGAAAATTTCCTGTGTGATGCTGTCGTGTATGGGTTTGAAATTCTAGATCGCAAAGATAAATAAACTTAGTTTTATTCTTTGATCTCCAATCGCCCAAGACCGTGTTCATCGGCCTTCTTGTCCCATTCTCCTTTGAACCACTCAAACCATTTTGCCTTATCTTCCTCCGTGCCATTAGCCATTTGGTCTCTCATGGGCTTATGCGCTTCGTCAGTTGTGACCATAAGATGCTGACCGCACTGTCCTGCCACACCCATCATGTCGTCTCCCTTAAACTCCATGTCGCACCCTCCCTCATTATTCATTATTTCCCTACATGTAAATGTTTTCATAACTACAGTTTACCAGTTTTCTAAATCCTTTGCAAAGCGTAGCATAATTCAGTCTATACAACCACTATGATATATCATAGTGGTTCCGTATCAATTCGTTATAAGTTCACGCCCGTGAGTTATTAACGTATGACATAAAAATGGTCAGAACTGTATTTTTATTCCCGACCTCTACCTCGCTTTTGCTATCTTCTTAACTACGGCATCAACAAACAATCTGAAAGTAGGCCTACTTTCCTTCTTGTAGATAATTCTCGTGCCAAGTAGGTGGCCTCTTGGGCAAAGAAGCGCTTTGCCTCTAATTGAAGCTTTGGAATCAGTGATTCTATCTAGATACATGCGACGAAGATTTCCTTGCCCATCTTTTTGGTACAAGCAAACTTCCGCACACATTCCTTGGCAGTTGATTTCGAGGATTCGAGAATACCCGCCCCTCGCTTTTCTGTATTTATCATTCTTCATCTGGGTCATGTTTATAGTTTAGCAAAACACCACCCGAAAGTGCTATTTTGAACCGAACCTCGGTTATTTTGCGCGGTCGACCGGATTTGAACCGGCGATCTATTCCGTGACAGGGAATCGTGTTAACCGGGCTACACCACGACCGCAATGACCTATAAAATAACAGATTTTTCTCACTAATTCAATCTGTTTACACTGAGCTTATCGAAGTGTGTCGGGGGTGGGTTACGATCCCACTACCTACGGCTTATGAGTCCGTCGCTCTACCAATTGAGCTACCCCGACATGATAGTCACTATATTACAAAATCTTGCATTTCTCAAGAAAAAAGCTTATAATACAAGCCATAGCGGGTTGGAGGAGTAGTACCTCGACAGGCTCATAACCTGTAGGCGTCCGTGCAAATCGGGCACCCGCAACATTTCGACTCACTTCGTTCGCTCAATGCAAGCACGAAGGCTAAATCACCTGGAATTCTTTGAGGACTTTCTCAAAGAGAGAGACCGTGCGTCTGGCCTCACGTTCACTGAGTTGGAAATCTGCTCCAGAATGAGCGATGACATTTCGTATTTTATGAGCTTCCCAGGCATCATCAAGAGTGAGAAAGTCACTTTTGTCGACCGATTTGAGCATCTCCCCTATAGATTCGCCAGTGTAGCCAGCTCGACGCAGCATTTCTTCGAGCATGACATCCGCCTCGATAATTGCCAATCGCCAGTCAGAAACATTGTCAGAATTTAAATACTTCATCACTTTTTCCCACTTCTCATTTTTTGCCTCGGTTACTACATTTCCACCCCCTGTAGTTGTTTCTGGGAGAGGATTATAAATCTTTTGTTCTACAATATTGATCGCCCGAAGTTTCCAGGAATTATAAATAATACCAATAAGAGCCAACGCACTCACAATGGCGGCAACAAATGTCCATGTCGGCCAGATGTGCTTGAGGAAATAATCCAAAACTCTTTCCCATATAGAATCTGCGGTTCCCAATCCCAGACTCTCAATATAATTTAAGATACCTGTAATAAGAGCGGCTAAAAGGAAAAGACCCACAAGCAAAAAAATTACTTGTTCCAGAGCTTTTCTGTCATTACTGCCTCCCTTAGCTTTTTCTGGTTTTTTGTCAGGCGGCATAGCTATATCTTACCCCCACACCTGTTTTATTAAAACAGGTGTGGGGGTCTTATTCTCCTAAAAATTCTTTACCAGCAGTAAATAAATTGTCTTCTCGCCAGAGGCCGGCTGTCAGTTCTATTCCTAAAGGTAAAGTACCGGCAAAACCGGAAGGAATAGAGATAGATGGGAGTCCTGCGATATTGGCTGGCACAGTGAAGATATCAGCCAAATACATAGAAAGTGGATCAGACATTTTTTCCCCTATTTTGAATGCTGGGGTGGGCGTAGTGGGAGTAAGTATCAAATCCACTTTCTCAAACGCTTGCATTAATTCCTTAGTGATTAGCCGTTTCATATTCAAAGCGCTCCCATAGTATTCATCATAATAGCCAGAGGAGAGTACGTAAGTGCCTAGAATAATTCTCCTACGCACTTCCCTGCCGAAACCTTCACCCCGAGTCTTGAAATAATCATCAATCACATCTTTACCATCTTTATACAAACCATATTTTACACCATCAAAACGTGCCAGATTGGAAGAGGATTCAGCGGGCATGATAATGTAATAGACTGCCAGAGAATATTTTATATGTGGAAGTTCAATATCTCTTATCTCATACCCCAGAGAACGAAATTTTTCTTCTGCATCTCTGAAATTTTTCTTCACACTCTCATCTACCCCCTCGGCTTCCACGAATCCTCTAGGAACACCGATTACTTTTGAAAACTTTTTTTGCACTGGATAAGTGTCGTCCGATATCGTCGTACTGTCTAACGGGTCTCGGCCTCTTATAACATCGTAAAGAATCTCTGCGTCACTTACAGTTTTCGCAAATGGGCCAATCTGATCAAGCGAGGAAGCTAGGGCAATAAGACCGGAACGCGAGACTCTGCCATATGTTGGTTTAAGACCGACTACACCACAGAAAGCGGCTGGTTGGCGAATTGATCCACCTGTATCAGATCCGAGACTGGCGAAAACCATACCTCTAGCTACTGCCGCCGCTGACCCCCCAGAAGAACCACCAGGCACTCGAGTGAGATCATGTGGATTTCTCGTAACACCATAAGAAGAATTCTCCGTTGAACTACCCATCGCAAATTCATCCATGTTCGTCCGGCCAACAATAATGGCCCCTGCGGCTTTTAATTTTTTTATGACAGTGGCGTCGTATGGAGCTATAAACCCTTCAAGAATTTTAGAACCGGCACTTGCCCTATGTCCTTCGAACAAAATATTATCTTTGATAGCTACGATCTTGCCGCTCAAAGGTCCTTGACCATTAGATTTGGCATCATCAAAAACTTCTAAAAAGGCGTGGACATCCTTATCCTTGATTCTAATTTCTTCCGGAGTCACAGTATTTTCTTTACCTTTAGATAATTTCCCTCTCTAGCTGGAGCTTGTCCCAAAATTTTTTCCGTATAAAGTCCCGTTTCATGCGGGTTAATATCTTCTCGCGTCACATTCAATACCCCAACATTCTCAAGATTGTTAGAGTGTTCTACAGTAGCCACTCCCTTCACTTCACCTACGTAACCCAAAATAGCGTCGAATTCGTGCGACAGACTCTCTGCCTCTTTGTCCCCTATCTCAATTCTCGCCAGTTTAGCCAAATTTAGCACTTTGTCCTTATCCATTTGTTCATTCTAACATATTGGAAAATTCTTTCTCATTAAGTATTTTCACCCCAAACGAGTGGGCTTTAGTAAACTTTTCGCCTGGGTCGCGGCCGGCGACTAGGTAATCAGTGTTTTTAGAGACGGATTCACGTATTTCCCCGCCTAGTTGGCGGATTTTTCCTTTAGCATCTTCGCGAGACATATTTTCAAGCGTACCAGTCAGCACAAAGCTCTTACCAGATAGCAACAACTTTTTGTCCAAAGCCGAGCTTAGGACAGATTGGATGCGGACTTGTTTGCGAAGTTTCTCAAATAATTTTTTATTTTCTTTGCTAGCAAACCAATCAGTGATTGAGCGGGCTACTATTGGACCAACCCCTTCTAATTTTTCCAATTCTTCCCTGTCGGCTTGGGCAAATTTTTCTGCGGTTTTGAAATGTCGCGCCAAATCAATAGCTGTTTCTTCGCCCACTTGTGGGATAGACAGCGAAGCGATAAAACGAGCCAGAGTGATATCCCGCGCCTTTTCTATTGCCTTCAGTAAGTTATCTATTGATTTCTCTGCAAATCGTTCTATTTTCTCTAAATCACTCTTTTTTATCAAAAAAATGTCATCGAGGTTAGAAATAACCCCAGTCTCCATTAGACGAGTTATGATCTTCGGTCCCATGCCCTCTATGTCAAAAACGTTTCTAGAGACAAAATAACTAAGTTTTCGCCTCTGCTGTTCAAAAGAATTTTTGGCCACACAGCGATAGGCCACCTGACCAGGTATGCGCTCTATCCTCCCATCACCGCCACAGAGTGGAAAGTGCGTCGGGAATTTGAAAACCCTCTCCTTACCAGTCCTCATCTCCTCTAAAACTCTAACGACCTCTGGGATAACATCTCCTGCTTTCTGCAACACTACCGTATCCCCTATGCGAATATCTTTGCGTCTTATTTCATCTTCATTGTGCAATGTCGCCCGCGAGACAGTCGAGCCATCCACCTCAACCGGCTTGAGTATGGCTACAGGCGTCAAGACACCAGTTCGACCGATTTGGAGTGTGATGTCCTCTACTATAGTGGTCACTTGCTCGGCCTTAAATTTGAAGGCAATACCGAAGCGTGGCGCCTTACCAGTATAACCAAGCATCTCCTGATATTTGCGCTCATTGACCTTAACCACCACGCCATCTATAAGATAATCTTGCATATCTCTCCTTTTCTTTCCCTGCCTGCCGGCAGGCAGGTCCCACAATTTCCAGTACTTAATCACCCCTTCGATATTTTCAAATTTTTTGAAATGGGGATTAACTTGGAATCCCAGAGTGCTTAGTAATTCGAGTTCTTCTACTTGAGTTTCTGGTAGCGTACTACCATCCATAGATGCAACATCGTATATAAATGAATTCAGTTTACGTTCTCTAGTGACTTTGGAATCAAGCTGGCGAATAGAGCCAGCAGCTACATTACGAGGGTTAGCAAATAACTCTTCCCCCCTTTTTTTCTTCTCACGATTCAACTTGTCAAAGACCGTCTTTGACATCCAGATTTCGCCCTCCACGATTATCGAAACCGGCTTTTTGAGGTCAAGAGGTATTGATTTAATAGTGCGGACATTATTGGTAACATCTTCTCCAACTTTACCATCTCCGCGCGTAGCGGCAGTTTTAAGCACGCCATTTTCATATGTCAAAACTATTTTGAGACCATCAATTTTTAACTCTGCGGTATAGTCTGGAGAAACTTTCAAACTGCGCTTAATCCTCTCATCAAACGCACGAATATCATCTTCATTAAAAGCATCATTGAAAGACCATTGTGATACGACGTGCGTCACTTTCTCAAATTTCTCAAGCACCTCGCCGCCGACCCGACTGGTAGGCGAGTCTAGAGCGACTAATTCCGGATATTGTGATTCAATTATCTCGAGTTCACGCACAAGCGCATCATAAGCTTCATCAGAAATTTCTGGTTTATCGTGGGTATGGTAAAGCTTTCTATGACGCTCGATGGTCTCGCGTAATCTTTCTACTCGCTCTCTTATATCCTTTGTAAGTCTAGCCATTAATATATTGCGCGCACGGCACGCTCTACACGTCGAGGATTTGACGGATCACAGGTATTGTAGCCACGAGACTCTATAGTGGTTATGTAATTCCCCTCTGCTTCCATCGGCGTATATGTGAGAACTATACGTCCGGCGGCCCCGGCACCGCTGGGAAACCCGTTCACTTCATACGACCCGCCTCCAGCGCCGCCGCCGCCCGGCGCCGACCCGCCGCC
>Ga0209542_10017664_pt1 | contig 11659 bp, 15 predicted proteins | sample RifCSPhighO2_01_FD_184028 | JGI IMG/M metagenome (GOLD analysis project Ga0209542, IMG submission 184028) | Soil microbial communities from Rifle, Colorado - Rifle CSP2_plank highO2_0.1 (SPAdes) (version 2) | ecosystem: Environmental > Terrestrial > Deep subsurface > Rock core/Sediment ...
AGAGTATGTTCCTGTCCCGCAGAATGTTGCCGCCACAGTGATCGAGGCAAGAGGAAAATAAACAAAACAGGATTTGTTTTCAGGACACCGTATTTCCATAAAAGTACGCTGTTTTGGAGCCTCCAAGTTTGACAACCAAAGCACGAAATTGCATTCTAGGATAAGAACCGCAGAAGGACGCTGATCGTGGACGAAGAAAAAGATTCACCAGGAAGGAACCCACTTTTCTTCTTGTGTCGCATGACTTTTTTTGCGCTCTTGTGGTTGCCATATCAGTTGTTCTGCGTGTGCGTTTTTTTCTACTCACTTCCCGGAGAATTGAGAGAGGCACAACGGTTTCGGCGTCTGCCCAAACAGGTCGACTTTTGCCGTCTGTCCGATGCACGCATGAAACTTCATATGGCCGCTGGCTTGATCCGCGAACGACGCGGGTGGGACGGTCAAGAGGAATCCGGAGGCAGGTGGCCTTCGTTCATCGGAAGATGTCTCTGCTTGATCCGAGAATCTCGGAGCCCCTTCTGGAAGTTCGGGACTCTCGAAGAGCTTGAAATGGTTCCTGATGGTAAGTTGGTCGAGGACATAAGGCGATCGCCGCTCGGCCTCCTTCCGGAGAGCGCAATCTACATCTGGGCAATTCATGACCGTTCAAGTGTATTTGTTGCATACAATCCGTTCACAAAAAAGATATACCGAGGAATGCCCGAAGATGCGTCGTTCATCGGAGACTCTCCGGATCCAAGTGACGAACATTTTGTCTATGCCGTGTCGGTAAAGGTGGACGACGTTCCATAAGCCACCCCACCCTGTTGCAGGATTGCCACGGGGTTTTTATTTGTTTGACTTGACTAAGCCTTAACAGCGTTCTAGGGTGCGTGTAGCTGTTCAACCTGAAGGGTTTTCCGTGAATCAATTTCTTCGTTTTGTCGCTACGGTCTGTCTGGCATATTCTGTTTCGGCCATCACTAATGCGGCTGAGGTTGCCTTTGTTGCAAGTCCCGCCGAACTCTACAGCGCCATGGACGCCGCAGAGAAGGGTAGCATCGGCAGTGTAGCAATTGACCAAAAGTATTACACGGAGGGAACAAACAAAATTCAGAAGAATCAGATTCGAGGCCTGATGCAAACGGTCTGGGAGCTTGGCAATCGCACCACTTACCTCTACGGCTCGCCACTCGACATGGAGCTTGCAGAGGAACTGCTTGGTGTGCGCGCAATGTCGGAGTGTCGCTCGTCCGTCTTTCTGGGAAAGCTGGTGGAGGAACGCAAGCGTGACAATCCCGTTGTGTTATGTGACGCAAGAGACAACGTGTCTGGTGAGGGAATACAGAATCGACTGCGCGTGAACAACGAGCGTGAGCTCCGTCGAATGGGCCGCTAAGTCTTTGGTTTTGCGAACGCCGTATCCAACGGCGTTCTTTTTTACAAAAAAGCGACCCAATCGGGTCGCGGTGTCTATTCTTATGCGTGCGGTTTTCGTTCACGAGCCTTCGCGAGAAGTGTTTCCATCGTAGTGGTCGCAATGTGCTCGACCATTGTTTTCTCATCCATGCGCGTTGTGTCGACAAGATGCAGCTACGGATACCTTGGCGAGAGTTCGGCGAACATTTGCTGGTGGCGCATGACGGACTTTTGAATGCTCTCCGGGTTCGATGAAGCACCGAGTTTCTCTGAAGCCGCGATGCGTTGTCCGCGACGCACGGCCTCTTCTGCTTCACACACGACGACATAGGAGGCGGTAAGGCGGTTAGTCGTGAAGCGCGATACAAAGAAATTCTGGTAGGTTTCTCGTTCTTTTTTCGAAAGAAGCCCCTTGCCTTCCCAGTACATCATCCAGGTGTATGCGTCGAAGATCGCACGATCGAAAATAACGACGTCATACATGTGCCCGTGCGCGAAGTCCATGAGCATGTTGAGTGCGTATGTGCCGGTGCGGATGTTGTACTCAGGCGTGTCACGACCGATATGACGGATAACTTCCGCGCCTTCTTGCGGAATGAATACACGAAAGTCGCTCCGATGCAGGAGCTTGTCGATCTCCTTGATGCACGTGGTTTTCCCTGAATCAGGAGAACCGGTGAATTCGAGCATGAATGGCGCGGGAAAAAAGTGGTCGCCATAGCGTAGGTCAGTACGCAGATAGCCGTGAAGTTGCTCGACCATGAGTTGTAGCCTCTCCGCTTTTTCGGGAGTGCCCATAGGTTTTCCTTCCCTGTAAATGTTCTCTTGCTTCTGCTACTATAAGGAAGAACTGCGATTCGCATGACTTCACAAGAGGATAATTTTGTTGTCGGTTTTGACCTTGACGGTGTCATTGTTGACCACACGCAAAATAAGATGCGCATCGCCGCACGCTATGGGGTCACCCTTCTCCCCGAAGAGACACACTCGGAGCGAATGGTGAACTTTTTTCCGCACGATATCTACCGTGAGATACAGGAACAGATGTATGATGATACCGACGAGGCACTTTCAGCACCGCTTATGGAAGGTGCATTTGGAGCGCTTGCGTCGCTCCGTGAACACGATGTACCTTACTTTCTCATCTCGCGGCGAAAAAAGCCGGTCCACGCGCTGCACCTCCTTGAGCATCGCGGCCTTTGGGGAGAATATTTTAGCGCAGAGAATACGTTTTTTGTCGATCGCATGGACGGGAAAGACCTCGTAGCACGAGGGCTCGGGGTGACCCATTTTATCGATGATGAGGCGCGGGTGCTTCGCCTCATGCCCTCGGTTTCCCACCGCATACTTTTTGACGCACGCGGCCTCTTTGAAGAAGATACGGATCTCGCGCGGGTAAAAAGTTGGAGCGAACTCTCGTATATTCTCGGCATTGCCACCAGTTAACAGGCGCAAAAGACTTTATGGATATTTTTTCACACGGACTTTACGGCGGCGCAGTGTTTGGTCGCAAAAGCAAAAAAAGTTTCTGGACAGCATTCCTGTTCGGCATATTTCCCGACGTATTTGCATTTGGTCTACCGATCTCACATCTGTTATTTTCACTACTTGTTGGTGGACAGGCGGACTTCATCAGGGGTCCAGAAGATGGGTATGCGAATATTCCGTCCTATGTTTTTACCCTCTACGATATTTCTCACAGTTTTGTGATATTTATTGCCCTCTTCTTCCTTGTGTGGGTGATACGCAAAAAACCGCTCTTGGTAATGCTCGCGTGGGGGTTACACATTGTGATGGATATTTTCACCCACAGTGACGCGTTTTTCCCGACACCCTTTCTCTGGCCGCTCTCGGATTACTATTTTTCCGGAATCGGCTGGGGTCAACCGGTCATCTTTTTCCCGAATGTGACGGTTCTCGCACTCCTTTACAGTTATTGGTGGTATCGAAACAGAAAAACTACCCCAAATACATAAGCGTGTCCGAGAAGAGTGTTGTGCTCGCTGTCGGGATTCCTTGCGCATCAAAAAAGCCCCATTACCGCGGGGCTTAAAATCATGTCGGGGCAACGACCTGCAACATGATCGCAGTGACGATCATTACTCCGGGGATGACAAAGTCTAGAACAAAGTTCAGTCTTTCTTTGTTTGGTTTGAAGCCGAACTTGGAGAGGTAGTGGTAATAAAATCCCTCATTCTCTTTTCCGAATTGCCCCTGGGTCAGGAGACATCCCTTGGCGCATTGATTTTGCAGGTGGTACAGCAATACGGTCACGATAACAAGTCGCCAATCGAGGTAGAACGGCGAGGTGTACCATGCCGTAAGGAGAACAATGTGAAGAAAAAGGAAGAAGTAATATCGGAAAGCTTTCATGTTGTCACCTAAGCACAACTCTTCCAGCACCATACCAAAGTGTCGTTTATAGTAAAGCATGAACAACGCTCGACCGAATACATAAGCCTGCCTGGTAGCGCCTCGCTTACCTACTGAGGATGTTCTTCATGGCTTGGTTGAGATATATAAAAAAGCTCCGGTCAAGCCGGAGGCGTTCACTGTGACGGGATTTCTTGGCAATGGCCATTACCCGCACCTCCGACAAAGTCCCACACCATAGGACCCCCTCGGCGCCCTGCATCCGGGCCGCACCAGCGAACTTTATAAGTATAGCATAATACATAAATACTGTCAAGTGTTTTGTGTAAAACCCTGTGGACAGTGTGTGGATAAATATGCCGAGTTTAGGTCAAAAAGCTTGACGGTTAAGCCATATCTGGTATCCTATCGGAACGTTGCAATTTGTGCGTTTCTTGCCCTGAACCTGCCGAAGGATTGAAAGGGGGGAGGCTAAAACATTTTTGTTGGACAAAAATGTTCGCCCGATCATCAAACGCCTTGATGATTTAGGGAAAACGACCGAAGGCACGTGTAAATAATGTAATGGGCTCTTCGCTCATTACCGCTTATTTTTTATCATTTTATTCAATAATCAAAAAACATATGGCAGAAGCTGAAGTTTTTGATCGTTCGAAGCCGCATGTGAACGTCGGGACCATCGGTCACGTTGACCATGGAAAAACCACGCTCACCGCTGCGATCCTACACGTGCTCCACATGGCGGGGAACAAGGTGAAGCTTCGCGGTGTGAATGAGATTGACTCTGCTCCCGAAGAGCGCGGGCGCGGTATTACTATCGCCCTCTCGCACAACGAGTACGAGACGAAGGTCCGCCACTACGCACACATCGATGCGCCGGGTCACGCGGACTACATTAAAAACATGATCACGGGTGCCGCCCAGATGGATGGTGCCATTATCGTGGTTGCCGCGACAGACGGCGTGATGCCTCAGACGCGCGAGCACATCCTTCTTGCGAAGCAGGTTGGAGTGCCGAAGATCATCGTCTTCTTGAACAAGGTAGACATGGTAGACGATAAGGACCTCATTGAACTCGTCGAGGAAGAAGTTCGTGAGCTTTTGACCAAGCAAGGGTTTGATGGCAAGGACGCCCCGGTCATTCGCGGTTCTGCACTCAAGGCGCTTGACGCAAAGAATGTCGACGATGAGTGGGCAAAGAAGATTCTTGAACTTACCGACGCACTTGATACGTATATCCCGATGCCGGTGCGCGACACTGCAAAGCCGTTCCTTATGCCGGTTGAAGACATCTTTTCAATCGAAGGACGTGGCACGGTGGCTACGGGCCGCATTGAGCGCGGTATCGTGAAGGTCGGCCAGGAGCTTGAGATCGTTGGCTTTACCAAGACCGCTAAGACGACGGTCACAGGTATCGAAATGTTCAACAAGTCGCTCCAGGAGGGTATGGCCGGCGACAACGCAGGCATTCTACTCCGTGGTACGAAGAAAGAGGACATCACGCGCGGACAGGTCTTGTCTGCTCCGGGTTCTGTTACCCCACACACGGATTTTGAGTCCGAGGTCTATATTCTCTCGAAAGAGGAAGGAGGACGCCACACGCCGTTTTTCTCTGGTTATAAACCGCAGTTCTACATCCGCACGACAGATGTTACCGGCGAGGTGACGCTCAAGGAGGGTGTCGAAATGGTGATGCCGGGTGATACCGTCACATTCAAAGTGAAGTTGATTGCACCAGTTGCGCTTGAGGCACAGCAGCGTTTCGCCATCCGCGAGGGAGGCAAGACCGTCGGTGCCGGCGTGGTAACCAAGATCGTCGCCTAAACAAAAGTCAGTTGTTACTACGTCGAGCGAGGAACGGGAGAAAATGTACTCATTTTCTCAACGTCTGAGCGACAGCGTAGCAATCTTAATTACTCTACATTGAAAAGTCATGACCACCACCGCGGAACATCCAAAGAAGACAAGCGTTAAGGCGAGTGCGAAGGCAAAGTCTGAAATTCAGAAACTTCGTATTCGGGTACGTGCGTACGAGTATAAGATACTCGATGCGTCAGTGCGCCAGATCATGGACACAGCGCTCCGCTATGATGCGAAGATCATGGGTCCGATACCGCTCCCGACGCAGATCACGAAGTACACGGTGAATCGCTCGGCGTTCATCTACAAAGATGCGCGCGAGCAGTTCGAGATGCGTATCCACAAGCGATTGATCGATATCATCAGCCCGACACCGAAGATCATTGAAGCACTCACGAATCTTACACTTCCTTCCGGCGTCAACATCGACGTGAAGATGATGTAGGCCCGAGCCTCAAGGTGAAAAAGCCTTGAGGCATAGGATTGAACCTGCCGGCACGCTACTCGCCGTCGGTTCTGCTCTATATGGTAATTCACGGAACGAGAATCTGCTCCACCATTCGGGGGAGTAGAGGTTCCGTTTACGCCGTGTCGTTACAAGCTCTGGATACTCGATCCGACATTCAATGTTTGGGAATGACTGAACAACACATATGAAATATATTTTAGCAACGAAGGAAACAATGACGCAGTATTTTGCCGAAGACGGTAAGTGTGTTGCCGCCACCCTCCTTAACGCGGGACCGGTCACGGTGACCGATATTCGCACAAAAGAACGTGACGGCTACGAGGCCGTGCAAGTAGGTTTTGGTACGCAACTTCCGAAGCGGGTCAACAAGCCACAGCAAGGTGCACTCAAGGAGCTGGGGTATTTCCGCTTTACTCGCGAGTTTCGTCCCAAACACGGCGGGATTCCTGAAGTGAAAGTTGGCGACAAGGTCACGGTTGATTCCTTTGCGCCCGGCGACGAAGTTTCTGCAACGGGAACCTCCAAAGGAAAGGGTTTTCAGGGCGTCGTAAAGCGCCATGGTTTTCACGGAGGTCCGCGCTCTCACGGTCAGAAGCACTCTGAACGTGAGCCGGGATCCATCGGTTCGACAGGACAACAAAAAGTCTCAATGGGTACACGTATGGCCGGCCGCATGGGCGGAGATACAATTACCGTACGAGGGTTGAAGGTCCTCGCGGTAGATTCGACGAACAACCTACTTCTTGTGTCGGGAGCAATCCCGGGTCGCCGCGGGACATTGATCGAGATCAAGGCACTTAACTCCTAGGCTTATGACGACAAAACTCAAAACAAAGAAATCGATCAATCTTGAGGCGCCGATATATTCCGAAGAGGGGAAGGCTTCCGGTTCGGTGAAACTTTCCGAGGGAATTTTTGGTCTTAATTGGAATGCCGATCTCGTGCATCAGGTGGTAACGGCGATGCAGGCAAATGCCAGGAAGCCTGTTGCGCACACCAAGGACCGCAGCGAAGTGCGTGGAGGAGGAAAGAAACCCTGGAGGCAGAAGGGCACCGGCCGCGCACGTCATGGCTCCTCAAGGTCGCCAATCTGGAGACACGGCGGCGTGACGTTCGGCCCGCGCAAAGACAGGGATTTTACGCAGAAAGTGAACCACAAGATGCGGGTGAAGGCGCTCTACACTGTCTTGTCGAAAAAATATGCCGACGGTAATATGCTGTTTCTCTCCGGCGTGAGCATGACAGAGCCGAAGACAAAAACGGCGCGGGGGGTGTTGAACAAATTGGGCGAGATCAAGGGCTATGAGAGTGTTGCAACACGAAGGAAAAACAGCGTGTACCTTGTTCTGCCGAAGTCTGACCTCAATGTAAAAAAGAGTTTTCAGAATATGGGAAATGTGCTGGTCGGGACCGTGCAGACCGTTAACCCGGTCGATCTTCTCGCATACAAGAACGTGCTCATGGTGAGTCCGGAAGAATGTCTGAAAATTATTGAAGCAAGAGGGAAGTAATCGGCAGACCTCTTTTTTGCGTCGCTCGCTCGGAAGTTGAGAGCGAAGACGTTCTCAACTTATCTCGCTCGCTTAGCAAATAATCCAACAATCCTATGACAGCATTCTTCAGTAAAAAAAGTGCCGCCTTGAAGAAACCCGTCGCAACGAAAGCAGAAGTTTCCAAGAAGGAGGTCAAGAAAGAAAAAAAGGAGACAGTCACACCGCCTGTCAGTGTTTCCGCCGTAAAGGTGGGGGGTCTTGATCTTGCAATGATTCTCATTCGTCCGCACGTGACCGAGAAAGCAACCGATCTTTCAGAGCGCGGCGTCTATGCGTTCGAGATCAATAAGTTTGCGAACAAGATGCATGTGTATCAGGCCATCGAGAAACAATTCAAGGTGAAGCCGGTCAAAATCGCCATTGTGAACAGAAGGCCGAAGCTGATGAAAAATCCTCGTACGGGCCGCATCCAGACGAAACAAGTGGGGATAAAGAAGGCGTTGGTGTTTCTTAAAAGCGGCGATAAGATAGAATTCGTCTAACCGAACAACCATGAAATCATTCAGACCAACAACACCATCGCGCCGCCACACGGTACTCACTCCGTACAAGGAGCTTCTTTCAGGTGACCTCAAGGTGAAGCCAAAGGGGCTTGTGCGAGGCAAGCGCAAGTCTGGCGGCCGCAACAATCAGGGGCGTATCACCATGCGCCATATCGGTGGGGGCAACAAGACGCTTTTGCGTATGGTTGACTTCAGTTTAAACAAGAAAGATATTTCTGGCCGCGTGGAGAGCGTGCAATATGATCCGCAACGCTCAGCATTTGTTGCACTCGTCGTCTATAAGGACGGCGAACGCCGATATATTGTCGCCCACAAGGGGCAGAAAGTGGGAGACATGGTTATTACAAGCGAAACGGCCCAGGTGGCCTCGGGGAACCGCCTTCCGCTCAAGAAGGTCCCCGTCGGTACTTTTGTCTACAACGTCGAGATACAGCCGGGAGGAGGAGGAAAGATCGCGCGCTCGGCCGGTAACTTCGTTGAGATCGTTGCCAACGACATGGGTTATGTGCACTTGAAGATGCCGTCAGGAGAAATACGCAAAGTTCCCGAGACCTGCTGGGCAACGGTAGGTGAGGCGTCCAACGATCAGCACAAGCTTCGCAATGAAGGAAAGGCCGGGCGCAATCGCTGGAAGGGCATTCGTCCCACCGTGCGCGGTACGGCAATGAACCCCGTTGATCACCCACACGGAGGAGGTGAAGGGCGCCAAGGTCGAGGGCTTCGTCGTGCGAAGTCGCTCTGGGGTAAACCAACCGGCAAAGGGCAGAAGACGCGAGCTCCAAAGAAATATAGCAATGTGTTCATTGTGAGCAGAAGGAAAGTTGGAAAAAAGTAATATCATTTCCTTACAAAAACCGCCTCATGGCGGTTTTTGTCTATGTGGAAATCTTTCCAGCTGTATTTTTGGGGACACGAATAATTCTATTTTAGCGCACTTTTTTGTTGCGGGAATGCTCGACACGACTCATCAGCACTCTGCTCCCGCTCCTAAAATTGCATCCAAAACTGAAATTACTTCACAAACCGTCTTTTGGCGGTTTTGCATTTATTAAATAAAACACGCTTGAAGTTTCCAGAGACTTTGCATGGTCGTTGGCGTCGCTCGGCGTAGATGTCAAATCGAGGACATCGTAACACGGTGCCAAGAAAGTCAAGTTATTAGGGAAAGTTCCTTGTGGAGAATATAATGATACTCATGGAACATATTGAAAAATCGGAACAGGACCAGATGATACCCAGCCTGGGTCGGCGAAAGTTTTTGCGTTCCCTCGGGGCATTAGGAGCGGCGGCACTTTGCGGTGTAACGGGAGAGGCCAGTGCCCAAGATTTTTCAGGCGGCACTATTCCGTCGCGTTATGGTGAGAACTGGGACTCTTCCTATGAGCAAATGAAAGTTGTGTACGATCGTGAATACGACGGAGAAAAAATACTCAAGAATCGTTTCAGGAGGGATGGAAAACGAATCATCGGTTCAATGAACGGGAAAGAAATCGAGGTTCCCGCCGAATTCGTTGGCCGGGTACTCGGGCATCTCAAGGGAATGCTCGAAGCTGGCGCCTTGCGTTTCATTTTTCGCCTCGATGCTTTTCATGGGCATCCTTATATGGACGCGGACCTGTACGAGCAACGTTACGGCAATGAGTTGCAAGATGTTGTCGAGGAAACGCGCATCCTTCTTGCCGATCGCGACGTCGAAATCCTTTATCACAACTCTGAACACCTTGGGCATGCCGACAATCCAGCGGTAAGAGAATTAGTACAGAAGAGGAACGTCATAGGGCGAACCGTAGATGCTTCGGTAGAAATATTGCCGCTCCCCGAAGGACCAGGGAGGGTGACGGCGCGTTCTGCTCCGGAAGGAACAACAAACTTTCGTGCGTATATTAAGTTTGCCGCAAATAAGAACGGCGAGTTCGCTATTTCGTTCAAAGGTAAAGAGATACGGCTCGATCTGTCGCTTGATGATGATGAGTATTTTTAGCTTCTGAAAAAGGAAACCAATGGTTGCGTGATGTATTTTCATAAAAAATGCCGCTCCCCCTTAAGCGTCGCCCCCCAATGGACGTTGATGCGACGCAATGTTGTGACATCGACAATTGCGTGACATGATTCTGGGGAATTGAAAACCCGCCTCTTTCTGGGGCAGGTTGGTGAGTGGGGGACTAGGTTTATGCGTGCACTACTTCCGTGCTACGGCGGGGTGCAGTATTTTTACGAACACCGCGGATATTCCGAGTCAATATTCACCGCCACTCTTCGATCTGGAGCCAGAATGTCTCGTTTTCCGTAAGCAGTTTCTGTGGTTTCCGTGACATTTCACAACTCTTTGTCCTTGGGAGCTGTGTACCGTCACCATCGCCAAGCCAAAAGGCCCAGTCCCACTTCCCGTTCTCATGGTAGAGATAGCGGATGCAGTCGCCTCCTGAGGCGTGGCACTTCCCATGAAAGAAGATGACCCTATCCTCCAGTTCCCTCGGGATGATTTCCGGGTGTGTGATGAGAAAATCAAGTGGGCAGGAGGTGGGGGCATTTACGTCGCGTGGCACGGTGCAGATCTCACTCGCATCCAACCACCGGCCGTCTCCTTTTCTTGTGACGACCCTGCCGAGCAACTTCCAAAAGAGCTCCTTGCGGTAGTCCTGTTGAACCTTTGCGGGTTCGATGTGCTCGAACGGACCTCGCAGAACTGGTACCAAGGATAACACTGCGGCCATTTCGGCTCTCCTTTTCAAGGTTGATCTGCCCTTTTGTGGTGTCGGACGGATGGTGGGCCAACGCTTTCTCTGTTTCTGAAATATATTTTACACCTCGTCAATGAAGGTGTGATGAAACGCGGATCATTCCGGAAATTCAACCGTAAATATCGTACCCGCACCGACCTTGCTTCTCACCTCGATCTTCGCGTGATGCAATTTTGCGATCTGCTTCACCAGTGTAAGTCCGAGTCCGCTTCCTTTCCCGTATTTCTTGCTCTCGCTTTGGTAGAAGGGTTCAAAAATATGCGGGAGGTCTTCCTCTGAAACTCCTCGTCCGTTGTCGGCGACAGTGAGGGACACATGCCCGTTCTTCACCTTCGCCGAGATCCGCACCACCCCGCCTTTTTGAGAGAATGTGATCGCATTTTTTACCAGATTTGCGAGCATTTCCTCGAGTGCCGTGAAGTTGCCGCGGACGATGCCGGGCATGTCCCTTGCGATTGTGATCGTCACGCCGTGTTCCTTTGCCGTATGCTCGAGTGTTCGTGCAACGCTTTCTGCAAGTCGGGAAAGTCGCACCGGCGCCAGTTGGAGTTTTTGAGCACCGTCCTCAAGCGCGGAAAACTGGACGAAGAATTCAATGATGTGAGACATGCGGTCCACTTCTTCGCCGATGTCTTCGGTGAATTTCTCGATCTCTTCTTTTGAGAGATTCGCACTTCGCATCCGCGTCACCTCGGCAAGGGTTTTCAATACTGAAAGAGGGGTGCGCAGTTCGTGTGACGCGTTCGCCGCGAATAGCCGTTG
>Ga0209542_10017665_pt1 | contig 11659 bp, 21 predicted proteins | sample RifCSPhighO2_01_FD_184028 | JGI IMG/M metagenome (GOLD analysis project Ga0209542, IMG submission 184028) | Soil microbial communities from Rifle, Colorado - Rifle CSP2_plank highO2_0.1 (SPAdes) (version 2) | ecosystem: Environmental > Terrestrial > Deep subsurface > Rock core/Sediment ...
AATGCCTGTGTCGTAATACCTGGCTTTGCCATTGCCGCCAGTTCCTGCATGATGCACGCCAGGAGCCGTCCTCCTTCGCGCATTGCTTTTAATTTGGCGCTCGTATGTGCCATCAAAAACCCAGTTTAGAAACAATTATCTTATGGATAAGCTCAATGTTTTCATCACCATTGAGAACCTTCATCACCCCCTCCTGTATCAGAAAATCAGCCACTGGTTTGGTTCGTCGGATAAACACGCGCAAACGTTCAGCTATTACTTCGGGTGTGTCAAGGCTCTTTTTTATCAACACTCCCCCGCACTGTTCGTAGGGGCAGGTAGTTAGGTCTTTGTTTTGTTCAGTGTATGGCACGGTGCGATTGCACACGCTGCAAAGTCGGCGGTACTGCATACGATAGGTAGCAATTTCATCGGAAAGTTCGAGATAATACCCCTTAATGTTTTGTTTTCCGAATACGTCGCATAATAATGGATACAGACGTTCCTGCTCATAGACACTTCGGGGAGAACCGTCAAATACCATATGTTTTCCAAGCGGAAGCAGTTGTCGAACTTCTTTCTGAAGCCATGCAAATAAAATAGGCGGCGGAACAAGTTCGCCGCTGTCATATGCTGCCTTTGCCTCGATTACATCGCTGTCAGTGGGGCGTTCCGCAAAATTCTTCAGTATAATCTTACTGGATTCAATATGCTGCACATCAAATCTCTCAGCAAGCAGTGCAGCCTGGGTCCCTTTTCCCGAGCCCGGGGGTCCCATGATGATGATTGCGTATGACATGCACCTATAGTAGCACACAATTAAAACTAATACCCTTCATACTCACGCATGGTAAGCTGGGCTTCAATTTGGCGAGCGGTTTCGATTGCCACTGAAACAACGATGAGCACAGCGGTGCCGCCGATGGCGAGCGAGGAAATGCCGGTCGCGCTTTGAATAACGGTTGGCAGTACGGCAATGACACCCAAGAATAAGGCGCCAGCCAGGGTAATGCGAGCAACCGTTTTGCTCAAGAATCGAACTGTCTCATGGCCCGGTCGAACACCAGGAATAAATCCGCCTTGCTTTTGAAGGTTTTCGGACACCATCTTCGGATCAAACGTAACTGATGTATAGAAGTAGGTGAATGCAACGACCAGGATAAAATACGATATCGCATACACGGTGCTGGTGGGATCAAATATGCGCTGCAAGGTGATCGCAATATTCGTCAGTGTCGGAGTTGTGGCGCTTTGGAGAAAGCCAGCAACTAATCCAGGAAATAACAAAAGGGATAAAGCAAAGATGATAGGTATAACGCCTGCTTGGTTTACTTTGAGCGGCAGGTACGTGGAAACGCCGCCGCTCACCTGGCGTCCGTGCACTTGCTTGGCATACGATACCGGTACTGAACGATGCGCCTCGGTAATGAATACCACGCCAGCGATGACGATAAGCGCCACAACTCCGAAAATAATAAAGTCATCGATGAGTCCCGGGTCTTGCTGATATTGCAATATTGATTGCTGAATAGCGCCGGGAAGTCGTGCAACGATACCCGCGAAAATCAACAGCGAAACGCCATTGCCGATGCCTTTTTCAGTAATGAGTTCACCGAGCCACATAAGAAAAAGGCCGCCCGCGGCTACGACGAGTATAGTCGTTGCGAGCTCGAATGAGGTCATTGCACCCATTAAACCCTGGCGTGAAAACAACGTAATAAGGCCAAATCCTTGCAGTATTGACAGTGGCACTGTTAATAATCGCCCGTATTGATTAAATTTTTGACGGCCCTGCTCGCCTTCTTCTTGCTGCAATTGCTTCATCTTGGGAAAAATCATGGTGAGCAACTGCATGATAATCACTGCAGTGATATACGGTCCAAGGCCAAGCATAACGACGGAAAAGTTCTCTATGGTGCCGCCGGTAAATAGGTTGAGTAAGTTAAATAATTGTCCTTGCGCCGCTTGCGATCCTGTAGGGTTTTGCAAGAATTGCTGAATCAAGCTCGCGTCAGTGACCGGAATGTTGGCGGCAAGGCGAAAAATAACAAGGGCTGCCACTACAAATAGCATCTTGGTTCGGAGTTCCGGTATTTTGAATATTGCGAGCAGTTTATTCATGTATGGTGCCTCCTGCTTTTTTGATTTTTTCTGCAGCGGAAGTAGACACGCCAAGGCCGGTTATTTTGAGCGCCTTTGTGAGTTCGCCATCTGCCAAGATTTTTACCGTCGTTGTCCTGCGATCCACTAAACCTTTTTTGCGCAATTTTTCAACTGATACGTTCTGACCTGTTTCGAAATGCTTTTCCAAGAGAGCCACACTCACAATACCTGTTCCTGGCTGAGTGCCGGGGAATGCATACCCTCTCATTTTCGGTAATTTTTTTATAAAATCTCGAATTTCAGGGCGAATGCGAGCACCTGCTCGAGATCGCTGACCTTTGACGCCTCGACCGGAATACGTTCCACGCTTTCCGCCGCGGCCGACACGAGTTTTTTTATCTGTAGGCTTTCGCCCTTGTAATTGATGGAGTTGCATGATGTTATACGTTCGTGGCCGGCTTAGTGGCTGGTTCGGTTTTTGCCACTGGGGTTGCTACCGGAATTACTATTGGCGTTATTGGTGCTGCTATTGGTGTTGGCTGTGGAGTGGCTACACGAACGCCCGACAGCGTTTGTCTCATATTGTACACGCGAATCATATGGCGAAACGCGTTCATGGTAGCTATCGCGTTATTCGCCTTGTTCTTGGTTCGTCCGATAATTTTTACATTGATATTGCTAATACCGCCAAGTTCGCAGATATGTCGTACTACAGAACCCGCGATGATACCCTTGCCAATCATCAAAGGCTTCATAAAGATGATGGCGGTGTTGTATTTCTTGCGTATTTGAAATGGGATTGTCCCTTTGACTATGGGCAGGTCTATCATTTGGCGCTTGGCCTGCTTCACCGCTTTTTCAATCGCGCTTGAAACATCAACTCCCTTTTGCATGCCAACGCCTACTTTGCCTTTCTTATTGCCAACGACTACGAGAGCGCGAAAACTAAATCGCTTGCCACCTTTCGTGACTCGGGTTACGCGATCAAGCTGGATCAGCTGATGTCCGAATTCGTCTTTCTCGCGGGGGACTCGTGGTTTTCTGTGTTGTTGTTTATTCATATGCGTCAAAATTGTAATCCTGCTTTACGGGCTGCTTCTGCAAATGCTTTCACCCGGCCGTGATATTTGAAACCGCCGCGGTCAAATACGACTACCTTGATGCCTTTTTTCGTTGCCTGTGCCGCAATGTCAACACCCGCTTTATCTGCTTCGCCGCGTGATTGTGCAACGGTTGTGCCGGACACATCGTCAACCAATTGGGCAATAATAGCCATATTACTTCGATACACGCTTAACCGTGGCCGTTCTGCGGTTCCGGAAACAACGGAACGCACTCGGTGGTGCCTGCGTATCCGCTTTATTCGTTTGTCCTGTGCTGCATGTTTCATAGTGAATGCCTAAGGCTCATAGAGGAGCTATTACTCCGCGGTCTTTTTGCCTTGCTTACGGATTACATGCTCGTCATCATATCGCAACCCCTTGCCCTTATATGGCTCTGGTTTCTTGAGTGCTCGAACCTTTGCAGTAAACAAACCGACCAATTCCTTGTCGATGCCGCTTATCGTCATATCCTCTTTTGTTGTTTCAACCTTTATGCCTTCTGGAATTTTGATGTGTACGGGGTGAGAGAATCCAAGTTCCAGTTCAAGCGTATCTGCCTTGACTGCGGCACGAAAACCAATGCCGATGATGAGCAATTTCTTTTGATATCCCTTGGTAACACCGATAACCATATTATTCAAATGACTGCGATAGGTGCCAAATAATGCACGGGTTAGCTCATCGTCCGCAGTTGGCTTTACCACAGCCTCATTATCGTGCATTTCAAGGGTAAGTGTCGTGGGAAACACCCGTTGCAATGTACCCTTTGGGCCTACTACATTGAGCATGCCATTGGTGAGCGTTACTTGAACGCCTTGTGGTAGAGCTACTGGTTGTTTGCCGATTTTTGACATTGATGCTGAATTATTGCCATTACCACACTTCCGCGATGATTTCACCGCCGAGATTTTGTTTATGGGCATCCGCCCCGGTCATAATGCCTTTCGATGTTGAAACAATCCACATGCCAAACCCTTGTCGCGTATCGCGTAACTCATGTGATTTGGCATATAGCCGCCGGCTTGGCTTTGAAATTCGTCGAATATTATTAATCATTGGACTGCCGTCGATATAATGTGGTCGCACAACTAATTCTTGCCTCTCTGGAGCTGCAGCACTCTTGTCCGTAGAACTCTTAGTAGCAGAACCTTTAGCTACCCTCTCAGCCTTATCATTTTTCAGTTTTTTTACGCTTACGTCACTTATATATTTGTGTGCGTGTAAAATCTTTACGATTTCGTGATTTATCTTTGTGTATTTCAAAACAACATCACTTTTATGTGCCGCCACTGCATTCTTTAACGTTGTAAGCATTTGAGCTATTGAATCCATACAAATATATTACCAGCTTGACTTTTTAATGCCAGGAATGGTTGCGCGATTGGCAGCTTCCCGAAAACAAATGCGGCACATACCAAAATCACGCATAAAACCGCGCACTCTACCGCATCGCCAACATCGATGGATGGTTCGTACCGAGAATTTCGGCTTTCGAGCTGCTTTTACCTTGAGTGATTTCTTTGCCATGTTATGTTGTTTTTGTTTGAATCGGGAATTGTAATGCGCGAAATAATGCCATACCTTCTTCTTTGGTCTTTGCTGATGTTGTGATAACTACTTGAAATCCGAAAATTTTATCGCTTTTTTCTTGTGTGACTTCTGGAAATGCAATCTGCTCAGCGATGCCGATAGATAAATTGCCTTGTTGGTCGAGCGTTTCTGGCTTAATGCCGCGGAAATCGCGCGTTCGAGGCAATGCGATATGAATCAATCGATCTAGAAAGTCATACATCCGTTTTCCGCGCAACGTTACGCGCATACCCACAACCTCGCCTTGGCGTAAGCCGAAACCAGCGATTGACTGGCGAGACTTAGTTGGTGCAGGCTTTTGCCCTGTAATATTGGTAATATCATGTTCTATCTGCTGAATCAAGGCTTTTTCCTTGCGAACGCGGCCCATGCCGACATTTACCACGACTTTCTCGATACGTGGCAAACTCATGACATTTTCCCGCTTCAATGCCTTCTTTAATTCAGGAATCGCTTTTTCAGTATAGAGTTTTTGTAACGGTTTGAATGTCATGATATCGCTTTACCAGATTTCTTGCTTATGCGTTTCTTTTCGCCATCAACTATCTTGTAGCCAATCCGTGTTCCCCGCTTTGTTTCTGGGCAAATGAATTTTACATTTGATGCTGAAATCGGCCGTGTTACTTTTACTATTTCACCCTTTTTTCCCGGAACGCGCGAGCGAACATGTCGTTTTACAATGTGAACGCCTTCAACCACGACTTGATTTCTGGCGTGGACAATCTTGAGCACCTTGCCGGTCTTTCCCCGGCTCGTGCCCCGTGTTACAACTACATTGTCGCCTACTTTGATTTTCATACGATATCTTGTGCGAGTGAAGCTATTTTATCAAATCCCCTGTCGCGGATTTCTCGCGGGATAGGCCCGAATATACGGCCACCGCGTGGCTCCTTCTTATCATCAATTAATACTGCCTCATTCTCATCGAATCGGATATATGATCCGTCGATGCGGCGAAAATTTTGTTTCTGTCGGACCACCACTGCCTTAACAACCTCTTTCTTTTTAACAATTTTTCGTGGTTCTGCAAATTTCACTGATGCAACGATAATATCGCCAATGCGCGCATAGCGCCGGCGTGAACCGCCTAATACCTTAAAACATTTGATTCGAATGGCGCCTGTATTGTCGGCGACGCCCAGCCATGTTCCTTCTTGTATCATGTTGTTTTGTTAGCTACGATCCACCGTTTTCGCTTTGAAATCGGTCGGTGTTCAGTGATTACAACTTGATCGCCAGTCTTAAATACATTCTTTTCGTCGTGCGCCAAGTATTTCCGTGTTACCCGATAGCGTTTTTTGTATTTTGGATGCACTTTGAACGTTGCCACCAATACGGAGATTGTCTTGTCACTGACGTGCGATGTAACGATGCCTTTCAGTATGCGCGGACGTGAAACTGGCTTTTGCTGTACAGCATGTGCTGCCTTTTCAACTTTTGTAACTGTATTTACCTTTTTATTGTGTGCTTTCTTTGTTGCCATGATCGCGAGCTTGTTCGCTCATTATAGTTAGGATGCGAGCAATCGTACGTCTTATGGTTGGTGCGGTTCCCAACGTTGCGTCTTCTGCCGCTGCCGCTTTCATATGTAAATCCTGCAATTTCTGCCGTTCTTCAAGCAGCGCCTTCTGTAATTCTTCTTTTGGTTTTTTCCGTAACTCTTTCGATGTCATACTGGTTTTTGCTGCTAATTACTCTTCGCGTTTTACGAATTTTGTCTGCACTGATAATTTGTGAGCTGCTCGTCGCAATGCTTCTCGGGCCACCTTTTCTTCTATGCCATCCATTTCAAAAATGATACGGCCGGGACGAACCACGAATGCAAAATGCGTAACATCGCCCTTGCCACCGCCCATTTCCACTTCAATACCCTTGCTGGTGATTGGTCGATCCGGAAAAATGCGAATCCACACCGATCCTTCGCGTTTGATAAAGCGTGTCAAGGTTCGTCGCGCTGCTTCGATTTGTCGTGAGCTGACGGCTCCTGCAGTTAATGCCTTGATGCCATATCGTCCAAAATGCAACTCGCTACCGCGGTAAGACTTGCCTTTCATTCGGCCTCGTTGCCATTTCCGGTGTTTTACTTTTTTGGGTAACAACATTGCAGTACTATCAGATTAGCTGTGTTTATCCGGTTGTTCCGGCTCATTCTCTTTCGTGACACCAAACTTTTCGCCCTTATACAACCATACTTTCACACCAATGGTTCCGTACGTGGTAAATGCTTCGGCTAAGGCATAATCGATATCGCCACGCATCAACTGCGATGGTACGCTGCCCTTGCCGAAAAATTTTTCATTCCGCCCCATTTCTGATCCGCCGAGTCGCCCTGACATCTCAATCTTGCAGCCTTTAATTGCCGGATTTCGTTCAACCTTACTAAGCGTCTGTTTTGCAACTCGACGGAATGCCACTCGTCGTTCCAATTGCTGCGCAATATCGTCTGCAAGAAGCGCGGCGTGGCTTTCAAAATCCTTAATTTCTTTGATTTCAATATTCAGGCGTACTGCTGCGGGGTCTTGCTTGTGTTTTTTCGCTGAGGCTTGGAGTATTTTAGTAATATGCTGTTCAATTTTTTTGATATTGCTTCCTTTGCTGCCAATCAAAATACCCGGACGAGCGGTGTTGATGATTACTCGCACTTTATTGCGGTTGCGGGTAATTTCAACATCGCGTACCGTTGATCGCTCAACACTATCAAAGATAAACACACGAATTGCTTCATCTTCCGCGAGAAATTGCGGCGTGCGCTTTCCACCCCACCAGTGGGATTGCCAGGTGCGGTTTGTGGTCAGTCGGAATGCAATTGGTGATACTTTTCGTCCCATGGTGATTATTGTTTCTTAGATGGCTTTGTTTCAGTCTCTGCTTTTGTCTTTACTGGCTTCGTTTCAGTTACGGCTGTTTTCAGCTCATTCCCTTTCAGCACAATTGACGCATGGCACGTTGGGCGGCGAATCATTTCTGCGCGACCGCGTGATCGTGGCCAGTACCGCTTTAAAAACGGCCCTTGATCAACCATCAAATCCTGAACGATTAACGACTTCTCGTCAAGGTTATGTGTATTGACTGCATTTGCCTGGGCAGAGGAAAGTAACCGCATTGTAATCCGCGCTCCTTTGCGCGGGGTAAATTGCAACACTGACTTTGCCTGTACCAATGACTTGCCTCGAATAAGCGGCCGCAACATACGCATTTTCAGCGCTGAAATTCGGACATATTTTACTGTTGCGCGTACCTGTTTCATTTCGGTGTTGTTGCAGCTGGTGCAGCCTTAGGCGCTGCGTCCTGTTCCACTGCTCGCTGGAGCTTACCGCCGTGCTTAACAAATTTACGTGTTTGTGAAAACTCACCCAATTTATGGCCAACCATTTCTTCAGTGATGCGGACGATCACATGATCTTTGCCATTGTGCACACCGATCTTAAAACCAACCATTTCAGGCGTAATGACTGCGCGGCGCGCCCATGTTTTGATCGTGTCGCTGCTCGCGGGATCAGACTTCAGAATTTTCTTCTGCAGTCGTTCATCGATATAGGGGCCTTTTTTGAGTGATCGTGTCATGTTATGTGCTGTGATGTGCTTAGTCGCATCGCGCGCGTTATTTGTCTTTGCGCCGCTTAACAATATACATATTTGACTTTTTATGCCGTTTGCGGGTTTTTACGCCGCGTGCAGGCTTACCCCATGGGGTCTTCGGGATGCGGCCCTCACCGGTTCGTCCTTCTCCACCACCGTGCGGGTGATCGGCCGGAACCATTGCTACGCCACGGACTCCCGGACGAATACCCATGTGTCGTGATCGTCCTGCTTTTCCGATGCGAAGATAGCCGTGTTCCGGATTGCTTAAACTGCCAACTGATGCAGCTGCATCTTCCGGTATCATACGCACTTCTCCGGATGGTAGCTTAACGTGCACGAATCCACCTTCACGCGCCATGACTTGGGCGCTACCGCCCGCACCTCTTACCATCTGTCCGCCTTTTCCGGGTTTCATTTCAATATTAAAAACATCAGTGCCGATGTGAATATATTTGAGCGGCATTCGATTTCCCGGCTTCAGTGCGATTCGTTTTGCCGAGCTCATAACCGTGTCGTCAACTTGGAGCGTACGGGGCGCTAAAATATACGCTTTCATACCGTTTACATAGTGAATCAATGCAATTCTGGCAGAGCGATTTGGATCATACTCGAGACGCACAACCCGTGCCTCGACATCAAAATCACGCTGGCGGAAATCCACTGTTCGGTAGAGCCGCTTTACGGCGCCTCCCTTGTGGCGAACTGAAATTTTGCCGTGGCTTCGCGCAGCTGCATACGTACGAATGCGAGTTAGTGATTTCAATGGTCGTCCATCATGAAGACCAGCAAAATCCTGTTTGCCCATATTTCGTCGTCCTGCTGATGTTGGTTTATAAAACGTTGTCATGGTTGTTCGCTATCGAGCATCTATCGTTATGCGGTGAGCGATTCGATTCGCTCGCCTGTCTTTAATGTTACCAATGCTTTTTTCATCCCTGCGGTAATACCGATTCGCCCTCGAATTCGCTTTATTTTCGGCTTGCGATGCGTTATGCGCACTGACCGAACGTGCACCCCATAATATTGCTCAACTGCTTGTGCAATAGAGACTTTCGTAGCAGTGGGCGAAACTTGAAATGTGTAGATACCGAATTTTTGCAGGCGAGTCGTTTTTTCCGTCGTGTACGGTTTTTTCACAACACCTAATATCGTAACATTAGCAGCGCCAACCTTCTTCTTTGAGGCTTTCTCGATCACTGGTTTATGCGTTGTTTTTTTTGTTGCTTCGATCATGGTAATGAAAAAACTGCTTACGCGTTATGCCTGAGCAGCTTCCCGTTGTGAAAATATCGCGTTGATTGTTTCTAATGCCGCTGTTGTGACAATAACATATCGGTGGGTCAAAAGCAAGTGCGGGTGCAGGGATGTCGGGTGCGCGATGGTTACATTGGGGATATTGCGTGTCGCGCGCTTCATAGCATCATCGCGGTCGTTTGTAATTATCGCAATCGACGTACCTTCAAATGACCCTTTATGACCGCGTGCCTGCACAAAACTCGCCAATCTATCATGGACAGTCTTTGTTTTTAAGGGCGTTTGCGCGTTTCCGAGCGATTCAACGACAAATAATTCTTTATCAGCGAGTTTCCGTGTCAACGTTCCGAAGAGTGCCAGTTGTCGCATGTTGCGCGTGAGAATTCCTTTGTATGATCGCGTATTGCGAGCACCGTGTGCCTTGCCCCCACCGATCCAGAGCGGTGATCGGTTCGATCCAGCGCGGGCGCGTCCGGTCCCCTTTTGACGCCATGGCTTTTTACCGCCACCGCGGACTTCTCGTCGGTCACGCACATGCGCTGCCAGCGTTCTTTGGTTCGCCTCGAAAATCCGAACTGATTGATGTAAAAGCGCCTCATCAACGGTTGTATTGAAAATAGACTCATTTATTGCAACGTTTTCTTTCGCCACATCCCCGTTGATTGTATAAATCGTGGTTTTCATGATTGCACTAATTTGATCATGGCTCCGATGGGTCCGGGAACTGCTCCTCGAACACCAATGACATGCTGTGTCGGCTCAACCAAAACGACCTCAAGGTTTTTTATCGTGACTTGGTCGCTGCCCATGCGTCCCGCCATACGCTTGCCTTTTTGGGTATGCTGTGGAAAACGGTGCCCCGTGGAGCCGAGTTGTCGAAGTGCATAGCGGTGACCGTGTGATCTCGGACCACCGGCAAATCCGTGGCGCTTAACCGGGCCCTGGAATCCCTTGCCTTTCGAAATGCCGATTACCTCAATATAATCGCCAACCGTGAATACCGAAACATCCAGCATGTCGCCTCGCTTGACTGCTGGCGCAGTTGCATTCACTGGAACGCGAAATTCACGGAGTTTTGCATACGGCTTTAAATCTTTTAAATGTCCTTGCTTGGCTTTGTGGATAGTTTTTTTTGTTTCTTGGAAACCAACTTGAATTGCTTGGTAACCATCTTTCTCTGTGGTTCGAACTTGTGTAACTTGCACAGGGCCGGCCTGAATCAGCGTAACCGGAATAACCTCCTCTTTTGGGGAGAAAATCTGTGTCATGCCAATCTTTGTACCGAGAAGGAATTTCATATTATTACTAATGAAAAACCGGGTCGTTGCGGGCCCGGAGGACCTGTGACGCTCACTCTCATACCCACACTCGAACACGCTTTAAAACGCTTAACTCTTTACCTCGATATCCACTCCAGATGGCATGTTGAGACCCATGAGGGCGTCAATAAGCTTTGGATTGGGATCAAAGATATCGATGAGCCGCTTGTGCGTCCTCATCTCGAACTGCTCGCGCGAATCTTCGTGCACAAATGACGATCGGTGAACCGTATACTTGCGGATTGATGTTGGCAATGGAATGGGACCAGATACTGAGGCACCATGTCGGTATGCAGCGTCAACAATCTTTTTTGCTGCTTCGTCAATAATCTTATGGTCGTATGCCTTAATACGTATCCGAATTCGTCGAACATCTTCGCGCTCTTTAGCGACTGGCGCCACTTCTTTCTTTGGCTTTATTTGCCCTTGCGCTTGTTTTTTTGTTTGTGTTGGCATGTGCTCGTTCATAACAGCAGCCCGGAGGTTAGTCCGAGCTGTTTCGTGCTCATATCATCGTTACGCGATAATCTTCGTGATAACACCTGCTCCGACCGTACGACCGCCTTCTCGAATTGCAAATCGTTGCTGCTCCTCCATTGCAATCGGTCCAAGTAATTTCACCTTAAATTTTACCGTATCACCAGGCATCACCATCTCTGTCCCTTCTGGGAGTGTAACCTCGCCAGTAACGTCGGTTGTTCGGAGATAAAATTGTGGCTTGTATCCGTT
>Ga0209542_10017666_pt1 | contig 11658 bp, 10 predicted proteins | sample RifCSPhighO2_01_FD_184028 | JGI IMG/M metagenome (GOLD analysis project Ga0209542, IMG submission 184028) | Soil microbial communities from Rifle, Colorado - Rifle CSP2_plank highO2_0.1 (SPAdes) (version 2) | ecosystem: Environmental > Terrestrial > Deep subsurface > Rock core/Sediment ...
ATCGTGAGAGGCGGGATTGTACGCTTCAAGCTCGCCTCTCACGATGCGGTAGTCGGCCACGGGGTCCTCGGATTCCCCGGAGACGAGATGGAACAGCGTTTTCGTGCGCTCGATGTGTTTGAGAAATTTCACGCCCAGTCCCTTCCCTTCCGATGCGCCCTCGATGAGTCCGGGAATGTCCGCAATGATGAGCTCGTAGTACGCGCCGAGGTGCGGCTCGAGCGTCGTGAATGCGTAAGCCGCGACGCGACTTCGCGCTGCCGTGAGCTCGTTGAGAAGACTCGACTTGCCCGCGTTGGGGAGGCCCACAAGACCGATGTCGGCGATGAGCCGGAGCTCAAGCTTGTACGACGTCCGGTCGCCCCCCTTGCCGGGTTCGAATTCCATCGGGGTCGTATTGGTGGCCGAGCGGAATTTGAAATTGCCTCTGCCGCCGATGCCCGCACCCGCAGCCAAAATACGCTGGCCTACATGTTCCATTTCCTGCCGGAAACCGGTTGCGGTGTTGATGATGCTCGTCCCGGTCGGAATTTTGAGAAAAAGATCTTCGCCGCCGCGCCCGTCGAGGAATTGGCCCCGGCCGTCCTTCCCGTTTTCAGCTTTTATTTCTTGTCGGTGCGCGTAGAGGGCAAGTGCGCCCGGGTCGGAGACGCCCTCAAAATAAATGCTTCCCCCGTTGCCTCCATCGCCGCCGGTAGGGCCGCGCGAGAGACGCACTTTGTTGAACGCGACGGCACCGCGACCGCCGTCGCCGGCCGCGAGATGCACCGTCACTTCATCAATGAGCATGCACTGATGCTACCATGAGCGTTATGCGACCGACTTCGATTTGTATATACACGCGATGCACTGCGTCTGGCGGGGACGCGTCTTTAGATACTTATTGCCGCACGCGCACACGGGCGCAGGCGCCCGCTGCGGTTTTTCCGTCCACACGCCTCTCTTTTGGAACGTATTATTTTTCTGTGCAGGGTTCATGTGAATAGTTGAAACGGTCACGGCAGCGCCGCAAAGCCAAATAACGAGCTTCTAATAGTACTACGACGAGCAATCAAAGTCAAGTTTTTCTTGGCGCAGGCTCTTCATGCTTTTCCGCTTCATAAAAAATATTCCCTATTCTACGCCATGGCGTTGTCTTGCGAATATTCCTATTTCTCGCTATAGACGGTAGATAGGAATATTTGATTGGAGCGAATTCACTTTGTATTCCCCGTCGTCGACACTATTTTTCCGTCGTCCAAGTGGACGATGCGGTCGGCAAGTTTCGCATACGGTTGTTCGTGCGTGACCATGATGATGGTCTGCCCTTCGCGGTGAAGCTCAAGGAAGATGTCCATGATGACCTTGGAAGATTCGTTGTCGAGGTTGGCCGTCGGCTCGTCCGCAAAAAGCACCTTCGGTCGGTGCGCGATGGCGCGCACGATTGCGACGCGCTGCTGCTCGCCGCCTGAGAGCTGCGACGAAAGGTTGCCGAGCCGCTTCCCGAGACCTGCACGCGTAAGGGCTTCTTGCGAGATCTTGTACGCCTCGCGTTTCCCCTTCCCCTGCATGAGGAGCGGCAGCGCGACGTTCTCGAGCGCGGTCAACTCCGGCAGAAGCGCGTAGTCCTGGAAGACGTAGCCGAATTTGACGAGGCGGAACTGCATTTTTTCATCCGGCGTCATCGAGTGCGCTTCGTGTCCGTCGATGATGAGCTCGCCCGAGGTGGGGTCGTCGAGCAGGCTCAACTGGTAGAGGAGCGTGCTCTTGCCCGCGCCGCTTCTCCCCATGATGGAGACGAATTCGCCGTCGCGCGCCGCGAAGTCGATGCCCTTCAGGACCTCGGTGACGACGTCGCCGTTCTTGAAAGTCCGTGTGAGATTTTTTGTTTGTATCATAGATCAGTTGCGGCCCAAAATAGAGTCGAGCGTATTCTTCCGGATTATCATCCATGCGGGAATGTACCCGGCGACGAGCGTCGCGATGACGAGGAGCCCGACGCGGAAGAAGGTCTGGTCGGGAGGTGCGACGAGAATGCCGTCGCTGAAGGGAAAGTCTATCGGGTGCGCCGCGAATGCGGGCACGAGAAATCCGTACACGAGAAAGAGCCCGATGGCCGAACCGAAGAGAGCGTAAAAGACCGACTGGAATACGTACGACATTTCGATGGCCTTGCCGTCGATGCCGATGCCTTTCAGAATGCCGATGTACTTGCGGCGCGTGAGCGCGTTGATGAAGATGACGATGAATATCGTGATGGACGCGACGACAAGCCCGATAGAGGAGAACGCGTTGCCGAGCATGTTGAACGTCGCGACGATATCCTGGAGGAATTTCGGCTGCGCGTCTTCGTAGGTCTGGACCTTGGCGTACCGGTCGACGCCGCTTCGCTTGAGAGAATCACGCACCGCTACGGGATCCTCTCCCGGCTTCAGCTTGATGGCTATTTCGCTCACGTTGCCGTCGGTGCGGCCTATCATGCTCCTGAACTGCGTGTCGAGCATAAAGGTACGCAGCGCTATCTCGTCCACCTTGCTCTTGATGATGCCCTTGACCGTGACCTCGCGCGTTACATCGCCCACTTTGAGACGTATCTTCGTGCCGATACCGACGTTATTGAGCGTTGAGAACGCGGGTGTCTCGATGGGCACGTACTGTTTGAGGAGGTAATGGCCGAGCAGTACCTGGTCGTAATCACCCTCTTCGAGGAATGAGCCCTCAACGATGTCATTGGCGATGCCCGTCACCGAATTTTCCTCCTTCGGGTCGATGCCCGCGACCTGCCCCGGCGCGGTATTCGGCTTGTCGGTATCTTTGCGCGTCTTGTAGTTGGCCTCCAAGGAGCCGCTCTCCCGGTAGCGCGGGGAGATGGCCTGCACCTCCGGCATGCTTTTGATGAGCGCGATGATGTTGGGACTGTTCTCGATGTACGCCTTGTCATTGAGGGTCGAGACGATGACATCGCTCGTGTACTTCGTGCGGACCTGGTCGATGGAACCCTGGATGAGCCCCACCAGAATGCCTGAAACGACGACGAGATTGAGGAAGGTCAATATCATCACGAAGATGATGAGGCTGGTCGTCCACGGGCTTGCGCGCCGTATCTGACGGAGCGCAAGGTAGAAACCGATCTTGATGTTCAATGCGGAGAACATGTCACTTCCCCGAAAGGACCACGACATCGCCGTCGGAGAGTCCGGAGAGTATCTCGATATTGCCGGAGCTCGACACCTCACCGGTCGTAACTTCGCGCTCAACCATCGCATCACTCGTTTTTGTCTGTACATACTTCTTGCCGTCCCGCTCGACGATGATGCCCTGCGGCACGCTCAAAACGCCTTCGCGCTTGTCGGTCGTAATGACGACGTTGGCGGTCATGCCGGAGCGGATACGCGCATCCTGGCTAAGAAATTGCAGGATGGTCTTGTAGGTGGACACGCCGTCGCGCACGGTCTCCGCCGGGTCTACGGAGACGACTTTCGCCTCGAACGGCGTCGATTCTCCGTATGCATCGAGCGTAGCCGTCGCCCCATCTTCCACCGTGATGACGGCGACATTTATCTCAGGCACATAACTCTCGATCTGGAGCGAATCGGCTGCGATGAGCGAGATCTGGGTCGCGTTGGAGCTCGCGATACTTCCTACCTTCGCATCGACCAGGGTGACCGTGCCTGAAAACGGCGCAGTGATGATGGTTTTCGCCAAAAGCGCCTGTGCGTTGGCGAGGTCGGCTTTTGCGACATTCACCTGGGCTTCCTGCGACGCGATGTCCTCCGCCGTCGCACCGGCTTTCGCAAGCGCGAGATTTTTCTTGGCGGTGTCGAGCGTCGTGACCCCCGATGAGAGTGCGGAGATGGCGGTATTGATGTTGGCACGAGCCGTCGCTACCGCGGAAATATATCCGTCGAGCGTCGCTTGTGGGATCGATGGGCTTGAGATGCCGTGGTTGAGCGCGACATTGGCGTCGGAGAGCAACGCGGCTATCTGCGAGAGATTTTTCTGCCCGCTTTGCGACGCGACCGCGAGATCGCTGTCTGCGGTAAGCCCGAGGACGGCGCTCTGCCACGACGTAAGCAGTACTTCGGCACTCGACCGCTCGGTCTCGACTTTCGCCTTGAGCTGCGAGTCGGACACGGGGAACGTGAGCTGCGGATTCGTACGCGGATTATTCAGAAATTGGTCGGTCGTGTTGCGCACCGACGCGTCGGCCGCCCGGTATGCATCTTGTATCGCATTGACGAGCGCGGCGGCTGCGCTCGCGACCTCGGATTCCGAGACCGCTACCTCCTCCGGGCGCGTGCCCGCTTTGAGACTGGCGAGTTTGGCCTGTTGCGTCTCAAGCGCCGCCTGCTTCTGGAGCACCCCCGCGCGCAAATCCCCATTTTCAATACTGGCGAGCGTCGTCCCCACGCTCACTTTTTGTCCGACTTTTACATAGACTCCCGCGACCCTGCCGCCTTGGGAAAATCCGAGGTCGACTTCCTGTGCGGAGACGACTTTGCCGGAGACCGACACCTGCTGCAGGAAATCGCCCGGGTGGACAACGAGAAGCTCCTCCGCGGGACCGCCGGTGCGAAAAAAGACGGCATAGCCCACCGCGAGGACCGCGAGAATGCCTACGGTTGTGTAGAGCGGCTTGGCTTTCAGAAAAGAAAAATAGGTTGCCATGGATATTTTGCCTATTATTGGTAGGCCGTAGTGTAGCAAATTTCTTCGCAAAAATCGCGTATCCGTACTCTTCAGTCAACGGTCCCGATGATACCCGTGATCCAGCGCTCCGTCCGCTGTACTATTGCGTGGAGTTTCGGATAGCGCAGGGTGTGCGAGTCCATCCACCTACGCACCGTCGGCGAAGATATGGAGAGGAGGATGAAGCCGATAACGAGGAACAGTACTCCCTGCAAAAAAGGCAGCGCGAGCCCTACGAGCCCGAGAATGACGAAGATGAACCCCGCCGAGAGCACCAATATCCGTTTGAGTTCCTTTGGCATGCGCTGGAGTATAGCAGATGGGACGAGTTCTGGTACGGGAGAGGGAGAAATTTTGTATCAAAATACGATGCCTATAAAAGCAATCCGGAAGCTATCGGGAGCGCGAGTAGGGCGTAGAGCAGAACATCGCTGAACTTATTCGGCAATTTTATTCCGAACCAGTGCAAAACATAGTGGTCGATGCAGGCGTCCGTGTATGCCGAGCCCGACTTTTTGCGCTCGCGCAAATTATTTTCCCAAATGGTGAATGGGCAGCCGCCCAAGACGGGCCACGAGCCGACCATGAGGAGCGCGAACGCTCCGATGATGAATAGCGTTGTTCCCGAAAATAATTCCGGGTACCACAACACGAGGAAAGGCGAGCTCAGAGACGCAAGCACGAACAGCGTGAACGCGCATGTATGAACAATGAGGACTCCTCGCGAGGTCATACTATGACTGTATCAAATCCAGTTTCTTTGCACGAGTCAGACGTTTTATTTCAGCTTCGCGCGCTCGCGCTTTTGCAATCGTACGGAACCGTTCGGAATATTTGAGGACCACCGGCCGGCGGATTTTTGTGTAGTGCGCTCCCGCCTTCGCGCCATTGTGCTCCTTCAACCGCTTTTCAATATCATTGGTACACCCTGCGTAGAGCGAGCCGTCCGCGCATTCGAGGATATAGGTAAAGTAGGTCATACAATGATAGTCTACTACTTCACCCGTATGGATACGAACAAACCGGCATACCCTATGCGCATTAATAAGTACTTGGCGATGAAGAAGTACTGTACGCGCAGAGAGGCGGATGAGGTCATCAAGAAAGGAAAAGTTTTTATCAACGGCCGACTTGCCAAGCTTGGCGATAAGGTTTCAGAAAAAGACATCGTAGACGTGAAATTCCGGCAGAAGACGCACCGCTACTTCGCCTACTACAAGCCGCGCGGCGTCATCACGCATTCGCCGCAGGGCGAGGAGGAAGATATCGCGATGATTCTCCCCATCAAGGATGTCTTCCCCATCGGCCGGCTCGACAAAGATTCGTACGGTCTCATTATCCTCACCGACGACGGCCGCATCACCGACCCGCTTTTAAACCCCGACCATGCGCACGAAAAAGAATACGAGGTGCTCTGTGCCGCCGCGCTGCCGAAAAGTTTCAAAGAAAAAATGGAGCGCGGCGTCGACATCGGCGGCTACACCACCAAACCATGCACCGTAGAAATCCGGGGCGACAAGAAATTCTCCATCATTCTCACCGAAGGCAAGAAACACCAGATACGCCGAATGTGCGGCGCCTTCGGCCAAAGCGCCATCGAGCTCAAACGCACGCGAGTCATGAACATCAAGTTGGGCAAACTCGCGCCGGGCGAATACCGCGCCATTCAGGGTCCGGAACTAACGACCTTCCTTAACTCCTTGGGCCTCTAAATCAAACTGTCTTTTAGATAATAACCGTCACTTTTTCGTATAGCATGGGTAAGCAGTCCTGGCGTAGCCGGAATTTTGTCCCGTGATTGTGGCCGGTTCGAGCATCAAAGTCTACAAGAACTTTTCCCTCTTCAAGAGCCTTGAGAAATCCCTCAGAACTGAACTTCTGAAGCATCATCACTTTTGTGTAGTGATAAAATTCTTTTTTGCGTTCTATTTTGACTTCTGCTTGTACATAAAAGCTATTGAGTAACTTTGTCCCCGCCTTATGTTCAAGATCATCAAATCCCCAATACGGTTGAGGGCTTAGCTCTTCAAGTCCTGCACGCTTTTTAACAGTTGCGAGCCATTTCTTGTGTCTTATATCAACACTACCTGCGTCGAAAGAGATTAGAACTTTTTGCTCCTTTCGGTCTATGACAACCTTAAATCCTCGGTCGCTTGGCGATTGTCCATGTATCGTTTGTCTGAAACTCATCTCTCCTTTTGGATATTTCTTCCCGTCCTCCTGATGGGCCCACCCATACATCGGTAGAAGTACTTTTGGCACAAACCCGATGGCCCGAGGCGATGGCTCTATGTGAAAAAGCGTGGTGAGAGAAGTTGTATTTGCCCTTTGCGTCTTTAGCTCCCACTCTGCCGCATTTGGTATAGGCAAATTATTTTCTTCAATACCGAGCAAGTCCTCTAACGTATTGCCAATGCCTCCGGCGTTGCCGTGGCGAGCATTTGGAATCCAACCACTCGCGGAGATTTCTTTGAGTTTCTCAATGAGAGCCGGCTTAGTGTAGATTTGTGGCTTCTTAACCATAGCTAGAAAAGTCTTGCTTTCGCTCGGTGATCTGTAATGCGTTTATTTGCCATATCACAATACTCTGGTGATAGCTCTATGCCGACATATTGACGCCCATGATTCAACGCTGAAATTGCAGTAGTGCCCGAACCCATAAATGGATCAAGGATATGTCTCGCTGTCGTTGCGGAAACTATTCTATCAATAAGAGTCACTGGAAATGCGGCCGGATGCTCGTTATTCATTTCTTGCGTGAACTCCCACACATCGCCGTGCGCATTTGCTTTTGGCGCAAGTTTAAACTTTGGTTTTGCAATTAGGTAGATTACCTCGTAGGTCGGTACAAAGTAACCGGGATTGAAATTAAAACCGCCCTTGCGCCTCCAAATTATTATCTGCCTTACAGGAAAACCGCTCACTATGTCTTGTCGATCTTGTAAAACGCCATCTTGCACACGCCATTTGTGGTTATAGAAAATCACGCCATCGTCAGGGATGATTCTCATCATTTCGGTCAGACAATCTCTCTGCCACTTCACATACTCTTCGTGGGGCATGCAATCATTATGGTGCGAGTATCCCTTCTGAAGGGCGGCGTTCGCCCACTTTCCGCCTCTCCCGTCTTTCATTCCGTTGCCGGTTGAGTTTTTTAAGTTGTATGGCGGTGATGTAATTACCATGTCTATCGAGCCATCGGGAATTTGTCGCATTACTTCGAGAACATCGCCGCAAATAATTTTATTGAGAAAGCTTTCAAGGGTTTTCTGTTCCTTTCCAGTTTTCGACAATGAACCAGCGGACATCTTTCTTTGCGCGGCAGAAACAGACATATGAGGCCATAATATCATACCCACGAATCTTCACTTTTTCGAACCGCCGTTATTTCTCCAAATCAAGCGTGTCGTCAATTCGTATCTTTGCTACGAATTCCGGCACGTGGGAGACGAGTATCATCGCTCCGTCATACGCGTCGAGTGCTTTCGCAATGACCGGCAGGTGGCGGAAGTTGATGTGGTTGGTCGGCTCGTCGAGTATCAGAAGTCCCGGCTTCATCAGGACCAAGCGCGCGAAAGCGACGAGCCCCTTCTGCCCTTCCGATAAGTGTCCGATTTTTGTGCGGATGAGGTCGCCGGTGATGAGGAAGCCCGCCGCGACGTGCCGCATCGTTTCTTCTATTTCTTTTTCCATCACTCCCGCAAGCTCTTCATACACGGTTGAATTAAAATCGAGGTTGGAAAAATCCTGGCGGTAGTAGCCCACCTTCACACCCTTCGCGATGGTCGCGCCACTTGTCGTCCCTTCTGCGAGCGATTCGAGGAGCGTTGATTTGCCGATGCCGTTGGGACCCTTCAAGAGCAGGTGTTGGCCCTTCCGCAATGAGAGCGTTTTCTTTTTGATGACCGGTTTGTAGTTCTTGATGGTCTTGAATGACGTGACGGTAAGCAGGTCGCCCGACAGCTCCCGTTGGCATGAGATGTGGAACGAGTGGATGGTCTTGTCTTCGCGCCGCACTTCCACCTTGGCCTCCTCCGCTTCTTCCGCCGCCTGGCGCATGCGCTTGGCGACGAGGCGCAATTGCCCGCCTTTTTTGGCGAAATAGTTGGCCTTCTCTTTCTTGGCGATAATTATCTTTTCCATTTGGGCGTTCTTCATCGCCTCTTTCTCTACCCGCGCGCTTATCTGCGATACCACGTCGAAGTAGTCGCCCACGTACTGCTCCACCTTGTGCGTGTGGATGTCGAGATAGAGCACGCCGTGCGTGAACGCGTTCAGGAAGTCCGCGTCGTGCGAAATGACGATGACCGTCTTCTCATACTCGACGAGGAACTTCGTCAGGTGCGCGATGCCCTCGCGGTCGAGGTTGTTGGTCGGCTCGTCCAGCAAAAGTAGGTCGGGCTTTTGTATCAAAGCGGAGGCAAGGAGAAGTCGCGCCTGCTGCCCGCCGGAAAACGTGTTCACGACTCTATCGTGGACCTTCTCGTGGTTTTTGAGATTCACGACTTCGAGCGCGTCGTCGATGCGCGGGTCGATGTCGTACACCTTTTTCGGAAATACCTTCTCGAAGAATTCGCGCACGGTGAGCGAGAGCTCATCTCGCGGAATGACCTGACGCGCTATCGCGATGGAAAGATTTTTTTCGCGGTGTATCCGGCCCGACTCGACTTTAAGCGCGCCGATGATGAGCCCGAAGAGCGTGCTCTTGCCCGCGCCGTTCTGGCCCATGAGCGTGAGCTTCGCGCCGCGGCGCACGGGAAAAGAGACGTCATCGAGGACTTGCTTGTGGTGGCCGTGCTCGAATGAGACGTCCTCAAAACGGACTATCGTTTCTTCAGCCATGGAGGGAAGCTACCGTATTTCGGTCGAAATTGAAAGCGCCGCCGTGCGCACGGCGGCGCGTTTCGCGCGAGGAGCGGTCAAAGGCGCGCGTACGAACGATGAAAAAATTTCCGGAGCTCTTCGACGATAATGATGGACGACGCTACGGGGAGTATCAGGAGCCACTCCGAGAGCGAGAGCGGCATCGTGTGCAGTATGCCCTGCAAGAAGGGATTGTATACCGCAAGTACCTGAAGGCAGACAACGACGGCGGTGGCGCCGACCAGGAACAGGTTCGAGAACGGGTTCATGCGGAACACGGATTCTTTTTCCGAGCGGCAGTTCCATGCGTTGAACCATTGGAATATCGCGAGCGTCGTCATCGATACGGTGAGCGCTTTCGTGAGGTTGTCTTCCACGTAGAGCGAAAAGAGGAAGAGGGTCCCCACCATCATCGTCAGGGCCATAAGGGCGATCCTCCCCGACATAAGCCCGTCAATGAGATTTTTCTTCGGACGCTTGAAGGCGCTGGAGAGGAGCCCTTGCTCTTTGGGCTCCATGGCGAGCGCGACATCGAGGAATCCGTCAGTGACGAAGTTGAGCCAGATGATCTGCACGGGCAGAACGACGAGCGGAAATCCGATGGCGAGCGAGCCGACGATGGCGAGGACTTCCCCGAGGCCGGTCGAAAAAAGGTAGAGGATGACTTTTTTTATCGTCTTGTAGATGCTCCGGCCTTCTTCGATGGCCGAGATGATGCTCCCGAAATTGTCATCGAGAAGCACGATGTCGGCCGCTTCTTTCGCGACTTCCGTGCCGATGCCTCCCATGGCGACGCCTAGGTCTGCGGCCACGAGCGAGGGAGCGTCGTTGACGCCGTCGCCGGTCATCGCCACTACCTCGCCGCGCTTCCGGTACGCGTTGATGAGCCGGAGCTTATGCTCCGGCGTCACCCGCGCGAAGACAGACACGGTAGCGAGCTCGGCCGCAAGGTGCACGTCGTTCATCGCGTCTATTTCCTCGCCCGTGCATATGCGGTCTCCCTCGCGGTAGATGCCGGCTTCCTGTGCGATCGCGCGCGCAGTCAGCTTGTGGTCTCCCGTTATCATCACCACTTTGATGCCCGCGGAGCGCGCGCGGTCCATCGCTCCCCGCACTTCCGGGCGCAGTGCGTCTTTCATGCCGAAAAAACCGCCGAACGTAAGCCCTCCGATGGAACGTGGCGCAGCGGAGTCGGGAGGACTTTCCCGCGTGGCAAATGCGACGACCCGCAAGCCCGCATTCGAGAGAGAGGCGAACACTTTTTCTGCCTCTTCCTTGCCCTCCTTTGAGAACGGGCGCTCTTTCCCGTCGCGCCACTCCTTCGTACAAAGCCCGAGCACCGTCTCCGGCGCGCCGACGAGCGAAAGGAAATTTTTCCCCTCCACCCGGTGCACTACCACATGGTACTTCAACGCATAGTCGAACGGCACTTCCGATACGGGAAGCAATTCGCGTTCGAGGTCGTCTTTCACGAACCCCACTTTTTGCGCGAAGACGTTCATCGCGGCCTCTGTCGGGTCTCCCGCGATGCGCCATCGCTTCTCCTCTTCGGAGAACATCGCTTGTGCACTCGCGCACAGCGCCGCCACCTTGCCCGCGAAGAGAAGTTCGGGATGGTTCGCCGCATCCACGATGGTTCCTCCGAGCCGTATGTCGCCCTCCGGCTCATATCCGATGCCTCCGATATCGAAGAAGGTGCCGCCTGTCCACACCCGCTGTATCACCAGTTCGTTCTTGGTGATCGTCCCGGTCTTATCGACCGCGATGACCCTCGCTTGCCCGAGCGCCTCGACCGCCTGCAACTTTTTCACGAGTGCATTGCGTTTCGACATGCGCCACACGCCCGCCGCCAAGACGAGCGTCATGACGATAGGCAGCCCCTCGGGAATGACGGAGACCGCGAGCGAGACGACGGTCGCGAACATTTGCCGCGCGGGATGCCCCATCGCGACACCGCTCCAAAAAAGTACGAAGCCCAAGACCACGACGAGAACAATGATGACGCGCGACAGCGAGCGGACGCTCGCCTTGAGCGGGACTTCGGTATCGATCGAGGCTATTTCCTTCGCGACCATGCCGACCTTGGTCGAGAAGCCGGTGGCCACGACGACCGCCCGGCCGTTGCCC
>Ga0209542_10017669_pt1 | contig 11656 bp, 10 predicted proteins | sample RifCSPhighO2_01_FD_184028 | JGI IMG/M metagenome (GOLD analysis project Ga0209542, IMG submission 184028) | Soil microbial communities from Rifle, Colorado - Rifle CSP2_plank highO2_0.1 (SPAdes) (version 2) | ecosystem: Environmental > Terrestrial > Deep subsurface > Rock core/Sediment ...
GATATGGATTATATACTCGCCAGATGAAACATAGAGCGAGTCAGTACTCAGGTCGTATGTTTTGGCCGGACACCAGTTATCTGATTGGTGAACAATTTCATAACCCTTAAGCTTTAATCCACCGATGATTAAGTATTGATGGTCTAGATTAAAAATAGACCACCACAGAGCTGAAAATGTTACACTTAGGAGAATAGCTATCAAAATTGCCTTGACGAGATCTTTAAAAGTTATATTTTTGAACATTTTTCCTCCGCTTGTGCTAGAAAAATTTAGCTTTTATTAATAAACCGAGAACGAGTGGCCAAGTAAAAAATATTAAGGTCTCAAAGATCAGGAAATAAAACCAAAAGTAACCAGTACTTAGGTGAATACCCAATCTATTTGAGGTTTGGATCAGTTGATCCATAACAATGGGGGATGTAATTCCCACAGTGACAAGCCCTCCGATAACATATAAAAAAGTTATCAGAGAATCAATCAGACACTTTTTTTTGTCCACTTTTTCCTCCTTCTAGATATAGGAAATGAAAGCTACAAATAGACCGAGGGTCAAAAGACCAACAAATTTCCAAACGGTGATTTGAAAAGGTACTTTGTCGGCCTTTTTTATTCCGTCGACGAGCACTTTGAATGCATATACAAAAATACCTAATCCGATAAGAAGTCCGCTGGCACTGTAGGGTGGGATAGGACTTTCTACGATTCTTTCGACCAACTTAAATAAGATCACGAAAAAGATATTAAAGATAACGACGCCTGAGAAAGCGAAAAGATAATTGTGCTTCATTGTCTACTCCTAAGGTTTCGTCGGATTTCTTTGTTCTTTGAGTTTTCTCCATAAAAACTTAAAGAAGGTAGGAATTTTTTGATATAAAAATAATACTATTAACTTTATCTTCTCGAAAATTAACACGAATAAATTCCATAATACCGGTATGACGACGAACCAAACGAAACCCGCCAGCAGGAACCAAAAGGGAAACTTAAGGGGTGCTGTAAAGACAAATGCAAATAAAGCGTACTGTGGGTCTTTAAGCAACTCCATCAAATTATGCTCGTAAAAAAATGCGTATACGAATCTTATCAGGATCAAAGTAAAATATATAATAAGTATTGACGAGACAATATTTTTTGCAAGTTTTGCGTTCATTTTTTCCTCCAGTTAAGGTTTGATTAGGTTTGCCATTATAGCTAAAGCTACGAGACCGAGAAAAAACAGAAATGTTTTATTTACCTCCACTACCTTTTCTTGAAAATACTTTCGTAAACCAAAATAAAAAAAGTGGATATTGCTGCTACCATTACTGGTAAACAGCAAATAACAATAAAAATATTGTCTTTTGTTATCATTTTGAGCCTCTTAGGTGCAAATTTTTAAAGTGCCTTTATTCAGTCTATTAATAACTAAATTTTAGTTATTAATTTCTAAATAAAAAGATCCCGATCTGGAAATTGGAAAGAAACGTAGGTTTGCGCGTTGAAGCAACGTTGAGTTGCAAGCAAACAAAAGTTTATTTCTTTTTTCCCAGACCGGGTTTGCCATTCAAAAACGAAAGGTATTAGCCGCGGCGGCGCTTGGTCTTGGGTCTTTCACCCCTGCCGTTATTGTTATTATCGTGTTTCCGTTTACCACTGGCTTTAGAGGATTTGACAGCTTCAGCAGCCTCGCGTTCAGCTTCGGCAATCCCGAGCGTGGGTCCTGCTGGGGCGCGGCTTGTGTCGAACGTAGCTACGGCCCGGTCGGTCGCAGCCAGAGTCTGTTCGTGGGCTCGGCGGGCGTTCTCAACCTGCCTGGCGTGGTGAGCTTTTTCTTCCTCGACCAACCGTTGGCGTTTTTCTTCCGCCGCCTTTTCCTGGTCAGCACGTTTTTGTTTCCACGTTCGGTAAACTCGACTTCGCTCAGTGTAGATGAGGTCTCTCGCCTTGTAAGCTGCCCAAAGTCGAGAGACCTCATCTACACGTTCGTCTTCGGCTATTTGTAGATGATTTTTCGCATCATCGAGATTCGCCTCGTCCAAATTTGAGGATACCCAGTCGATGAGTTGACGGACTTCCACAATAAGGTGGGAAAGACGAAAATCTAGTGCTAATTTTTCTGCTTCTATTGCCGCCCAGACGCGGTAACCAATTCTGTTTTTTGGTTCTTCGGCAATCGCCAAATTTGTTTCGACCCCTTCGAGATCTACTCCCTCGAACTTTCTTGCCTTCTCAATGGCTTTGTTAGCCTTTTCAATGAGGCTCGGTAACTGAAGGTAGTTACCCTTTGTTACTACGCTCCAGAAAATTCCAATAGCTTCACCACCTTTGTCGATAAATAGATCTTCGGCGGATTTCCACTCATTCAGTAGCGATAACAAAGTATAGGCTAGGTTTTCATCGTTTTCAGCGAGTTGTTCGAGATGTTGTCTAATTTTATCCCACTTATGTGCTACTTCCTTGAATCTTTTTTCAAGTTCTTTGTCGATTTTTTCCACTGCGACTTCATCCAGTTTTACTTGGGTTTCAACCAACTGTGCGTCCATTACGAACAAGTCCCTTCTCCTACACAGTTTTTAGGCTGTCTCGGAATAAAAAATGCTTCAGCGCAGAAAAAAATCCGCACTGTTGCCGATAAAAACTTACAACTTTGGCGTTTCCTCCTTTTTGCTTTTCTCAATTTATTAAAGAACAAAGAACGTAGTGCAGAGTGCACTTATTTCCCTTCTTTGGCTACTTAAATTTCTTTAAGTGTCCAAAAAAAGAAGGGTGGAAGTAAAATTTAGAAAGAAGAGATTGGATAGAAGAGGCGGATAAAGATGAATGCATGCCTCATGCGATGGGGTCTATGATAATAAACCACCGTCTATCTAAAGTCTTTTCTAAAATTGCAGTAAATACTGCCACCCTCGGGTTTTCCGATTTTCAAGAATATTGCTTCTTGCCAAAAGTTCGCTATGAACCTGCAAGATATTGAGTTGTTACTCGAAAATCAAAAACCTATTTGGCCTGGTTGCTGCTACCTTTGTAATGAGTTTGGAGGAGATTCCCTCGCGCCCATCCATAGCAGATGCGAACTCAATGTCCGCACAGACTTATTGCTAAGTCTCCTTTAAGGCGTTCCGAACTAGCCGTAACTGCTTTGCTAGGTTTGGAAAACCAGGCACTACCGCGTGTTACCAATCGGTTAATTGTTAAAGGTTCTGAAAAAAACTACTTACTCGGCTGTGGCCAGGGCAAGGAAGCTTTGGAAAGCACTCATATCGATGCCGACATGACGGTTGGCCGGAGCCCACCAGAAAAGAACGGCATCTTTATCGAGGCCATTGTTGGCATCTACGTTCGTGACCAGCCGATGCTCGGCCGCAACCAACTGCCAATCAACCAGGTCGGCTAAAAACAGCTCGTTCTCATAGAGATACGCGAGATGCTCGCCATTGGGTTGGAAGGCAACAGAAGTCGCTCGCAGGACAAAACCGTGTGATCGGTCGAAAGGCATTTGCTGATAAAGAGTGCTCATTACTTTATTCATAAGGGCACTCCCGTCAGGTTGCCAAGTGACCACTTCACTAGCCAAGCCAAGCTCGACGACCTCTTCTCCCGCTTCGATACCGATAAGCTTCCAACCGCCATCTTCTTTCGTTGACTGGCAGGTCAAAAACTTACCATCTGGGCTGACAGAAGGCTTATTGCAGTCCAGAGCAACGAAGCGTTCGTTGTTGCCATAATAATCGCTGGCGATCACGTTTTTGTTTCCATCCACTTCACGAGTGAAGTAAAGGTGGCCATGATAACCAACGATCTGGTTCTCAGCAACGTTCGGTGTATAGGTTAACCGTGTAACTGGGTAACCAGAAACCGTAGTCTTGAAGACTTCGGTCTCAGTCGCACCGTTAGGTACTGCCGTGAAGAACACGATACATCGGGTTTCATCTACCCAGATTTGTTCTTCGTTGCTCATCCCAGCAAGACGGATTTCTGCCTTGACCGGATTTCCGACCTGGACAGCTTCACGAGTTAAGCCAACACGCACATTGAACAGGCTTAAGCCGTTCTTCCAGAAAAGATACTCACTGGAAGGAATGACGCAACCTGCAACAGGCGCAGTCGTTGGTTTGACCTTCCGTTCCTTAGGCTCCTCGGTTGGAGTAGGGGAAGGTTCCGGTGTTTCGGTCGGAGGCGTTGTCGGCGTAGCCGTTTCGGTTGGTGTAGTGGTGAACGTGGCGGTGGCCGTTGACGTGTTCGTTGCCGTTGCAGTCGCAGTAAAGGTGGCCGTTGACGTGTTCGTTGCCGTTGCAGTCGCAGTAAAGGTGGCCGTTGACGTAGGGGTTACCGGCGTCGGCGTCGGCTCGATTTTAATAAGCTTAACGCCAACATTTACTGATGCTGCACTATCACGCCCAGTGGCGTAAGTATTGACATTAATAGTGCTGGCATCAAGGTAGCCTTCCTTAGCCACTGAACCTTTCTTCGCCCCAAATTTTCCGTCGGCCGCTTCGAAACCTCCGAAAGGTGAATCACCTTCGAAAGTTTCGTCTGCTTGTAGATCAGCAGGATTAAAAAACGGGCACCCGTCGTCAGCATAATCCTGGAAGTAGCGGATATAAAGTTTATAGTTTCCGCTTTCCGGGACATTTATCGTAAAGGCATGGTCCCTTCTGCCGGGTTTATTCGCAAGTCGGTATGTTCCCGACAGATCAACCCATCCTTTACAGGCGGGTTGTTCAAGCGAACTTACCTGGCCAGGTCCTCCATTTTCCGATAGACGAGGTGTGACCTTCGGCACCTTGTGTGAAACCTTTTCGGTTCCGACAGGACTAACGACGTTACCCCCGCCGGTCGAAGACTCAGCCGAAGCATTTGCGCTAGCCGGTGTGGCATAAACTTCCGGACGCACAACTGGCCGTCCAAGAAGCACAACCCAGGCAATGATTGCCAGGATCGTGGCCACAAAAATCATAGACGTACGACTTTGGTTCATGACTTAACCTCCTTAAAGTTAAGTTTGAGAAAAAACATTTCCTGAAGTTTTCGCAGCTTTGGTGACCGCCACCTTATTCCCGAGCCACGCGGGAGCAAAAAGAGTTTATCTCCTTATAAAAATTCAGAACCTTATGTAAATGTGCAATAAAATTGCAAGATATAGGTTGTAAGTTGTAGGAAGTAAGTGCAATACTTACTTCTCAGTTCTCATTTCCCATATCTACTGACTTTAGTGGTCAGTGATTAATTGTTTTTTGAATATGCTAACTTCAAACAACTAATCACTAACTACTATTGGTAATCCATCCATTTTTAACCACTACATCTCGTTGACAATAAAATTTTTCAGTGTTTTAATGAGCTATGGCAAAACAAAAACCAACTCTAAATCAAGCAGATATAGAAGTGCTTGGGAAAAGCTTCCTGACAAAAAACGACGCAAAAAACTTTGCAACAACTAAAGATATAAAGAAAATAGTTAATAAGGTTGTCATTGATGTTGCTCACACGATACTTCAAGGTGTACAAACTATGTTCGACGAACATAATAGAGAGCAGGAAAAAAGATTTGGAAAAGTTGAAAATCGACTTGATGAGATGGAATCTACTCTCACTTCAGTAAAAAATGATATCCGATATATGAAAGATGATGTAAGAGGATTAAAGTCTGAATTTTCCCTCCAAGTTTCAAAGAAAGAATTCAACCAACTCAAAGTAAAAGTCGACAAATATTATCCTGCTTAGTTGACTTCTCAATATCTTCGTAATTTTTAATGTGCTTAAACAGTTAGTTTCGTCCCATTAGATAATTCCATATCTAACGGGACTCATCAGTCCCGCAGCTTCGGGAGACTAACAAAACCCGAGCCCTAGAGGAAAAATGATAAAAATGATTACAAATCAAAAAAGAAAAAGTCGCATTACGACAATTCTTTCCTGAAAATCCTCTACGGACTCAGGCGAGAGAAAGGATAAAACCTTAAATGGGCAATGCCCTTCGATCCTGTAACCTCAGCCGGTTTAGGCATATTGGTTTGACCGGTGACTTCCACTACTTGGAAATCAGGATCTCGAAAGTAAAACTTCCGATCCGATCATAATTTGCCAAACTTTAATCACTTTCGGGCGGCGCTTTGGTGTTTGGAACCTCTCGCTCCGTTCTCCGCTCAAAGGATAATGCTGTGGAAGGGCTATCTACCCCAAACAGGTAACCGAATCCTGTATGTTATCCACGATCCTGCTCCTTTGAGAATTTTTACGTCCGTTTGCAATCAGACGAATCATTTGTCCCTTTAAACCGAGAGTTGGCAGGGATAGGCGATCAGCCTTGTTCGACTAATTTTAATTTGCAGACATACTTAATGGGCGAGTCGAATTTCTCAAAAAGGGGGGCAGCGGTTCCATCGGTCATCCTTGCCGTGGAACCATTTACTGTGATTACCTGGTTAAATCCCAGGGAATCACCCTTCTCGGCGAATCCGAGAATTTCCACTCGGTCGCCCTCTTTCAAACTTAAAAACTGATCAAAAGTCTTGGTTTTCATTTAAGTCTCCTTGAGAACTAAAGATTTTGTTATGCCATTGAAGGTATCCCTGAGCTAGTGTGTACACATTAAGCTATCCCTGGGTACGTATCTTTCGACCGTACACACCATCGATAGCGCCAATCCTTTCGGAATGGTAGTCTTGAGCTTTTCCTCGGGACCTTTTGGCTTTTATTATCGAATATTATCGAATTTTCCTTCCTGCGCCGTAGATCACTACGACGAGAATTAGGGATATCCCCGCCCAAACAATGGTAGCCAAGAGACCGAACTCGGCATAAACTGCCCTGCCGAGCGAAAAAAAAAGTACGCAAATGATCCACATAGCCCACACGAGGGCCCTTGCAGCTTTTGTCTTCACTTTTTCCTCCTATTTAACAGGGGCTATCCCTGTCAAACGAAAATGGATTTAAGCGGTTTCGGAACACCCGATCCGCTGACCGATAAAATTTAAGGTTTTCCTTCCTTTCTCTCTTGTTAAAGAGCAAATTAAAGTGCAGAGTGCATATTACACAGAGCACCGTAGTGACGAGTGATTAATGCTTGAAAATAAATCAAGTCACTAATTTCTGGTCACTGGGTGTATGGTATAATTACCCAATATGGCGAGATCGACAAGAATTAGTCATTACAATGTAATTTTCAGGGAAGAACCGGAAGGCGGATTTACAGCCTCCGTTCCTACTTTGCCAGGCTGTGTGACTTATGGTAAAGATTTGGAAGAAGCAAAAAAAATGGTGCGCGATGCAATTACAGCCTTTATCCAAAGCCTTAAAAAACACAAAGAACCAGTACCAACAGACGACAATACCGTTACAGGTTATATTGATATACAAGATGTCAAAACTTCCCGCACTTACGCCTCGTAAAGTCGAAAAGAAACTTAAAAATCTGGGCTTTATTTTAGATCATCAAACAGGAAGCCACAGAGTTTATTATAATTCAGAAACAAAAAGACGAGCAGTAGTGCCATTTTATTTAAAGGATTTAAAGCCGGGAACTTTATCTTCTATCCTTCGCGAAGCAGACATCTCTCGCGATGAGTTCATTAAGGCATAATTATTTATAAATGTGCAAAAGTTAGTTTCGTCCCATTAGATAATTCCATATCTAACGGGACTCATCGGCCGAGTCAGACTCGGCTTCGCATTCAACCTTTTTTAATGTACTAGTTCATTCTTTCAAGCTCTGAATATTTTCAGGACTTGAAAAATAAATCCCTGGGAAGGTTGATAAAAAAATAAATGATAATTGTGTGGCTTGTCGCGATGACAAGTTAGACAAAGTTATTGCCTTCCCAGGGCAATGAGAGAAAGATAATGGCGACCCGTCTAGCGGGATTATAGTAAAATGCTTACCTAGACTCGTCTGGCGAGATTAAGCACGGATAAGCTCGTGCTGAACTTGAAATAATTTCAAGTTCGGACCCCGAAGGATTGGAGATATCGTAGACCCTCTCCTGGTCAGTTCAGACAGAATGTTAAAACGTACCATTCTATCGTATAGGCCGGGCCACGTTTCTTTTTCTACCTAGATACTCCTATCCAGGGGGTGTAAGCGCATGCCGCCCTTTTACGTGGGTTATTTTAATGAGTCCCACAACGCTTTTTCCCTGAAAGTTATTTCAAGAGGGATAGCGCAATCTCGATAAGAGTGCCGATTTGGGACTCTCCCGTAAAATATGGATTATTTGTTCTTTCCCTTTCCATATTTCCTTCTCGTTTTTTCCCTTGGGATTGTAGGGGACAGCTGCGAGATAACTGCTTGTTGCACACTCAAGCTAAACAAGAAGAGGCTCATAAATTAGCAGCCGAGCTTAAGTGTTATAACCAGCCCAATTTTTCTAAAGCCTCCTTTGCTGCGAACTTTGAATAGCTGTTACTATTTGCAACAGCTACTAAATGATGCCGGATAAATTCGTCCGAGAAACCATATAATCTAGCTCTTCGGACATTATGCGTCATACCCTCTTCCGAGGATGATCTTTCAAAACCAAGGAGGACATTCTTCTCCTTTTGGTTTTGGGTCGCCAAGCGACCAATAATCTCGTCGGGCGGGGTTTTCAGTGAATCCTCCCCAGTCATAATAAACTGGTTTGGACCCGCTTCTAGTCTGGCTACACTTTCTTTCGAGTAAGCGTGGCCAACTGTGATCCAGACTGCCTGGAACACAGTGTTGAAACCAAACTCTGACACAACGGTGGGTATGGGAGCGTTAGTGTGGGTTTCCGTGTAGTTGAAACCCCCCTGGCTTTTTACTACAAAGCCGTCCCTCTCTATGGCCACCTGAGAGTCGTAATTTTTTAGCCCGCGTGCTGGGCTGAAGGAAGTAATTTTTGCATATCGCTTACCTTGTTCTTGGTGAGCTTCGCAAAAATATACACCGGGTTCTACCCGGTGCGCGAAAAAGTGAACTAAACCTCCACCTCTCCTGCGGCCGGTCGGAAATCCGGCCTTGCCATCTTCCGTCCAAATTAAAATTGCCATCTCAGCCTCCTTTGTTGGATATACCCATTACCAAAACAGCTTGGGTTATAAAATAGTTTGCTGCTATTATTATTGGCAGCTTTGTGAATACAAGTTATTTACCTATATCCACAGTGCTGCCAATAAAATTTCTTTCCCTCAATTGTTAATGTGCTATATAAATAGTTGTCAGTGGTTAGTTGTCGGTTGTTGGTTTTAGTTTACTAACACCCAACCTCTAACAGCTAACTACTAGTTAGTGCGGGGGAGCGCGAGGGCAATTGAGTTAATTTTATTTTTATAGGTTGGTGATAGAATCACCAAAAGCTCGATTGCCCCGGCGCTTCCCGGCACCTACGCAAAACCGCACCCTTTAGAGGCGCGGTTTGCATATAAAATAGTTAATTGAAAACACAAAACAGAAAACCAAAATTTTTCCCTTAACTAATTTTTTACCTCTAAAGCATCGAGTTTGACTCGATTAATAATCCTATATTTTTAAGATGCTGGCAGTTTAACATATGAAGTGCTAATTGTCAACCCCTACTTTGTCGGGGTTGACAAGAAGTATGAAGTAGGAAATAAGATGTAAGCCAGAAAGAAGTTAGATTTAGGATTTAAGATATAGGTACTATAAGAGAAAAATGACAGGTGCGAAGAGTATAGAGGATATTGAGGTATACAAAGAATCTCTATTGCTGACTAGGGCCGATTTTGGTCAATTTCTTTCAATATCATTAGGTTCATGTAATGAAGTTATAGCGTTAGTTGATATTATCAAGATTAATTTCCCCAAAATTGAAACAGATATGTTGAAACAAAGGTACCAAATATTGAGCAAACGTATATTTAGTTTCAGAAGGAACTTGCGTTAAAACTATTTTCTTACTACCTAATTCTTACGTCCTACAACCTACTTCTTGTAACTTATTACCGGTACATCTATAGGATTAAGGATTTTACAGAACTTGATAGCCTGTAGTATTTTCACGGGAAATTTCATACTTCTGTTTCGCTGGCTATATAGTATTTTCCAGCCTTGTTTTTACAAGTTTTTAACCCTAATTAAGCTCAGATTTTATAATATTTTTACTTTCCGAAGATTGTTCCTTTACCTTCTTGAGGTTTATCAACATCAATTTTAGTTGGTTTTACCCCCTCCTTTTTGATATTGGGGTTAATGTGCGGGGTTTTATGATATGATCCCGTATGTGTTCTAATAGGATTTGGACCTTTATTAAATTGGTTTGATTTATGATAGCTTCCCTTATCATCTTGATCCCTTCTTGGTTCGGTGGGCTTAAAATTGCGATCACGCTGGAAGGGACTACGGATAAAAGGCTTGGGTTGGGGGCTTGTATCTTCATAATCGAGCTCTTCGGAATCGTCCTGAATAGGGGTATCCGGTACTTGAATAGTTTTTCTGCCATATCTTTCTCTTGATACGTTAATCACTTTTGGTCTGTTTTGATTTTTCGACATAGGCAAGGGAAGTGTAGTTGCCAAAAACGGTCTTGAGGTATAACCGTCAATCATAAGCTTGAGTGCAATCTGGTAATTTTGAAGGTTCACAAGGTCTCCCTGGCTAAATACCTCAGCAAACTCTTTAAATACAATAGCAGCGTCTTCCGCGCCAATTCCGAATGATATCAAAGTTCCGGCGTTTCCAAGTATCGCTTTCTGAATTTGTTCGGGAATTTGTGCCATATATTGATTTGCTAAAGTTAAGGCCAGACCAAACTTTCTGGCTTCAGAGAGAATTTTAATGAACGAGTCGGTTGCAAAATTTTGAAACTCGTCGACGTAGAGATAAAAGGGAACTCTTTCGTCTTTCGGGATATCGACTCTTCGCATTGCGGATAATTGAAATTTTGTAATGAGCATTGCTCCGAGTAGCGCCGCATTGTCTTCTCCGAGTTTGCCTTGAGAAAGATTTGCCAGTAGGATCTTTTTTTGGTTCATAATATCGTCGAGCGAAATCGTCGATTTCGGATTACCGATTATGCGGCGGATTAGGGGAGAGGTCACAAATTGACCGACCTTATTTTGAATCGGTGCAATTGCTTCTTTCAGGAGTCTGTCGGGCATTTTTTCGTATTCATCTTTCCAGAACTGAATCAAAGCCCGGTCGTTAATTCTTGCAAGAATTTTATTTCTGAAAGATTGATCGACCAGAATCTTGAGAACGCCTTCCAAAGTATGATTCGGCGTTTCAGCGAGAGTCATGAAAGAGTTTCTGAGAATATACTCCATTCGCGCTGACCAAACATTTGCCCAGACTTTGGTAAAAATGCTCATCAGACCCGAAACAACGAGTTCCGCTTCCTCACGGTTTGTAACTTCCAGGGGATTAATTACGATGGGATATTCACGGTCGGCGGGATTAAAGTAGACCGTGTCGTTTATTCTTGAACGGGGGATATAGTCGAGGATGTCTTCGCATAAATCGCCGTGTGGATCGATAACGGCGACTCCGCGTCCCTTTTTCAAATCGTCGATTGCCATATTGGCGATCATTGTGGATTTACCCGTCCCCGTTTTACCTACAGTCCAAATATGCCTTAGCCGATCCTTATCTTTTATACCGAATATTTGCTCACGATTTTTAAATAGCGTTTTGGCAAAGAAATTAATTTTTGTTTTTTCTTCGTCGCTCATGTCGAGGGCAACCGGTAGATTATTGGGT
>Ga0209542_10017670_pt1 | contig 11656 bp, 15 predicted proteins | sample RifCSPhighO2_01_FD_184028 | JGI IMG/M metagenome (GOLD analysis project Ga0209542, IMG submission 184028) | Soil microbial communities from Rifle, Colorado - Rifle CSP2_plank highO2_0.1 (SPAdes) (version 2) | ecosystem: Environmental > Terrestrial > Deep subsurface > Rock core/Sediment ...
TTCTCCATTTGATACCTGTGGTACTTTTTCACCCTTTGATACTTTTGTCTTCCCGTACAGTTGTTGATTCAAGATTTTTAGTCTTTTATCTAACTCTCCGGGATTGTGAGTTCTTTTGATGGACATACGCAGGCTCGTTCTTGTTGAGCCCTTAGAGGCATTTATGCCTCGCAGGCTCAATTTATTGAGCCTCTTGAGACTAACACGCACGGCTATGCTTGTCAAGCCCTAATCGTGCCTGAAACTATGAGTTATTGCTCAAGATTTCCAAAAGTTGTAAAATATAATTATGAAAATGGCAGAGCTTAAGAAAAAGTTTAAAGATACCTGGGTTCTAATGGTAGTTACTAAAGAGAATAATCTAAATCAGGTAATTGAAGCAGAGCCTATTATGGCCAATAAAGATAGGGATAAACTTCATGATAAGTTGATTAGTTTACCTGAAAGCCAAAAAATTGGCAAAACTTTTGCAACTCTTTATACAGGTAAGGCAACTGGTGCTATCCTCTATTAATGTCAAGTCAAAAAATTAATCCTGAAGATGTTGGAATTACGATCCAGGCAAAAGTTACCGGACTCTTCATGGAAACTACGCACCTGGCTTTAGATACAGGTGCAACATATGTAATGATTCCTGATAAGTTGCTCGAAGCGATTCATCTAAAGATTGATCCTAAAAAAACAATTGAATTAACTTCAGCAACTAAAGTCGAAAGAGTGCCATTAATTGTAATTCCAGAAATCGAAGTTTTAGGGATGACAGCCAAAAATGTTGAAGCAGTAGTTAAAGATCTACCAAAAGAGTCGACAGTAGCTGGACTACTGGGTCTATCCTTTCTTAAGCATTTTAAACTAACCATAGATTTTAAAAAGGGAGAGCTATCTCTTGAATAAATGGAAAAAACTATCAGCAGGTCCGCACTCACAAGTCGTGCAGGCACCTCTGATATAATTTTTTATGAAAAAAATTATTGATCAGGCAAAGCTTTATGAAACTCAGATCTCTTTAACCGAGTGGTTTGAGAAAATTGGACACAGTAGGACCGAAGAATTACGGCTAGAGGATAATTTAAAAAGAGATCGGTTGTTAGTTTTAAACGAAATAATTAATCTCCCTTTTGCTAGAACAACAACTTTTAAAGCAACAGATTTATTAAATAGAACACCAAAGTTTACCAAATTCGTAGAGGAGCATGGTAATGATCTTTGTGCGCTTAGATTAATTCCGCTAGATCCGAAGTTAGAAAAATTACGGCTTCGGGGTGTCACAATTAACAAAGTGATGGAGTGGTTTCAAGAGCAGAACATAGACCATCAAAAATATTTAGCTGATTTTATTGCCCATAGCGACAACCAATTAATGTCAACAATTTTTATTGTAAACAACCAAGGAATTTTCGGTGAGATAATCTTTGGGGGTCACTACCAGCTAACTCAAGGCTTTTATGATTCAAGATTACCAGTTTCATTTTTCTTTGATTTTAAGACGCTAACTCTATCGGAAAAAAATATTAAATTGGAAGTATATGTTAAGAAATTGATTAACTTAGTTAAGATCGAAGATAATAAGTTGCAGAAAGAGTTATCAAAAAAACTTCAAGCAAAGTTTACTGAGAACTATTTAAATGGCTATTTTGAAACTGTCGATACTAATGAGTTTGGAATATGGTTTGTTGATTACAATCGGATTTTAGGGGATTTATATGACACAAATGTCATTCGGCAAAGACGGATCCAGAAAAATAATGGAAAGATGTTAGTGGGTCAAGTGGCTAGTCCTGGAAAAGTGACTGGGAAAGTTAGAATTATTAAAATTGATGAGATAGAAAAAGCAAGAATAGCCAATGACGAAATATTAGTTTGTGAGATGACTACTCCAGATTTTGTGCCCCTGATGAAAGAAGCTTTAGGAATAATCACTGATTTTGGAGGAATCCTATCTCACGCAGCTATTATTAGTAGAGAGCTAAAAAAACCGTGTATAGTTGGCACCAAAACCGCCACAAAAATCCTAAAAAACGGAGATTTTATTGAACTAGACGGTGAACTAGGAATTATTAGATTTCTCGAAAAATAATCTGTTTGTTTTTACCATCTAGTACTATAGTAAACTTATCTAAAATCCCTGCTCTTCCGAGAACGATAGGCACTTCTTCGTTAGGATTGAAAACACAAGGAACAATAAAATTCTTTTTGTTGATTAAAATATTAATGCTAGATTTGTAAACTTTCATTACTGTACCATCATAACTGGTCATTGTGCCTTCTGGGCATTTGTCTAAATCTATACCAAGTTTGATAGCAGAAGATACTGGAAGTGAAGTTAGATCAGCTCCTGTATCAAAGAGGAAGAAAAACGGCAGTACACCATTTGCTGCTTGCACTTCAAATAAAGTATAAACAGTAGATGTTTGTCCTAAACCCGGAATCTGACTAACCCCGAAAGGAAATTTTAGTGTCATAGATGACTATAGTATCTTGGGGTGGAATATATTGCACTGTGGGTAAGGGATGTCCTTTCTTTTCGGCTTCTACAAACGCTTTACCTAAATTTCTCGAAGCTGCAACCACTTTTCCATAAGGTTTCTCAGTTAACACGTACATACCGCTGTATTTTTTCTGGAGAGTTCTAAAAGATATCTTAGGCATATTTATATTATACCATGAACTTCCAAAACCCCTGCTTTCCCTCGAATAAAAATAATCCTATAGTTTGATTTCCATAATAGTTTATGGTAGAATTAGGTAGTATGGAACAATTTAGTCATGAGGTCATAATCAGTAGTTATTTAGGTACCCACTTTGATATAGGCAATCAGTTGGGTCAAAAAGCTAAAGAAAAATATGGTCCTAATTACGTTGATGAAGCATTAGATGCAATTAAAGATAGTCTCTTATACAAATGGTTGGGAATGGAATTTAGATTGACTCCTCATTATATTGATGATGTTTTCCCTGTAGTTGAAGGAATTATAAAAAGCGTTCATCCTCAACTATTAGAAGAGGTGAAGGGATTTGCCCAAGGTTTAGGTGAAGACTATAGAAAATTTTTGGTTTTTACCAGTAATTTTGGAAATGAACGAGGTTGTAGCGAATTTTTCCTAAATGGTTATCTTAGTAGAAATTACGACGATGCCCCAAAAAGTGTGGAGAATGAATTTTTGCTGTTAAACCCAGAAGGAAGTTTTACTAGTATCGGTGCTTCAACGGGTTATGTAGAGAGATTAGATGGTATTAATGAAAAAGGTTTAGCTGCAAGCTTAACCTTTGGGGCGGGTTATCCAGCTAAAGTACATGGTATTGGTGCTGCAATGTTTTTAAGGATTATTTTAGATAAGGCTTCAAGTATTGATGACGCTTTGGCAATAATTGGAAAAACCTCATATGTTACACCCAATAATGTAATGATTGCCGACGCGTCGGGTAAAGCGATAGTTATAGAAGCTAGCGCTGGAAAGTATAGAGTGAGGAAAGCTGAAAATACAATATTGGCTTGTGCCAATAGCTATGCTCATCCTGAAATGAAAGATCAACAAAGGCTGAAAAATCCGACAACTGTTTGGAGGGAAAATAAAATGCAAAACGCGGCCAGTGATTTAACAAGTGAGTCAAAGATGATTAATTTTTTGACATCAGATTTTCCAGAAGGTGTATACGAACCATATTTTAAAGATGGATTGGGAACGCTTTGGTCTGTGCTTTATCATCCAGAATCAAGAGGTATTCATATCGCAATCGGAGAAAAAGACAAAGGTAGACAAGAAATTAGTTTTAGTTTAACTAATCCTGCATTTCTCACGAATTTACCAGTTATCCTGAAAACTGAATTAAGAAATATTAGTTTAGAAGCGCGCATGTCGTATTTTAAATCTTAAATCCTCTTTAATTATCGTCTCTTATAGGGATATATAAATGGTTTATCGAATAGGCTTGTAAGTTCTTCCATTGCTTTTTCTGCTCTCTCAGGTTTACCTGAAAAGTAAAATGCTGAGCTCATATCATTTGGTGAGCATGATAGCTCGCATCCTACTGTATTTTCATCATAATGCATCATCCAAAATATAAGAAGAAACAAAGGATGTTGTTGGTTTTCCACTCTCACTTCGGCTCTTGGTGCACCATAAGGATAGTCCTCAAATATTTCTCCCGTTTTTTTCCCGGACGATTCATTTGCAGGTAGTTCGTCAAACCATGTTCTTAGCACCTCTTCAGTTACCTTTTGCAAATCTTCATTAAAATCATCGATCGGTTCGATAAGATGCCTGCTCGCTTTAGCGTGGAGTATTGCTGATTGATCAGGGAGAACCGTATTTGTAAAATTCTTAATATCATCTATATGGAAATGTCTGCCTGAACCAATAAGTGATAGCTCTACTAAATTACTTTGAGGTCTAGAATCAACAAAAAATCTATATCCAGCTCCGTGTTCTGCGTGGGCATCAATAAGAGGAATGTTGCCAGGGTGAAGCTCAAGGGATAGACGTGTTAATGATCGATGTGGCAGAACATCATTTAACCTCATCAAAATCTGAGGAAATTGAGGACTAAATCCTGCTTGCCTTAAATAATTACTAGTTGTTAAATGATCTAGACTAGTTTGTTCGCTGCGGATTATTAAACTTCTATCTTTGTCTTGCGATTCACTGCTCATGTCGCATATTGTAAGCTTTTTGAGATTTAAAGGCAAATCTAATATAATATGCTCGTGAACTATATAAAACAATTTAAGGATATTTATAAAAATGAAGTATTGGAGGTTGGGGGGAAGGGGGCGGCTCTTGGGGAGCTCTATAACGGCGGGTTGCCGGTGCCTCCTGGGTTTGTCATAACTGCCAATGCCTTTCGTGAATTTGCTGAAAAAGGAATTTTAGGGGAGCTGGGAAAAGAGATCTTTGAGGCTTTTGACCAGCTGGAAACTAATCGAGTGGCAGTTAGGTCTAGTGCCATTGCGGAAGACTCAAATTCTGCTTCTTGGGCTGGGCAATTAGAAAGTTATTTAAATGTTAGTAAAGATAATTTAATAGAAAATATTCAGAATTGTTGGGAATCAATAGAAACTGATCGAGCACTAGATTATGCTGATAGTCAGAATACGAATAAAGCAGATTTAGTGGTGGCCGTAGTAGTTCAGCAAATGGTGGCAGCAGAGGTGGCTGGGGTGATGTTTACTATCAATCCAGTTTCCAAAAATGATGATGAAGTTATCATAGAAGCTTGTTTTGGTTTAGGAGAGCTGCTTGTTCAAGGTATGATAACTCCGGATGATTATTTGATAAACAAAAATTCCCTGGAAATTATTAGTAAAGAGCTGGGTAGTCAAACTGAAATGTTAGTTTTTAAGGACGGTCGAAATCAAGAAGTGCCGGTTCCTGAAGATTTAATTTCAGAGTTTGTCTTAACTGATAGCCAGTTGGAAGAGTTAGTTGAGCTGGGTAAAAAAATTGAGTCACATTACAATAGTCCTCAGGATATTGAGTGGGCAAGGGAAAAGGGTAAATTCTATATTGTCCAATCCCGGCCAATTACAGCCTAAGTTTCTTCATTGACAAAATTTAGAGTAATCATTTAAACTTAAAGAGTAACTTATGTATTCGGAATGGGTAATAGTTGTTTTAGGCTTGATGGTAGTATGGATTCTGGGGTTGAGCTATTTTGTTTTGCAAGAAAAGAGTTTCTTAAGAGAACTTTTTCCAAGATCGGGCCATAGAGATATTAGGCGTAAATTTGAAGAATTACTGGAGTCAATATCAGGTTTTGATCAGGAACTTAAGGGTTTGAAAAAGAGAGTTGCTGATATTGAGATTGGGGATTTGGGGCATATTTCCAGGGTAGAGCTTTTGCGATATAACCCGTATAATGAAACAGGGGGCGATCAAAGTTTCTCAGTAGCTTTACTAAATGGAAAGGGAACTGGACTAGTTGTAACTAGTTTACATAGTCGATCTGGCACTAGGGTTTTTGCAAAGCCCGTTATCGAAGGTAAGTCAAGTAAGCATAATTTCTCAGATGAAGAGAAAGAAGTAGTCAAGAAAGCTTATGAACATTAGTACAACATATAATAGTCTAAATGGTTTACAGAGAATTCTAGTGACTTTAATATTGGCTATTGCAGCCTATTCTTTGTCAACCGGAGTTTCCTATACTTTGTTTAGTCAATTTAAACAAACTGGTTCTGGAGCCAGCCTAATTTCTTCTCTGCCTGGACCTGCTTCAACAGTTGATGAAGATCCTAACCAACCTAAAACTGAGCAATGTCCGCTAGATGGTGGCATGCATACTACTCAGGCAAGGGATGCTTGGGAAAAAAGACGGCCTTTGGCAGTGATGATTGAAAATCATGCTGAAGCCAGGCCACAATCTGGCTTATCTTCAGCGGATATTGTTTACGAAGCAGTAGCTGAAGGGGGCATTACTCGTTTTATGGCTCTTTTTTACTGTAATCTGTCCGAAGTTCAAGTTGGTCCAGTTCGTTCAGCGAGAACCTATTTCTTGGATTGGTTAGGTGAGTATGACGCACTTTATGCCCATGTTGGTGGTGCCAATACTCCCGGTCCAGCTGATGCGTTGTCACAGATTATTAAATACAAAGTTAAGGACCTAAATCAATTTAGTATCGGTTTTCCAGTTTTTTGGAGAGATTATGAAAGGCTTGGTCATCCAGTAGCCACGGAGCACACGATGTATTCCACCACTCAAAAACTTTGGGAGATTGGCGCCAAACGTGGTTGGACCAATGTCGATGAGATGGGGACTGCTTGGGATAAAAGTTTTACACCTTGGAAATTTAAGGACGAGAAGCCTGGTGGGACTACTACTAATATTGCGGTTAGTTTTTGGGCCAGCCAAGGAAATTATGATGTTACCTGGAATTATGATAGCACTACCAATAGCTACAAAAGAAATAATGGTGGAGAGCCGCATTCAGATCTAAACAAAAAGAACCAACTAGAAGCTAAAAATGTGATAGTTCAATTCCAAAAAGAACGTAACGCCAATGATGGTTATGAAGGTAATGTTCATTTGCTATATGGTACGACTGGTACCGGTAAAGCTTTGATTTTCCAAGATGGCCAGATAATTGATGGTAAATGGCTAAAAGCGACGAGAACCACCAGAACTAAGTATGTTGATGGTAAAGGTAAGGAGGTAGAATTTAACAAAGGTGCAATTTGGATCCAAACTGTCCCGGAGGGCTCCAAAGTTAGTTATTAACTGCCTGGAAAGGAATATGTGGAAGAATTATTTGTGTCCCGGGTGCGGGTCAAGATATTACAGCTTTTTTTAACCTCCCAAGAATTACTCCATGTCCGAGAAATTGTTAGAAGAGTCGATGAAGAGATTAATGCAGTTCGGCGAGAGCTGGCTCGAATGGAAAAGTTTGGAATGGTAGCTTCTGAGTGGCGGGCTAATCGCCGGTTATATCGATTTCGTCGGGACTATCTTTTTTGGCCAGAGCTTTTGGGTTTAGTAGCTAAGACAGCTGGATTAGGTGGTGGAATCGTTAAAAATAAAGCTAGATTAGGTAAAATCAAATACGCCTTTTTGTCTACCCGTTTTTTGAAAGGATTGCCAGCTAGCAGTGAGGATGTGGATTTACTCATAGTTGGCCAGATAGTTTTGCCTGAGCTGCAAGCGATTGTCGCTGATGAACAAGCTAAAAGAGAAGCAGAGATCAATTATTCATACATGGATGAAACAGAATTTAACTTTAGGGTTAGGAGGAGAGACCCGTTTATTCTGCGAGTCCTAATTCAACCTAAGGTAATGTTGATTGGAGACGAGAGTGATTTGCTTGATGGGGTAATTGCGTAAATAGGGTACAGGGATTAGGGGTTAGGGTATAGTTGGGATTCAAAATGAAGAGACTTAATTTATGGTTAATAATATTGTTAATACTTGGGGCGATCTTTGTTGATTTGCCTAAACTCCCGTTTGATTTAAAAGTTCCTAGAACACAGGTTAATCTTAATAATTACTTAGACAAATTCCCTTTAAAGTTAGGACTTGATTTGCAAGGTGGTAGCCAATTAGTTCTGGAAACTCAAATGGATAAGATAGAGGCAGCAAATAAAGACAATGCCTTAGAGTCGGCCAAACAAGTTATTGAAAAGAGAGTCAACCTTTATGGAGTTAGCGAAGCAGTAGTTCAGACTTCAAAAGTAGGGGATAGCAGAAGAATTTTAGTGGAACTACCAGGATTAAAAGATGCTTCTTCTGCGGCCGAGTTGGTTGGGAAAACTGCTCAGTTAGAATTTAAAGAGCTGCCAGCCAGTCCTTCAGGTGAAATTGCCTCAACTGGATTAACCGGTGCTGATTTAAAAAAGGCTTCAGTAACCTTTGGTGACGCCTCTACTCAGTCTGGTCCCCAGGTGGCAATTGAGTTTACCCCGGAAGGTGCCAGTAAGTTTGCTGAAATTACCAAGAGAAATGTTGGTAAGCCAGTGGCGATTTTTTTGGATGACCAATTAGTTTCAGCCCCAACTGTTCAACAAGAAATTATTGGAGGAAATGCAGTTATCACTGGTCAGTTTACCACTGAGGAAGCCAAAAATTTAAGTATTCAATTAAATGCCGGTGCCTTACCAGTGCCGATTAAGATTTTAGAACAGAGAAGTATTGGCCCAACCTTAGGTCAAGAATCGATCAATAAAAGTTTCATAGCCGGGGGAATAGGTTTAGTAATAATTGCGTTATATATGATTTTTTCTTACGGAATTTTAGGATTAATTGCTGATTTAGCGTTAATGATTTATGCACTTTTCGTTTTTGCTATTTTTAAAACAGGGCTATTTATCTTACCACCGTTTACTTTAACGCTGGCTGGAATCGCCGGATTTATTCTCTCCATTGGGATGGCGGTTGATGCTAATATTCTGATATTTGAGAGAATGAAAGAAGAGGTTAGGTGGGGCAAATCCAAAAAGATAGCCTTAGAACTTGGATTCAATCGAGCATGGAGTTCAATTTGGGCCTCTAATGTTTCTAGCTTAATGACAGCAGCTATTCTTTATGGCTTTGGAACCTCAGTAGTTAAAGGTTTTGCCATCACCTTAGCAATTGGAGTGTTAGTGTCCATGTTTACAGCTATTGTAATCAGCAGAACATTTTTAAGAATGATCGTTCGGTAATATGAAAAATAAAGTTGAAGAACTAGCAAAAATAATTAAGAAATTACCTAGAAAAAGAGAAACGCTGTTAATTGGAATTGATGGTAGGGGAGGCGCGGGGAAAACAACACTAGCTTTACTAATAAAACAGCAAATCCCTGAGGTTACAATTATTACTACAGATGATTTCTTTAATGAAGGAAAAAAGATTATAGAATGGAAGGAATTACATAACCAAGTTCTCAAACCCTTGAACGATAACAAGCAAGCAAAATACAGTGAATATTTAGGAGGAGAAAATGGTAGGCGTGTTAGAATTGTAAATCCTGGAGGAATTGTTATTATTGAAGGCTCGAATGCTCTTAGGAAAGATATTGCAGATGTTTATGACTATAAAATTTGGATTGAGGTTTCTTTAGAAGATGTTAATAAACGAGTTACTAAAAGAGATGGATATTTTGACGGGGATTGGGAAAAATATCATCGGCCAAATGAGAATAGTTATATTCAAGAAGATAATCCAAAGGAAAGAGCCGATTTTGTTATTGAAAACCAGGATTTTATTAATGAAATCAGCGATTTAGATGAAATGTGGAGAAGTGTTAAGATCTAGTTTGTTTATTGGATTCCCGCCTACGCGGGAATGACGAAGGAGAATTTATGTTATTTAAAAGTAAGAAGCCGCATTTTGAATATTTAAGGCAGAAGTGGACAGGGAAGCATAAAGCTTTGCATGAAAAATTATTTGATAAACACAAAGAAGTTGGCCGGCAGTTAGCAATATCTGGAATTGGCAGTTTGATGTTGCTAACAACTCCAGCTGTTGGCCTTCTTCCGGCTGGTAAATTAACAGCGAGTGGCCAGATAGATAGTGATATTGATAGAAACGCTCTTTTGTCCGCTGAGCTAGCTGATAAAGTACCGACTCAGATGCAAGCATTAACTACTGATGAGGAAGCGCAGATAGGGGAGTTGCTAAGTAATCGCTTTGGTTTTAAGGTTTCAGCTGAGCTAGAAAACAAAAAACTAAACCGGTCATATGGCATGATCGGTGGAGAGCAGCATCTGTATCGTTATCCTGGAGATACTTTGCAGGCTCACTCCCAAAATGCCACCGATTGGGCGATGTACGGTGGATCCGGAATAGCTCCTGGCCTGGGAGCTTGGGGACATTTCGCGCCGAGTAAGCAACAATTTACCAAAAAAGATGAAGAGCGGGAAAGATATTACTTGGCTGTCCAAACTTTTTTGAGTCCCGGTTATGCGGAGAGATTAAAAGAATATCGAGATTTTTTTAGATTCAGAAAAATGCTGGTAGTTAATCCTAAAACCGGTCAGGCAGTAGTGGCGGTGATTGGGGATGCTGGGCCGGCGGCTTGGACAGGAAAACATCTGGGTGGGTCGCCAGAAGTAATGCAAGCAGTTGGGCTAGCGGGTGGACCTCGTAAAGGTGCAGTGTTATACTTTTTCATTGACGACCCCGAAGATAAGATTCCTTTGGGTCCAGTAAAAGTGAATGGAAATACAAATGGTTAAAATGTGGGAATCTTGCGACTCTACGAGTCTTAAAATTCCACTTGGACCAGTCAAGGTTCCAGAAAGGTTTGGCTAATGTTTTCAGATAACGAAGTTATCGCAGAAAAGTAACATTAAAAAATAATATGAAATTTTTCTATACCAAGTTAGTAAATATTGAAACGCTGATAAGTAATCTAGATGAACTGGATTTATCCACAGGTGAAAAAGCCCATCTCGCTAATTTAGTTGATTCTAGTTTGCATAGTGCTATTTTGGATGAAATTTTGAGTAATTTATCACCAGAAGATAAAAAACTATTTTTGGAAAAGCTGGAAACCGAAAAAGACCATGACAAAATTTTAGAATTTTTAAACGAGAAAATTGAAAACGTTGAGGATCGGGTCAAAAAAGTATCGGAGCAATTAGTCAGTGAACTTCATGAGGATATTAAACAGGCAAAGGAGAAGACTAAAGCGGATTAGCGAGTTAGCGAATTAGTCTGATTCGCTAGTTAACTAGTTAGCTAATTAACTAAACTATGAATCTAATGAAATACAAATTATTATACTTTCTTTTTTCAACGTTACTGATTTTGCCGGGGTTATATTACTTGGTAACTTCTGGTTTAAAGCTAGGAATCGATTTTACAGGTGGAGCTTTGTTGGAGTATAAAGTGGAGCAGACAGTTGGTGGTGAACAATTAAGAGAAGTAATCTCAAAGCAGGGGATTGAAGTTGGACAAATTACCACGTCTGGCGAAAATACCTACATTATCAGAACTAAACCAGTGGAGCAGGGAAAGTTAAATGAACTAAATACCAAACTAACAGAGGAATTTGGGCAAGTAGAAGTTAGAAGAACTGAAAATGTTGGCCCAGTAATCGGTAAGGAATTAGAACAAAAAGCTATTTTAGCCACGGCTGTCGCTTCATTGGCAATCGTTTTGTATATAGCTTTTTCATTTAGAAAGGTACCGAAACCAACTTCATCTTGGAGATTTGGAGCAGCCGCGATTGTAGCCTTAATACATG
>Ga0209542_10017671_pt1 | contig 11656 bp, 12 predicted proteins | sample RifCSPhighO2_01_FD_184028 | JGI IMG/M metagenome (GOLD analysis project Ga0209542, IMG submission 184028) | Soil microbial communities from Rifle, Colorado - Rifle CSP2_plank highO2_0.1 (SPAdes) (version 2) | ecosystem: Environmental > Terrestrial > Deep subsurface > Rock core/Sediment ...
TTATAATTAACTATGATAATCGAGAGCATTTTCTAGGTATTAGTAATTAGGGGTTAGTGGTTAAAACGGTTTGAAAAAGCTGCTTGATCGGCTCAAGAGTGTTTCCTTTTGGCACGAGAATATAAGCATTATCCGGCCCCGTGCCCTCTTCAACGAGATTCGCAGTCGAGATAACATGATTATTAATAGTTGCAAAGTTAAGCGTTTGGGCCAGGTCAATATATTGCTTCATATCCCATATACCGATATCTGTTTTCAGGTTGTTTCGGATGAGGTTGAGGACCGAGAATGTTTTGACCGGATCAGCAAAAAAGTTAAGAGCCAGAAGCTTGTCTTTAATGGCGAACATTATCTGTTGTTGCCGACGCGACCTGTCAAAATCGTCGGTACTGTACCGCGAACGCGCGTAATAGAGGGCAGATTGGCCGCTTAGATGATTCTTTCCAGCGGGTAGCGAGAAAATATACCCCCACTGTTGAGTTTCTTTAAATGGTTTATCAAGGGTGACATCAACTCCGCCCAGTGCGTCAACAACTTCTTTAAAAGAGAAGAAATCGAATACAACAACTTTGTCTATATAAACTCCGGTAATGCGAGAGAATCTTTCTCTGGCGAATTGGAGACTGTCGGCACTGTGATAGACGCCGTACTCATACACAGTATTAACTTTGTCCTTTTTGCCATCGTTGACCACGACGTATAGATCGCGAGGCAAAGAAATCACCGAAGCTTTGCTAGTCTTCTGATCATAACTAAAAATTTGTATAGAGTCTGTGAGCAGCGCGCCGGCATTTTTGGCATTTGGATCATCGTTGCCTCGTATGCCCAGGATTAACACATCAAGACGATCCGCCTCTCTCTCGGGCATATTATAGTCGCTTAACTCTATTGGAGCTGGAGACGGAGTGCCTCCGCGGACGAGGTCTTTCAAAGATTCTCCAAAATAAGCGTTAGCCACCAATATGGCAACTACGATAGCACCCACGATTACAGGCAGCTTAATATTAGTCATTGGGCAAGAAATAGGCATGTATCTGTTTGGAGCTAACTTTTGTCTGTTTTAAAATTTGTCTACGTTTTCTAAACATTTTTGGCAGACCTTTGATGAAACGAGGCACTTCGGCCAAAACCCCAGGTTCAAACAGGATTGTATACCCCAGTATCTCTGCTTCTCGCAAGAAGATGTATGGCAGATCTTTTAGAATATTTATTATATAATCATTCTTCACTCTAGTCCAGCGAGTATTGCGCCATTCTAGTCGTCTCTTTTTGATTGAAATTTTGTGACGTAGAGGTACACGCGCGAGGTGGTTTAATAAACCGCCATGAGCGTGGCTTTTGGTCGTGCCACGGTCGTGCCACGCGATAACAGTTGGGTCGTAGATTTCTTTCCATCCCGCTAATCGTATACGCCAAGCGACATCAAGATCTTCTCCATACCAGAATAGGTCACGATCCGCTATCTCCCCCAGTACTTTTATACTCATGAGCGCGCTGCGTCTAAAAACCGGCACCGCCCCCTCCACGCCAAATATTTCTTTGGGGTTATCGAACTGTCCTCTATCAACTTCTCCGTGGCCGATGTTCCCTATTTTACGAGAGCGGAATATTCTGAATCCGCAGGTGTCAATCCGATCCTTGTTTAAATCTTTCCCAGCGGCGATGTCATCTATATCGAACTGATATATCTTTGCTTGTAGCGCGCCAACTTTGGGGTCTTTGTCCAATACTGCAACGGCATGCTTAACAAAGTTATCCTCCATAATTACATCGACAGATAAGGTGACCTCATATGTCGCCTGCGAGCGAAGCCAGAATTTCTCGTGGCCGCCCCACATTCCCAGATTGTGTGAGCTCTTGATGAACTCCGTATGATGAAAGTTACTAAATCGCGGCAGATATTCCTTAATAATCTCTTGGGTTTTGTCGTCGGAACCGTTGTCTAAAATATTAAAGCCTATGCGCCCATGTTCAAATGTTTGTTTCAACACCGCATCTAAACAATGCCGAATGTACTTTTCGCCATTTAGAACGACAATATTTATATTAACAACGGGGTTATTTCCGGTCATGGCTAAAGATTAGTCCCAAAGTTACAGCAAACATAAGAAGTGCCCGTTCATCAAAAAGCGCGATATCTGTCATTAGATAGGCCATAATCCAGGGCACGGTAATTAAGAGTCCGCCAAAGTATGCCCTTGATGACATTCCTTCAACATGAGTGAATCTTTTATAGATATTTACCAATATTAACAAACAGAAACCCAGAAGCGCCGCAAGCGCGATTAGTCCCATCTCTGCTGCAACATGAAGGTAAATATTGTGCGCAGACGAGCCCGCCCTTGTAAGACGTATTTCTTGGTCAAGCACTATCGGGAAGTTGCCAATGCCTACTCCTGTTGCCGGGTGTCTTTTTATAGAATTCAGACTACGCTTCCAAATATCTATGCGTTGGCTATTGGAGGTCTCGCCTATATCCAGAATGGACGTAAGCCTTTTTTGAAGGAGAAGAGTATCGCCTTTTGAAACCAGGAATTGGGGTGACGAAAATATTGGAAATGCAATTGTAAACAAAACAAAGAAAACCACCAGGTAGGTCGCTAAATATTTGAATATATTCTTAATGGTTTGAGATTCTCGAGTATGGCGCATGAAGCCCAAGACGATGAAAACCCAGAGGATCATCGCTATCGCTGCGGCCCAAATTCCTCTTGTGCCGGAAAGAATCATGAACAAAAAGATGAGAGGTACCCACAGAACTGCCATCTTGCCTCTGGTTAGTATCATATTTTTCAATGTGGACTGTTCCAGAGGCTTTAGTAGCGTCCAGGCAAAAAAGGCGGGCAGACCAAGCAATAGGAAAATTGGGAAAGAGTGAGAATCTGGGAAGAGGGAAAACACTCGCAGTGAAAGCTGGTCGCCATAATAAGCAAACCAGGTATTGCCAACATGGGTAGCAATGTAAGACCACATTGATCCAAACTGCCGCATTTGTACTCCTTCCCCCCAAACACGCATAAATTGGTAGATATCTATTGTGTATGTTGCTAAAAGTTGAACAGCTCCTGCAATGGTCACCATTATGACAGGGATTGTAATATTCTTGATCACGCGCTGGGCGAATTCTTTTGCCCTGGCTTCATGCCAAATTACGATACCAACAATGGAAGCGTTGATAAAATAGATAATCCTTTTAATTCCAGCCGTTTGGTCTGGCGCTTGGTATAGTGACGCGATAGAAAGCAGTAATAATAGTGCCAGCACGATAAGAACCGGGTGGGTTTTCGCGAATGTCAGAGGTTTTTTGACCAGAGCCGCTCCCTGGTCTTTAAGATAGCCCAGAGTTTCAGGCAAAATTAGCCACTTTAAGAACAGGATAGCGGCAAATATCCGCCACATGTTGAAATTATCAAATGTGCTGGTAAGAGGAATCGCCAAAAAAATTGGAATCGAACGTACAAAAAAAATCAACCCGTCTCTTATGGAAGCCGCGAGCAGATACGCTGCTAGCGCGATCGTTTCGTATACAACTAAAGAACGTGGAATAAGTCCGGATATAACTAACGCGAAAAATATGACATGGGCAGCAAAAACAGTGTTAAGAGTTTTGTGTGACATTGCTAAAAAATCTCTCGGCAAATTTCTGCCAAGTTAACTTGTTGGTGACACTCGGGTATTGTTCTATCATAGCATGACGCTTTGATTCATTTGTTAGGCCCTCTCGGATAACTGCGGCAAATTCATCAATATTTTTGGGGTTTTCAACAAAGAAAGCGGCTTCCCCCAGCAATTCGTGGGCAAGTTCGGAGTCCTTTACAACAACAGGAGTTCCGTAGCCGGCCGCTTCAATTGGCGGCAAGCCAAACGCCTCTCTGGTAGATACATACACAACAAGTTTTGCGTGCGCATAAAGCGAAGCAATATCTTCATCCTGTTCCAAATATTCAAAATGGATAACTCGTTCAGCGCCCAACTTCCCGTTGATTCTGTGCACCTCTTTTTTGATTCGTTCCGGACGGTATTTATCCTTGCCTACCAAAATAAACTTTAAGTCAGGAAACTCTGGGGCAATTTTTTCAAAGGCAAGAAGGGATTCGTAAGCGCTTCGACGCGAGAACATTTGGCCAACATATAAAATATAACTGCCGTAGACATTAGGTTTAATGTTCTCCAGTTTTTCCTTCGCTCCTAGCCGCGAGACAAATATTTTGTCGGAGTCGATGTTATAAAGTTTGGCAACTTCTTTTTTTGAGGCTTCGGAAATCGCCATAATTTTTGTCGCAAACTTTGCGGCCCAGTTGGTGAATAGTCCATAAGCAAGCCGATAACGAAACGGGAGCGAACCGTACTTATATTCATAATTTACGTCATTGGTCAGCATAACGATCGACTTTCTAAAATATAACGGCGGGAGCATGTAGGCCGGAAAAAACACCCAATCTAAACGGTCTCGCATAGCTCGTATCGGAAGCAATATGTGATAAAAAATATTAAACGAACCCGTGTTCAACACACATTTTTTAAATATCGGATTTTGAAAGACTGGATCGTTCGGAACCGCGTGCTTGAAGTAAAGACACATTTCATATTTATCCTGCCAGACAGGATTTTTGGCGTATTCTTCAAGCAGGTTCAATACCATATGGCCAACCCCCCAACGCGATTGGCCGTCCTCTAGGTTTTCGCATTCAATGCCTAATTTAATTTTTCTTGGACTCATCTCCTGTTCATGGTCAATCCTGCCCATGTTGTTCAGATGAAAATCCATAATGCCGTGGAGTATGGCAATTGATGTCTCACGATTTGTGCCGGCAATTATCTTTATAATCTGCTTGGCCGCTACCCAGGCAGTCCAGAACGGTATGAGTATTTTGTATTCAATTGGCGCGTGTTCCCAATTGAAATACAGCGCGTTTCGATAGTGATAGCGAAGCAAGGCGGGATTACCTAGTTTTTTAGTTGAGGCGGAAACGGCGTGGAAAACCACGGGGTGTTTTAAGTAGGTAAGAGAGAATCCGTCTCGTTTAACCCGCACAGAGTAATCAACGTCTTCAAAATAAAGAAAGTAGTTCTCGTTGATCAGCCCAATCTTTTGTATGACAGAACGATTGATTGCCACGGCTCCCCCAATCGCATAGACCATTCTGGTATTCTGCAGAATACCAGAATGGTCAGAGATATGGGATAAAGTTGGTTTCAGCCATGCGATTTGTCCTCCGTAGACAGTATGTCCATTTTCGTTAATAGGAAGAGCCACAATACCCGAAGCATTTTTAAGTTCGTCTTTTAGCTTAGTCACAAAGTCAGGCTCCACTTTGGTATCCGGGTTTAGAAGCAATACCCAATCCGACTTGTCTGCAAGGGCTGCCCGAATTCCAATATTGCATCCCGCGGCAAAGCCGGTATTTGAGAGATTTTGAATAAAACGGACAAAAGAATATTTGCCAGAGAGATCCTTGATTACTTCTCCGTCCTCTACTGAGTTATTGATAAGATGGAGATCAAAATCCTTATCAATTTGCCGATCAAGAGATGCCAATAGTTTGGCCAGATGCTCTGCTCCGCGGTAACTGACAGTTACTATAGATAGCTTCATAAGAGGTATATAATAGCTACTATTTTACCACACAAACCAGCTTTTGAAAAGACTGCCTAGGAGTTGAGAAGATTATCTATTTCTAGACGAAATCTATCTGGAGAAAACTGGCTCGCGTGAGCCTTTATTCTTTTTTGGTCGTAAGTTTTTTGTTGAAATCGTATTATCGCGTCAGCCAAAGCTTCCGGTATTGGATCGTCAAAAAATTCACCCGTAACGCCTTCTATTATCGTTTCTGTGGCACCGCCTTTGCGGAGGGCGATAACGGGCTTGCCGAAACCCATTGCTTCAATTGGGGTGATACCAAAATCTTCCTCTTGCGGCATAATAAAGGCTCTACAATTCTGGTAATACCAGGCCGTTTCCTGATCTGATAGATGGCCCAAAAAACTGATACGTTGGTTGGCTAATCCACTTAGCCTTTTTTGTTCCGGGCCGATACCGATTATGACCAGAGGATATTTTAACTTGTTAAATACCTTAATCGCAAGTTCAACGTTCTTGTGCTTGTACAATCTGGAAACAATCAAGTAAAAACTCGTATCTTGTATCTCGTCTCTTGTATCCGGCATGGCATCAAAACGTACTGGAGGATAGATAATGCGAGAGTCTTTTTGGTAATACTTTTTGATTCGGTTTCGTACCGTTTCAGAAATCGCAATAAATTGATCCACGCGAGCGGCGGAAGAGTGATCCCACAGGCGAAGCACATGCTGAATCAGTCGAGTTCCCAATCCCCCGCCGTACTCTGTGTGGCGGTCCCACAGGAATCTGGTTGGACTGTAACAGTAGCAGATGTGTCTAGCCGAAGGCTTTAAAACCAGCCCTTTTGAAAAAGTAACCGATGAAGACAACACGGTTTCAAATTGCGATAGATCAAACGACTCTACCGCGATTGGCATAAGCCAAACGAGAGTCGGATATATTTTGGCAATAAACGGTATTCGCTGAAGAAAGCTGGCATGTATGCGCGCGTTAAAAAGATGCTTTTTTGCGAATTTTGTATCATAAAAAAGTGTGTATATTGGCGCGTTCGGATACATAGCATGCAGCTCAATAAGAACGCGCTCCGCGCCGCCCAGTTCTTTTAACCAGTCGTGTACAATGGCTAATCTCATGAATCTTTGCAATGGTTTTATCTCTTTGCCATAACATTCTTTTTGTAAGTGTCTAAGTTTTCCAGTACGATACCCGTGCCGCGCGCGACGCAAAAGAGCGGATCATCGGCAATACGCGCGGGCACACCGGTGATTTTAGTAATAAAAGAGTCCATATTTTTGAGCAATGCTCCTCCGCCGGAGATTACAATACCCTTATCCATAATGTCAGAGCAGAGTTCTGGCGGGGTGACCTCCAGCACTCCCTTGATAATTTGGATGATTTCTCTCAAATTTTCAGCCAGCGCTTCAGTAATCTCATTTGAAGAGATTTCGATCGTTTTGGGATATCCGGATGCGAGATCGCGGCCCTTGATGCTGATCTTTTCCTCGTTACTTTGTTTGGTGGCACTGCCGATGTTGGTTTTAATGAGCTCCGCGGTTCGCTCGCCAATCGCAAGGCCGTGCTTTTTTTTGATATATTCAACAATCGCCTGATCAAGTTTGTTGCCGCCAATGCGGATTGATTGAGCACTGACAATTCCCCCAAGTGATATTACCGCAAGTTCCGTGGTTCCACCGCCAATGTTAAGGATCATATTTCCCGAAGCGCTATTGATGGGGATCTTCGCGCCGATTGCCGCGAGGACCGGTTCTTTGACAAGATATACGGCCCTAGCCCCAGCGTTAAGCGCGGCTTCAACAACAGCGCGCCGTTCAGTCGAAGTAATGCCCGCGGGCACAGAGATGAGCACTTCCGGCTTTATAAATGATAAAAATCCGCCTGCGCGTTTAATGAAATATCTGAGCATGGCACCAGTAACTCGGTAATCAGCGATTGCGCCATCTACGAGCGGCCGCGAGACAATAATACTTTCGGGCGCACGACCAATCATCTCCTTCGCCTCGTTTCCTACCGCTAGTATTTTATTATCCAAAACCGAAATCGCAACCACGGAAGGCTCGTTTATAACGATTCCCTTTTGCGGGACAAACACCACTGTGTTTGTCGTCCCAAGATCAATTCCTATAGCGCGCGCCATTTCACTGTTATAACTTTTTTATTTTCCACACGCAATTGACAGTAGGTGTTCTGTATAGCAGCGTTCCTCAGCCCACACAAGACAAAGTCGACAAAATGTGGTATTATACTATTATGACAAAAAAGATGCGCAGAGTGCTTTTTTATTGCGCTTTGGTCCTATTTTTGGCCGTCAGTTACGTAGTACTACTCTATGCTCAAGGCTACCAGTATAGCTTCTCGGACGGAAGATTTGTTCGCACTGGCGCTATTTCCTTGAAAGTAAACACCGAAGCCAGCATTTTACTGGATGGCGAGGTCGTTAAGGGTACTTCTTTCCTGGGAAACAACGCGAGCATTGATGCTCTCTTGCCGGGTAGTTATATTGTCGCAGTTGAAAAGGATGGGTATTCAAAATGGCAGAAAAAAGTTGTCGTTGAAGAGGGATTCGTTCAGGATTTTTCAAATGTATTAATTTTGCCGCAAGCAGGTGCTGATCAAGATAATGTGCGGTCGGAAATACAGAATCTGCTCTATCCACCAATACCTACTCCAACACCTGCTGGCAGCCCAGGCACGACTCCCAAAGTTACTTCTAGGCCAACCCCGCCTCCCAAACCTACCGCAAGTCCCACGCCTGATCAGACTGCGCCGTACTTCCTGGATGGAGACGCGCTGTATGTTCAAGGCGGGCTAGGTCCGGAACGAATTGCCAGCAATGTGAAAAAGGTTGTTCGTTCTAACGATGGACAAAAAATCGCCTGGATTTCTAATAACCAACTCTGGGTATACTGGCTGTCCAATAGCGGTTATCAGCCATATCGTGTCGCTGGCGATATTATGCTCCTTGCCAGATTCCCCAACCCCATCAAAACACTCGTTTGGTTCAGGGATAGTGATCACCTCGCTCTCGATGCCAGCTTGGCCGGCCAGGGTGGTCTAAAAGTTGTCGAAATCGACACCCGCGGCGGCATCAACATCATCAATTTTTAAAACTCAGCAAACTTCTAAAGAAAAACTCTCCAATTGGAGAGTTTTTCTTTTTAACGTTTCTTCCACTGCGGAGACTTGCGGGCTTTCTTGAGACCATACTTGCGGCGTTCTTTGACGCGAGGATCGCGAGTAAGGAATCCTGACTTCTTGAGCTTCTTGCGAAAATTTGGATCAAATAATTCTAGAGCTCTAGAGATGCCATGTTTGATGGCATCCGCCTGACCAGAGATACCGCCGCCACGGACAAGGACGGTTGCTTTGAACCTATTAAGTGACTTCAGCTTGCGAAGCGGCGACTCTACCACATGCTGAAGATTTACGTCAGAAAAATAATCAGTGTAATTCTTGTTGTTCACGGTAATTAACGCGCCATCTTCAGAAACAGGGTCGGATGATTTCTTGGTATATAACCGAACGCGAGCGACTGATTCTTTACGTCGGCCGACGGTTTCATAGTATTTCTCTTTCCCGTTTTTGGTTTCGGTTTCCGGCTCAATAGTTACCTCAACTACCTCAACATTCTTAATTTCCTCTTGGAGAGGCAGAGCTTGTACTTCTGGTTGTGTTTGTTTTTTTATCATTTTGCTAATTCTTGATCCCTAGCTTCTAAATTTAAGATTTTTGATTATCTTATCTCGCGTCTTATTTACCGGCAACATGCGATAGACCATCTGGCGCAGTACCTGCTCCGGCTTTTTATCCCATAATTCAGTAAGTGATCGAGTATGAATGCCTCCATGATATCCGGAATAGCGGTGATAAACTTTTTGGTCTAATTTCTTTCCAGTAAATTTAACCTTATTTAAATTAGTAACAAGTACTTCAATGTCTGGGGTGAGATGGGGCATATATGAAGCCAAGTGTTTGCCGCGCAAAGCCGTGGCGATTTCCGTCGCAATACGCCCTAAAGCTTTATCAGTTGCGTCAATTGTGTAAATATTTGCAGTCATAATAGTTTAAGCGGTAAACTCTACGATTGCCATTTCGGCGCCATCTGATTTGCGCTGGCCCAAGCGGATAATACGGGTGTAGCCGCCTTTGCGATCAGCAAATTGACGAGCTAAGTCAGTCATTAACTTTTTGACCGCCTTCTCGCCAATTTGTTTGGTCAATTCGCGCCGCGCGTTTAAGTTCTGGCGCTTTGCCAAAGTAATCATCCCCGCGACAACTCGAACCAATGCTTTTGCCTTGGCCTCAGTGGTCTTAATTTTACCGTGATCAATCAACGCTGTGGCAAGCGATTTATATAATGCCTGGCGCTGAACAGTTTCTCGGCCAAATTTTTGATGATTACCTCGTCTCATGGTCTAGTCGTTAGTAATTAGGAATTAGCAAATTATTATTCTGATTTTTTCTTTGCAGCCTTTTTCTTCGGTTTATTCTCGCTTGGTTCCGGAACAGTTATTTCGGAAAGGGTTCGAAAGTGATCAATCAATATCTCCGAGGCCTTTTTCATCACTGCTTCTGGTTCAAGCGAACCATCGGTCTCGATATCCATGGTAATCTTATTGAAATCAATACGCTGGCCAACTCGAATGTCCTCAACCCTGAAATTTACAAGCTTAACGGGGGAGAAAATCGCATCGATAGCAATAACGCCAATTGCCAGCTTTTCTTTCTGGCGCTGTTCTACCGGCACATAGCCAATACCTTTCTCAATATCAATCTCCATAGAGAAGTCTGTCTTTTTGTCAGTTAGCGTGCAAATGTGCTGGTCGCTATTTATGACTTCGACATCAGTATTTGTTTTGATATCAGCGGCCGTGACTGATCCTCCCCCCTTTTTCTCCAGAGTAAGTTTAACCGGTCCGTCGGTATGGAGTTTAAAACGAATTTTTTTAATGTTTAAAATAATTTCAATCACATCCTCGAGCACCCCCTGAATACTTGAAAATTCGTGGTCTACGCCCTTTATTTTGATCGAGGTGACAGCCGCGCCTTCCAGAGAGGAAAGTAAAACACGACGTAAGGGATTGGCTATGGTCGCGCCGTATCCGGGGGCAAGCGGACCGATTTCAAAAGTTGCTCTTGAACCTTCCTTCGCTATCACTTTCACTTGTTCCGGTAACTGTATCATGGTTTAGCTTTTAGGTTTTTAGATCTTAGCTTTTAGGTTAAAAATCCCTATAAGCTAAAAGCTAATCTCTAGAAGCTGATTATTATCTACTGTAAAATTCAATAATTGCCTGCAAATCCTTCACTTGAACTCCGCTTTCTTCCAGCGTTGTCTGACCTTTTATCTACCTGCAACCAGCTCGGTGCTTCGTATTTGGGCAGCCATTGCGGGACTAAGTTTTGAAAAAAAGTCGATTTCTTGGAACCTTCTCGGACAGAAATCTCGTCTCCGATAGACACCTTGGCCGAAGGAATTCCCGCCCTGCGTCCATTTACTAATATGTGGCCGTGGTTTACAAGTTGGCGGGCCTGATCGCGAGATTGTCCTAAACCCATTCGATAAACAACGTTATCCAGTCGATACTCTAAACTATTTAAAATCATGCCATAGGGTTCTTTCTTCGAAGCAACAGCTGATTTGATGTAACCCTTGAACTGTTTCTCGAGCAATCGATACATATTTTTAACCTTCTGTTTAGACTTAAGCTGGATGCCATACTCGGAGAGTTTTCGGCTTGGCGTGTGGCCATGCATCCCCGGCGGGTAGGGTTTCTTGGTGATAGCGGTCTTGCCGTTAACAGAACGCTCCCCTTTGATAGAGATTCGTTCGCCTATTCTTCGTTCTATTTTTTCTTTTGGTCCTAAGTAGCGTGCCATCTTGAAATATTTAAAAATTTAAACTCTGCGGGGCTTTGGTCGCCGGACACCATTATGCGCGATTGGCGTGTTATCCATTATAGATAAGACGTTCAATCCTGTTCCCGCTAATCCGCGAATTGCGGACTCTCGTCCCGGCCCAACACCCTTAATCACTATCTTAATGTTTGTCAGATT
>Ga0209542_10017672_pt1 | contig 11655 bp, 12 predicted proteins | sample RifCSPhighO2_01_FD_184028 | JGI IMG/M metagenome (GOLD analysis project Ga0209542, IMG submission 184028) | Soil microbial communities from Rifle, Colorado - Rifle CSP2_plank highO2_0.1 (SPAdes) (version 2) | ecosystem: Environmental > Terrestrial > Deep subsurface > Rock core/Sediment ...
GACTTGGGGAAAGGCTTGAAAGATACAAAAAATTTGGGTGCAGATTTGCAAAGTGGCGCGCAGTGTACCACATAACAAATGGCACTCCAACAGACATGGCGATAAAAAGAAATGCACATGACCTTGCAAAATACGCAAAAATATGCCAGGACCACGGAATTGTGCCGATAGTGGAGCCGGAAGTTTTGATTAACGGAACATATTCAATTGAAACATCTTATGAAGTGACTAACAAGGTTCTGGGGGAAGTTTTTTCCGCACTGAGGGAAGAAAATGTTGCGCTTCAATATACAATACTAAAGCCAAGCATGGCAATATCCGGAAAAGAAGCATCTGACAGGGCAAATGTTGACGAGGTTGCAAAAAAAACCGTGATGGTTTTGAAGGCAAACGTTCCTTCTGATTTAGCAAGCATAAATTTCCTTTCAGGAGGGCAGGCCAATCAGGAATCAACTGCGCATCTTAACAGAATGCATACTTTGGGAGAAAAACTTCCATGGTACGTGAGCTTTTCGTATGCAAGAGCGCTGCAGGAGCCTGCTCTGAAGGCGTGGCAGGGCAAGAAAGAAAATTTAAAAGCAGGGCAAGACGCATTTTTGAAACGCGCAAAACTAAACAGCCTGGCCACAATGGGAAAATACACAGAGGACATGGAAAAAATGGAGCTTTCCATGCTGATGAAACTCTAAAATGACAAGAGTCGGCATTGTAGGATACGGAACGATAGGAAAGAGAGTTGCAGATGCTGTTGCAATGCAGAAAGACATGAAGCTTATCGGAGTTTCAGCGCATTCCTACAGCTTCAACATGGAAGTTGCAAAGAAAAAAGGATACAGGCTTTTTTCAATGACGCCTGAAGCTGAAAAAGAGCTCAATGAAAACGGGCTTAAAGCAGACGGAAATTTCAAGAACCTGCTGGAAAATGTGGATGTCATAGTAGACTGCACTCCAAAGAAAATAGGAAAAGAGAACATTGAAAAATTCTACAGGCCGATGAAGATAAAGGCGCTTGTGCAGGGCGGAGAAAAGCACGAGACAACAGGAGTTTCGTTTGTCGCGCAGTGCAATTACAATTCAGCATTGAACAAGGATTTTGCAAGAATCGTCTCGTGCAACACAACAGGACTGTGCAGGACGCTTGATGCAGTAAATAAAAAGTACGGAATAAAAAGTGTTCATGCAACGATGATAAGGAGAGGCGCTGACCCTGGGGACATTCATCACGGGCCGATAAACGCAATTGTTCCTGTTCTTGAGATGCCGAGCCATCACGGCCCTGATGTTCAGACTGTTCTGAAAAATGTCGAGATATTCACAACAGCATTAAGCGTTCCATCAACTTTGATGCATCTTCACACATTAACTGTAGATGTTAATAAAAAGCCAAAACTGGACGAAGCAATAGAGATGTTTGACAGCACAACAAGAGTGCGTGTTGTTAGAAATGCAGAGCACCTTCGTTCAACAGCAGAGATAATGGAATTCGCAAGGGACCTTGGCAGATTGAGGGGAGATATGCCGGAAATATGCGTTTGGAAAGAGGCGGTTGGAGTGACTTCAAACTCGCACAACAAGCTGCTTTACATGCAGGCTGTCCATCAGGAATCTGATGTTGTGCCTGAAAACATAGACTGCATACGGGCAATGATGGGATTCAAAGACGGCGAAAAATCCATTAAAATGACAAACCAAACGTTTGGAATCAAGTGAGTTTGCTTTTATAATTTAATAAATTGGCGAGCAATGCGGGCGAGCCTAAATATTGTTGCGAAGCCCAAGAAAATTAGGAATTTTCTGGGCACAGAAAATCTATGATTTTCGCGTGCAACGGAAAAAAATTTTAAAAATCAAAATCACAAAAACAATAAAGAAAAAAATCAATAACTAAAAACCCATTAACGAATAACATTAACTCACAAACAAATTTAAAATAAAACACAATAAAAATTTCCTAATAAAATAATTAAAATCAATTTAAAATAAAAAATCTAAAAAGGTGATTTCATGAGAATAGGCGTTCCAAAAGAGATTAAAGACAGAGAAAATCGTGTTGCACTGACTCCGGATGGGGCAAAGCAGCTTTTTGACAACGGCCATAAGATTTTTGTCGAGAAAAACGCAGGCCTTGGAAGCGGATTCAAGGATGAAGAATACACAAAGGCAGGGGCAAAGGTTGTTGACACTGCAGAGGCATGGGGATGCGATATTGTTGTCAAAGTAAAAGAGCCTCTTGAAGTTGAATACAAATTCATGAAAGAAGGGCAGATAATCTATACTTATCTTCATCTTGCCGGCGTAACTCCAACATTGACTGAAGCATTGCTGAAGAGCAAGGCAACAGGAATTGCATACGAGACTGTTGAAGATGCCTACAAAAGGCTTCCTTTGCTTGCGCCGATGAGCGCAGTTGCAGGAAACATGGCAACGCAGGTTGGAGCTTATTATCTTGCCAAGTTCAACAACGGAAGGGGAATGATGCTTGGAGAAGTTCTTGGAAGCTTTTACGGCAAGGTTGTAATTGTCGGAGACGGAGTTGTTGGAAGGCACGCGGCCAAGACAGCTTACGGAATGGGCTCGAATGTTTATCTTTTTGGAAGGCATGAAGAGAGAATGGATTTGCTTCGTGATGCAATCGGAAGAAGGTCGCACATAATGCTTTCAACAGAAGAGAATATTGCAGAGCATGTCAAGGATGCTGATTTAGTTGTCGGCGCAGTTCTTGTAACTGGCGCAAAAGCGCCTTATGTTGTTACAGAAGAAATGATAAAGACAATGCAGCCGGGAAGCGTTATTGTTGATGTCAGCATAGATCAGGGAGGATGCATAGAGAATTCAAGGCCGACAAAGCACTCTGACCCTGTTTATGAGAAGCACGGCGTCATACACTATTGCGTTACAAACATGCCGGGCGCTTACCCAAGAACGTCTACATTTGCACTGACAAATGCAACATTACCTTATTTAGTGAAGCTTGCAAACAAAGGATTTAACCAGATTGTAAAAGACGATGCAGGCTTTGCAAAAGGTGTTAATACTTACAAAGGATTCTTGACGTATAAACCAGTTGCAGAAGCGCTTGGGATAGAAAGCAGCTTCAAGGATTTGAAGGAATTGGTTTGAGAGCTATCTGTTTCTATTAGCTAAGTATCTCTCAATAACCCTGTATGCTTCAACTACTTTTTTTGCATCAGGGTACTTGAGTGAAATAGGATTGTCGGGGTTTGTCATTAAAAACTCGCTTAAAGCACTTCTGTATATATCAATTAAATTACTCTTTAAATAAGAAAAATCCTTTCCCCTTTGTATACTTTCTGCAATTGCAATTATAACTCTTAAAGTTCCGGCTAAATCTGTTATTTTTGGACGTGTAACGTTCACTACTGTATCTTCTAATATTCTTCCCCTCTCAAATCAAACTTCGTTGCATCAAATATTTCAACGTCAAGAATATCACCTAATCTATAATTTCCTTTTACGATAACAGGCCTGTCAATTATTATTTTGCATTTCTTGCCAATCCATTCCCTATTTCTTTCCAGCATAATCTCATAGAAAACTTTTGTCATCTCCCTCGATCTTTCTTTTAATATTTCAGGCGGAATCTGATTCATCTTTGCAGCAATTGTTCCCTCTCTCGCAGCATACCTTGAAATGTTAACAGTATCAAACCTTATTTTTTTAATCAAATTTAAAGAATCATTAAACTGCTCTTCTGTTTCTGTGGGAAAACCCACAATTATATCGGTTGAAATCGTAATGTCCGGAATTTCTTTTCTGAAAGCCTCGACAATTTTGACAAAATCCTCTACAGAATATCTTCGGTTCATCTGCTTCAGCACTTCATTATTGCCTGCCTGTATCGGGATATGGAGAAATTTGAACATTTTCGGGTTTTTATAAATTTCAATCAGCTCATCAAGAACTGTTATCGTGTTGCCTGGGTTCATCATTCCGACACGAAGCATGAAATCCATTGGGATAGAAAGAATGTTGTCAAGCAATTCCACAATTTTCTGCTTTCCCCCCTGCTCAACCATGTAGGCGCCGGTGTCGTTTGAAGTAATCCAGATTTCCCTGCATCCTGATTTCAGATGCTCTTTTACATCGTTTCTTATTGCATCCATCGGATATGAGAAAAGCTTTCCTTTGATTAATTTTGTAGAGCAGAAAGTGCAGAAGTAATTGCATCCGTTTAGAATAGGCACAATGCCAATAACCGGATTTTTTCTTATTGAAGGAAGCTCAACTTTTGACTCATACTTTTTGTCTAAAATTTCAAGAACAGCGCCGTTCATTGAATTTTCAACAACAGCGGAAATTTTTCCCAAGTTGTGCGTGTTAACAAGGCTTATGCTGCTGTCAAGCCCTTTTATTTTCTGGATTATGCTGTCGGAAATGCATCCGGCAACAACAATCTTTTTTTCAGGAAACTCTTTTTGCACTCTTTTTATTTCTCTTAGCGCAGTTTTATCACCCTTTACAGTGCAGATGTTTATGACTTCAATTTCAGAATCATTTTCAACAATTTCATAGCCTGATTTATCTAGAAGCCCTGCCATTAATTCAGACTCTCGCATATTGCTGCTACATCCCTGGGTTGTAAAGCTGACTTTAACCATAGATGCAGAGAATAAAGAGCGTGTTTTAAAGGTTTTCTTAGTTATATTTAAAAATCAAAAGATATACCTTAGCCATAAAATGGGTGAAGGAAACGGAAGCAATGGTTATCAAAGAGTTGTCATTCTAGATACTTCTTTCCTTATTGCATATGCGCAAGGGCATCATTGGACAATAGCACCTTTTAACCTTCTGGCAATTCAGGATTCTATGGTAATTATACCCCAAGGGGTAGAGAACGAATACGCAAGGATAATGTCAAATGGAAAACCTAAACTCCAACAAGCGTCAAACGAGGCTAATGACGTTTTTGAATTGATCAGAGGTCAGCGTTGCTATACCTATCTTGACGGCTTAAGGGAAGTATTTGCTCAAAAACTAGATAGGGACATTGCCTATCTAAACCACAGGCATAGCCCATTGAGCATTGTTGACAAAACAATAGTACAGGCAGCTTATGACATGTCGCTTGAAGGGATGAGTGTTTCAGTGGCCTCGGCAGACAGGGGCATAATAGATCAAACTGAAAACGTTAATCTTGAGCACAATATATCAATAGACCGGCATAGCCCATGGAGGCCTCCAACACAGCATGAGGGGCTGGAATTCTTGGTAACAGACAGCGTATTCAAACAGCTTAAATTTTTGCCACAAGACGATTTACATCCAAGATATTTGGCAGTTGCAAAAAACTTCCATATAGGAAATGGAGTTAAATATGACGTTGCGTTTGCAGTTTACGTCAATATGAACTCTTCCATTATTTTGCCGAAACTGAATGGGGCTTATTTTATAAGAATCTGGCCTGCATCAGTAGTAAATGCAGTTGAACAGCCGAGTCTACTCACTTTTGGCATCGTAGCTGCATACCCGGCTGATGTATCTTCAATCGCCTTGGTAAAAAATATGAAACCCCTAACGAGACACGAAGCATGGCAGATTATATCCAAAAGGACTGCCAGAAAACTGACCCCTCAAGACCTTGCTAGGCTAAAAGCCGCATCATCAAATTTCCAAGAAATAGACTGGGCAAGAATAAGCGAAGAGGATATTGGGAGGCATGACAGGGTTACCGAAGGAAAGCTCGATGAATTAACAGACCGGCTTGATGAACAAATGCCAATTATTCGTAGTTGAAACATCTATCTGCTTGCATCACCAAAAACCCCAATAGCTTCTTCCATCAGGCTTTCAGCTTCTTTCTTGTCGTCAGAATCAGATATTATCCTGAACACTCCTGATTCTGTCTTTGAGGCGCGAAACCAGACAAAAGAGTTTTCCCCTGTTATCACTTTAAGGCTGCCTTTTATTCCAGTGATTTCTTTTGCTTCAAGGCCTTTTTTTGAATAATAATCCTTCAATGATTTTTTTATCCTGTCATGGTTTTTTGAATCAAACTCAATTTTCTTTTTTAAATTATAATATTTTGGAAGGTCATCAATAATATCATCAAGCTTTTTGTTTTGATTTGCCACAATCGAAAGAATCTGAAGCAGTGCAAGAATCCCGTCCCTGCATTTTGAAGGCGGAGTTATTGAGCCGCCGCTTGAGCCTTCGCCACCGACAAGAGCTTTCAAATTGTCCATTTCGTGCACAACGTTTGTTTCTCCGACTTCAACTTCCTTTATTTTTGCGCTGAATTTTTGTGCAATACCCTTTACAACATTAGATGTTGCGTCATTTATGACAATGGTGTGCTTCTTGTTTTTATCTGCATTTAAAAGCGCTTCCTGCACAACTAATGCGAGAATATAATTTCCTGACAGCAGCTTTCCGTTATTAAGCATTATTTCAACTCTGTCTGCATCGCAGTCAAAGGCAGCTGCAAAATCTGCATTGTTTTCTTCTATTGCACTTTTGAGATAGATTAATGCATCTTCTGTCGGCTCGATTGTCCTGTTGAACTGCCCGATTTCCATGTTTAATGCAACAACTTCAATACCAACACTTTCAAGAATGCTCTTTGCAATTATTCCGGATCCTCCATTTGGGTCGATGAGGATTTTTTGCTTTGATTTCCTTATGTTTTCAATGCTCTTTTTTCCAATAATCTTCAGGACAAAATTCTTATATTCTTCAATCGCTTCTTCATTCTTTTCTGTAATCTTCCTTTCCTGTATTTTGTGGAAGTTTTTCAGGAATCTTGAGTTTTTTATCACTTCATCCATTTCTTTTTCGCTTAACACAGCGCCGTCATTGCCAAGGAATTTGAAGCCGTTCCAATACGGCTCGTTGTGGGAAGCAGTTATTATTATTCCTCCATCAGCATTGAAATGCCTTACGGCAAATTCTATTGCAGGAGTTGTTGCGATTCCAACATCAATAAAATTGCAGTCTATTACCTCTTTTATTGAATTTTTTAACATTAAACCAGAAGGCCTTGTGTCCATTCCAATTACTATGCTTGCATTATTTTTTTTGCTTTTCTTCTTTATGAATTCATTGAAAGAATGAGTATACCTTATTGCAGTTTCCTCTGTCAAATCCTTGCCGTAAATTCCCCTTATTCCTGAAAATGATTCCATCAATGCCATAGATGTTTGTTAGAAAAAAAGGGTATATAATTCTATTGGAAATTTCTCTAAGAAATTTTCAATCCCGCAAATTTTTCAATTAATAGGCAAATTTGCGTTATTGGAAGTATCTTCTATCTGATTCTGAATCTTGGCTCAGGGTAACCTGCAATTTTGTTTTCTATTCTTGCCAGCTCATACGCAACTGCCCCCCCTATTGTGCCTCTTGCGACATAATGGTACCATCTATCATATTTTTTAGGCGGGAGTATCGTTCTTGCAACATGCGCCATGTCACCGTCTCCAAGAAGCGCGGAAAACACAGAACTCTCCGCAGAACTTAATGTATATCCCGTAAACCTTTGGTGGCTTCCACCTTTTCCCTTTAGTAAGGATATAATGATTATGTCTGCAGCCCTTGGTCCAAATGCAACTGCCAAATTTTGCAATGTGGTCATATCACTTGGCTCTTTTCCAGGAATAAAATAGCCGGCTTCTCCTGATAGGAATTTGAATCGCATGAAACTGTTAACAGAATTCAATGCAAGCGCAATTTTTGAGTAATCTCCCACATTTTTGCATAGATTAAGCAAATCTTCTCCCTTTAGAAAATCCTTGATGTTCTGGTCAGAATAAACAGTTGGCAATACGCTCGTTTTTTTTGAACCTGCACCAACTATTGATGCTGCTGCTTTGTGCATAATCTCGTGAGTCCCGACAAACACAGCTGCCAAAGGGTCGTTTTTGTAAAGGTACAGCCCAGAAGCACCAACAACCACTTTTTCAAGCCCTGAGGCTTCTTTTGCAGGTGCTTCACAATGGTTTACAGGAACAGTTTGCTGAGCATTAATCTGGTTTAATGGCACAGATTGCTGAGAATTGGCATTTTGCAAAGGAGCAGCAGACAGAGCAGAAGCCGCGAGAATCATTGCAAGAGAGCCACGAATACCTTTGGGTATTATGTTTATTGTCTCAACCAATGTTTTTGTTTGTTAATGTGTATTTAAGGTTTGCTGTATCAATAAGTTTTGCCGTCGGTTCGGCTGCCGTCGCTCGTATGTGTACATTGCTTTAAGTAAGGCAAATTCCCATTGCATCACGAAAATCATAGATTTTCTGGAACTCAAAAATGCTTCATTTTTGAGTATTTCCTTTTTGCTGACTTCTTAATTAAAATATGCTCACATTGTGATGGCAGCCTTGTATTCTACAGAGCCTATGCTACCCAAATCTTTTTATATCTGGAACATTCTGTTTTCTTTGGTGGTAAAATGGACGAAGCAATTGTAACTGTAGAATTAAGCGGATTTCGGGATGTAGATGAGTCTACCATGGAGGTTGCCGGCAAGCTTGCAGGGACATATACAAGGAAGATAGCAGGGCATACCAAAAGGCCAGGAATTTTGCACATTACGCTAAAGCCTGTTCACGAGAGGGAAAAGGGCGAAAAGTATGAAGTTCACGCGAGAATAACAGACAACGGCAAGATGTACGCTTCAGAATTCACAGACAGAAATCTTCTTGCTGTTTTGGACACTGTACTAAAGAAATTATTGACTGAATTAACAAGGAAACATTAAGCTTCTTGTGTTTCTGCTTTTGCAGTCTGTTTCTGCTTCAAAGAAATTATCTGTATTAATTTTAATGCGTTTATTTCCTGCTTAAGCTCTTCTATTTGATCTTTAAGCTCGTAAATCAATTCATAATTGTGCTGTATGTTTTCAGATGCCTCGCTCACAACAGCAGGCAACTCAGAAAATTCAGAAAATTCTCTTCGTATCTGCTTTATCCAAGAATCCACATTGTCCCGAAAAGTGTCAATTTCCAGCGTATTCATTTGTCCCTCAATATATACAAAAAAGGTTGGCAGCCCTTCAAAGGTGAGATTGTTTGCCTGAACGTTCAATTTCAGGCACTTATGCCATAACAGCATAAAGTCTTTGCCTTCCAAGAGTCACAAGATCAAATCTTGCTTTACTGCCTCTTTTTTGATACACTGATATACCTCCCTCTTTTAAAGGGCATATACCAGTATACCTTTCCCTATATTGGCTATATTTAAAGCTTTCGGTTTTGATATATTCTCTGGAATATAATTGGCATGAAAATGGCATTATTTTTGCATATTATGCGAAGTTTTTATTAAAAAATAAAGAAAAATTATAATTAATCCCTAAAAATCTTGCTATGATGCTCAAAATCTTCAAGGGTTATTGTTTTAGTGTTTTCATCTACAGAAAAAGTAAGGATAAAATGCCCGTTTATATGCACCTCCTTTAGATGCTGAAGCGGCGCCCTAAGATTTTTATAATGCTGCGGATTAAGAAGAATCTCGTCGGCTTTTTTCATTATTATCTCATATTGTTTTTTATTTCTTTTTATCAGTTTACTTAGCTTTTTGTCTAATTCCGGCCTTATAGACAAAGAATACATTTTTATTCATACCTTTTTCTAAGGTTTTCTACAGTACCAATCTTTATAGCGGGCTGTTTTTGTATCTTCAGTGCTTTTTCTATATATTCTGGTCTTAGTTCAGGTTCCATAACGGACTCTTCGTATTCCCCTGCCATTATGTTTATTGCCTCAGACTTGTCCTTTAACCCGTATTTGGCCTTTACAATATTCAGAACCCTGTTTGTTTTTTCAGATATGTTTATTATTGCTTGTACCATTAACATCACCTTAATATGGCATTAATACGGTATTAATATATAAATGTTTTGGTAGGATAGTCCAGTCGCGGCGCTTTATTTATTCTTAACTTTGTAGATTAAGTAACCGATTAGAGAGCCGAGGAGGAACCAGAAGATTAGGCTGACAATTATAGAAGTGGTTCCTTCTAAATTTAACACAATGCTCGGAAACAAAGGTACCATTAGAAATGCTATGCAACCCAAATCGTCATTGCATGTTTTATATGTATAGAACCAGTACAAAATCATCAAAAAACTCAGAAGTACGCCAAAAATCAAGGGTAAACTTAGCTTTTTATCTTGGATTTTTATCATTAGCTAACCAATATTCGATTGATTTATTAAGTTTATTGTTTTTTCATAAAAACTTAGTTCTTTCTTATTTATTAACTTGGCAATTATACTTTTTGTCCTGTCTTTAGTATCAAGTGTTGGATGGGAGGCAAACACGTTAAAATATAGTTTTGGTTTTTGATTATTGTTAGCATTTTGATAAATTTTGTCTTCATCAGCAATGGTTACAATTCCATCATCCGTTCCAAAAGCATTACCTCGAATTAGTATAAAATTATCAAAATTTACATTACCTGGTTGAGTATCATTTTTCGCTAGAATGACATCTTCATAGAATTTCCACAAGTTTGCAGAAATTTTGATATTCTGGTCATTGGTAACATGCTGGCGATCCAAAAGAGTTATTAATGCAACATTGGAGAATGAAATATGCGCTAAATTTTGTGATTTTAATCTGGAATAAACCTCTCCGTTTTTTGATTTAATCTTAGTTCCCGCAGTACTATTCCCTTCAAAACTTCCCGGACATCCAACCGCAACAAACGTCTCGACTTTGCTTGAATCGAACTTCCCTCTTTCAAGGCTATCAAGTGCAGAACGACATCCATTTGAAAAGCCAACGTATTGTATTTCATCTTTTCCTGTAAATGTTAAAACTCCATTTAAAAGAGCAGGCACGAACTCGTCAGTCAGATTGTAGTAAGAATAATCAATGCAGTCATCACAATCCTGCCCTGGACCGCCGGTTATTTCAATAAGCCATGTGTCCCTGCCAGTGTTTGAAATTTCTGCTCCAAGTTCTTCCCAAGTTGTAAGGTTGCTGAACAAACCATGAGCAAGAACAACTGGAATATTGGTAGGCATGCCGTTTGAATTCAAATAATCCCTATAATCGCTGCTCAAGTTAGGGTTCATATTTCTTAATCTCAAATTTATCCCGCTGCTTGTTGTTACATTTTTATCTTTTATGCTAAACATCCTCTCATCCATTGCATTCCTCACAATCGTTTTGAAAGCGTCATTATTAAATTTGTAATTCTCGTAATTGCCGTCAGTATGCAGATAATCATAAACTTTTACAGCATCAATATTTTCATCGTCAATAAACGATGATTCAACACTTTGAGTCCTTAAAAACAATGCCTGATTCTTGACAAACTCCTTAACTCCGGCTATATCTCCTTCTATATCGTTGCCGGCAATCATTACTCTCCTGCTTGACGCAAGCAAATAATTGCTTTCAAAAGAAGCCACCAATGCGGCATATGGGTTTGATGCCGTTTCATCAAGATAAATGATGCTGCCGTAGTCATACCCAAAACCATAATCATTCAAAATGCTGCTTCTTTCATCCTGGTTTCTCGGATTGTTTTTGCCAATATAAACAAAAACATCTGCTTCAAATTCATTTCTTGCAAAATATCCGTCAACAAGATTATTTTTTATATAATCTTCAATTTCATTATTAATCAGCGAAATTCCAACATCAGAAGAAACATACACATAAGGCAGTTCAACAAATTCTTTTTCCATAACAT
>Ga0209542_10017675_pt1 | contig 11650 bp, 10 predicted proteins | sample RifCSPhighO2_01_FD_184028 | JGI IMG/M metagenome (GOLD analysis project Ga0209542, IMG submission 184028) | Soil microbial communities from Rifle, Colorado - Rifle CSP2_plank highO2_0.1 (SPAdes) (version 2) | ecosystem: Environmental > Terrestrial > Deep subsurface > Rock core/Sediment ...
TAAAAGCATCAAGATGCTTTTATCTTTATAATCATATCAAGTACAAAAAAACAACCGTCCCAATCAAGGCGTCACTGCGCCGTTTACTGCAGCAGTTTCAGCCTTCTTGCTTTTGCTCTTAGTATAGAAAAACATAATACCAAGCACAATTATTATAGCAATTATAATAGTATACTTATTCTTCCCTAGAGCATTACCGATTACCCCGCCAGTTATTGGAGCATTCTCTGTTGTCTCGCTTTCGCTTTCAGTTAAATTCTCTTCTTCAGTGATGTTCTGGCTCAATGGAACAATTGTTGAATTCTGAGCACTAAGATTTGCTGTCAAATTCTTCTTTGGTGAAATTCCTCCACCGCCACCGCCTCCTCCTCCACCGCCACCGCCTCCACCTGCTGGTGCTGCAGCGGGCGAATTAACTGTTAAACTTCTTGTTGCAGAACTTAAATTCTTGCCTTTAATATCAATACATTGTATTTTCCATTGATATGTATTAGGAGAAACAAGAGAAGTCATTTCTTTTGAAACAGGAATAAATGTGGTTTTATTAACAGTTATATTCTGACCCCATCTATCTGTTGTGTTAACCTGCTCTGTTTTTGTACCCTGCAATGTGGTATTAACTATCACGCTATTTAATAACAAGTCGCATTGAAAAACATCATTAATATCAATCCCAGCTACAAAGTCATAATTAAAGGATATTGCCTGCTCACCTGTAATTCCATAACCCTCAATTGGAGCACTAAGAGTGATGTTATAAGTTGTTTGGCTCGGTTGTGTGTTATTAGTTTGATTGTTGTTAGTCTGGTTTTGGCTAGAACTGATTGTAAATGTCCTCTCTTCTTTAGAGTTAAATACGTATGATGAAGGCGTAGCAGTATTTTTTGTTATACATTCAATATTCCATTTATGTTCTCCGACACTAACATTATATATTAATTTATTATCTTTTACAACTAAATTTGTACTTTTGGACATTACTGGAACATTATCTAAAATAAGAGTACAATTTTGAACATTTCTATTTATAACATTCACTAAATCAAACATGAAATCAACATTTCCTGCACCTACTTTGACAAAAACATTAGAGGGCGATGTCAAGGATACTTCAGGTAATGGGGTTTCTACAGCAGGACCATCAAAAGGAACACAAGCTTCCTTGCAGGCGTTATTATTATATGCTGGACAATAAACACCAGCGGAACTTTTAGAAGCACATATCTGACAAGTTGTTGAATCGCATGTTCTATCATCATACCCCGCATTACATTTAGAAAATTTTATTGTCTGACCATTTGTAAGGCAATAATTTTTTGTTATCGCTGCAGATACAAAAACGCTGCCCAAAGATAATACCGCAATTATGATTAATCCAGTTAAGATTGTTTGCACCACTTTTGAGGTTTTCCTTTTTTGCATGAAATAGTCATAGGACTTCTCTTTATAAACAATTTTATTTTCTGATATATGCATTAGAATGCGATTTTATAACTCTTAAACGACGACAAAACCCAAGATTAAGTTATCTTTTCAATATCACTCGCAAGTTCAAAATCTTTTTGCGTTAATCCTTTTTCATAAACAGTTGTAAGACTTAATCTTACAATATTATTATCGATGATAACACTAGGATGGTGATTATGCTTCTCAGCAAGTTCTGCCACTTTATTAACAAATTCTATTGCTCCCTTAAAATTCGCGCACGTCCTATCCTTAACAAGTGAATTGCCTTCAAGTGCCCAGCTGTTCAACTTAGCCAATCGTCCACTAATTTCCCCTAAAGATAACATATCTATTCTAATAATTCCTATTTTAATAAGCATTGCTATATCCAAGGTACTAATTCAAACTCAATAATTAAAGTTTGCTTACACTCACTTACACTCGCTTACATCATACAAGGTTGCTGCAGGCTAACCACCAAACTTATTATAGCACCCACTAAAGAGATAATTATATTCATAATGAATTAGTTATTATCCTCTACAAATCTACCAGATAGGCTATATTTTTATTACTATTTTGGGTTTAAAACACCACAGCTCTGCTGTGACCAAAATAGTAATTAGAAATTGCTGGTCGCGATAGCAAAAAAATTTGCGAAAAACCCCACATCTCTGCTGTGATTGGGATAGCAAATTTTTAAGCAATTTCTTTATCTCAGATAGGTTAGCAGATACTTATCAAGCGAATCTTTATATATCCAATCAATTTAATCTAATCATGCAAGTAAAAGAGTTAATGAAACAGCCTTACATTGTTGATAAGGACATATCTCTATTTGACGCAGCTAAACTAATGAGCGAAAAAGAGATAGGAAGCCTTCTTTTTGTCCAAAAAGGAAGAGCCCTGGGAATTATCACTGAAAGCGATTTATTAAAAAACTTCGGTAAGCAAGCAAAAATCTCATCAATAACATCAAAAAACATAATCAGCATCTCTCCTGAAGAAACAATAGATGGCGCATTAAAAATAATGAAAGATAATAAAATAAAACGCCTTCCAGTTGTAGATTCAAAAAAGAATCTTATTGGAATCGTCTCAATGACAGACATCGCAGCAAATTCTGATAAACTAGAAGGGGATTTCTTCTTTAATTAAAAATGTTGGAATTTATTATTCTCGCTTTGTCAATCCCAGCTGGTTTTCTAATAGCCTGGCTCGCAAGGGATGAACTAATCCAAGGAAGAAAATATTTTAGAATCCTCGCCCTTCTGTCTGTCCTTATCGGAATTTCTTCAATTTTCTTCAATTTCTATGAAATAAGCTTTAGCTGTGCATTCATTGCAATCGTCTCCATCATCTCCCTAATGAAAAGCCGAGATAAACGCTGGACAAGAAAAAGAATTTAAAAATCTGAAAGTCGCTCGTTTACACAAACTATATCAAAAAAGATATACTTTCTAAATTAGGATTAGTTTACAAGAAGCCATTTCCAGACAGACATTACTTTTATTTTCTTGCCTTCTATTTTTATCTCTTCTTCTTGGCTATTTGTTAATATTAATCCTTCGTTTAACTTAAATTTATCTATAGCTTCTTTTAATCCAGATATTTCTCTTTCTTGATTGTCATCATTTAAATCATAACAGACTTGAATTGCATTAGTTACTGCTTTGTTTTTAACTAACACAAAATCACATTCAAATTGACTAGAATAATAAAAAACATCATTATCTTTATTTAAAGAATTAAATACTAAATTTTCAAGTAGCCAGCCTTTATCTTTTGTAAGCTTTTTAGATAAAACTCCCACAAACCCATTATCAATTATATAAAATTTCTTGTCGTTTATTATCTGTTTTTTTAGGGAATAATCAAATTTGTTTATTGTTTTAGCGAAATAAGTTTCTTCAAGATAATGTATAAACTTCTTGATTGTATTAACACTATTAATATCTGTTATCTTCTTCAATGAATTAAAGCTAAATTTATTAGCAAAATTAGATATTAAAATAGAATATAAATTTCTCAAAATAACTATATTATCTACCTTATGTCTAACAGCTATATCTTTTAAAACAGTATCTTCATAAACTTTTGTTAAAAGTTCAGTATCATTATAAATCAAATATTCTGGCATCCCCCCTTTTATTAAATATTCTTCAAAATATTTTTTTATTTCAACTTTTAATTCGGTTTTATAAATAGTATCTTTCTCAAGTTTAAACCCCCTCAGTTCCAAAAACTCTAAAAAGGAAAAAGGTCTAACTATGATATCGACATGCCTTCCTGTAAGTTTTGTTCCTAACTCTTTACTCAATAATGTTGCACTAGAACCTGTTATAAAAAATTTAAAACCTTCTTCATATAATCTTCTAACGAAGGTTTCAAAGTTTGTTACATTTTGAATTTCATCTAAAAAGAAAGTTTTCTTTTTTCCAAATAAGCTTACTAATGCTTCATAAAGCTTGTTAAATTCATTTGCAGGAAAGTTAAACAATCTTTCATCTTCAAAATTAATATAGTAAAAATCTTCATCTTTGTAATGATTTTTAATTAATTGTCTTAAAAGCGTGGATTTTCCGCTTCTTCTTAGACCAGTCAAAACAACAACATGAGGGAGTTTAATTTTAGATTCAATCTCTTTAAGTATAGTTCTTTCTATGCCAAATTTTTTATTCAATATTGTTTCTCTCTGTTTTACTAATATTTCTTTTATTTGTTCTTCGGATAGCATAGTAATATAACAAATATAAGATTTATAAATGTTTTCATTGCGGTTGCACAAAAAATAACTATTTTATGCAATATTAATGAGCAAAATAAATGATATGCAAGATATAATACTAACTAATAAGTAGTAATTATTAGAAAAGTTTAAATATCAGGAATTCTATATTATTTTATGGCAAATCAAAAAAATTTATGTCAAAATCAGGATAAATTTCCTAAAGGTTTAGTTCAAAGACTAACCGATGCTGTAAATTATGTTTTAGAAACCTCTAGGTTTGTTTCTTGGGATGAAGAAAAAATGAGGAAATTATGGCAGTAGATGAACATTTTTTACAATCGTCTTTTAAGATACTCTTCCTTATGTATTATTTATTACTTTTCTTGTAAAAATAGTCAGCAATTATCGAAAAATATTTTCTTTTTATTAGCTCGATAATTGCTGCAATTAGAAAAAATTAGTTGGATATGCTATAAACGCTGTAATGAATTAAGGGTTGTCGAAAGCGTTACTAATTTGTTCATCTACTGTTATGGAGAGGAAGACCTTTAAATGACCTTTTAAGAAGTCCTGAAATAAATCACTTATTCCCTTGTTTAGATACTGCATCACTTGCAATCTATTGTCTTGCTCAAAAATCCGAAGATGTTTATCTTAAGGTATTAACTGAAAAAGGAGCAACCAAGGCATTTAGAGAAGGAAGAGCAAGAATAATACACATAGATTCCTTAATAGAATTAGTTTATGATGGAATTCCTTTTGGACTTGATATTGGATGTGGAGATATAACACTTTTAAGACCCACTTACAATAAAGATAGTTCTATCTCTCCAGAAGAAGAGGAATACTTTACAACGAGACCTGAAAATGGAGAAAGAATTTGGAGAAGAACACCATTTCTTAAAGTAAGAGGAAGAGACTTTATAGCAAGCCCAGAATTATCGCCTTTAGATTTTTTAGAAACAGCTCATAATCTTGTAAAAGTTCCATATGGCATAACAAAAGAAGACTTTTACACAGCAAGAGAAGTTTCTGGAAAAGATAGTGTTCTTAGAATAAATTGTAGAGATTATAATCGTCAAGAATCAGCATCTTCTAACAAAAAATGGCTAGATGCAAATAGAGAATTTCTTCCAGGTCTTAGAGAATTTCAATATAAATAATTCTAAAGCAACTCAACATATAAGGTAACTTTTTGTTCTATTTGATAATTACAAAGTATATCCTTTAGGATATATCCTTTTACACCGAGCATATAACAATTAAACTCTACTTATACTTCTTATTGTTTCATTGTCTTAACAAGAAAAAGACTCTAATCTCCCCAAATACATATAACGTAAAGTATAAAAGGCAAAAAGCAAAGAATTCATTATGGTAGAACCAAAAAAAACAGAAAACGAAATCCTTCAATTTTGGAAAGAAAATAATATTTTCAATAAGTTAAGAGAAAGGAATAAAGGTAAAAAGAGATTTAGTTTCATCGATGGTCCAATTACTGCAAATAACTCCATGGGCGTCCATCATGCCTGGGGCAGAACATATAAAGATTTATTCCAGAGATTCAAGGCAATGCAAGGATACGACCAAAGATTTCAAAATGGTTTCGACTGCCAAGGATTATGGGTAGAAAGAGAAGAAGAAAAAGACTTAGGATTAAAAAATAAAAGAGACATAGAAAAATTTGGAGTTCTAAATTTCGTCAAATCCTGCAAAAAAAGAGTTGAAAAATTCTCTAAAATTCAAGCAGAACAGTCGATAAAACTCGGTCAATGGATGGATTGGGATAATTCTTATTACACCATGACAGATGAAAACAATCTGCACAACTGGTTCTTAATCAAAACTTATCATAAAAAAGGATGGTTATACAAGGGAAAAGACGCTGTCCCTTGGTGTTGGAGATGTGGAACAGCAAGCTCTAAACACGATATAGCAACAGAAGGATACAAAGAAGTAACTCACACTGCCCTATTTATGCAATTTCCTTTAAAAGAAAACCCAAATGAATATTTTTTAATTTTTACAACAACCCCCTGGACAGTTCCAGCAAACGTAGCTATTGCAGTCAATGAAAATCTAGACTATGTTAAAGTAGAAAATCAAGAAGTTAAATACTGGCTGGCAGAGTCAAGATTAAGCGAGTTAGAAGGAGAATATAAGATTCTTGAGAAGAAAAAAGGAAAATTATTGAAAGGTAAGGAATATGTAATGCCCTATGCAAACTTTGCTTCGCAATCAAAATCACCACATAAGGTTGTTCTCTGGGACCTTGCATCAGGTGAAGAAGGAACAGGAATTGTGCACATTGCCCCTGGATGCGGAGCAGAAGATTTCGATTTAGGAAAAAAAGAAAACCTCCCTGCAATCTCTCCTTTAAACGACGAGGGCGTATATATGGAAGGATATGATGAATTCAGTCTAAAGAAATACTCTCAAGTAAATAAAGCAGTTCTAAATGATTTAGAACAAAGAAGATTTGTTTACAAAACAGTTCCCTACAAACACCGTTATCCTCATTGCTGGAGATGTGGTGAAGAGTTAGTATTCCGACTCGTTGATGAATGGTATGTAAAATGCAAAGAAATGCGCAAAAAGTTAATTTCTGAGAATAAAAAAATAGAGTGGTTCCCAGAATATGGTAAACTTAGGCAAGAAGAATGGTTTAATAATATGAGTGATTGGTTGATATCAAGAAAAAGATATTGGGGATTGCCTTTACCAATCTGGGAATGTAAATGCGGCAATATAGACGTTATTGGAAGTTTAAAAGAATTAAGAGAAAAAGCATTAGACAAAAAGAAAGTTGATTCACTTGCAGAAATTCATAGGCCTTGGATTGACGAAATAAAAATTAAATGCCTTAAATGCGGCAAAGACGTAGAAAGAGTTAAAGATGTAGGGGATGCCTGGCTCGACGCAGGAATTGTCCCTTTTTCAACTTTAAATTACTTAAAGGATAAAGAATATTGGAAAAAATGGTTCCCTGCTGATTTCATTTGTGAAAATATGCCTGGCCAATTCAGAGGATGGTTTAATGCTTTAATGTGGGCATCAGTAGCAATCTCTGGCAAGGCGCCATTCAAATCAGTTTTAGGCTACGAAACATTAAAAGACGAAAAAGGAGAAGAGATGCATAAAAGCAAGGGAAATGCTATTTGGTTTGACGACGCTGTTTATAAAATAGGAGCAGACTCAATGAGATTAATTTATTGTTTGCAAGACCCAACTCAAGAACTTAGATTCGGATTTAACATGGCAAAAGAACCAAAAAATAATTTAACTATTTTTTATAACTTAAGCAGGCTGATTGACAATGTTAAAAAAGCAGAAAAACAAAATATCGAAGATAAGTGGATAACTAGTAAATTCAATTCCTTAATTAAAACGGTAACAGAAGAATTAGAAAAACTGCACCCCCATCTAGCAGCAAGGGCATTACAAAATTTCTGGGTAAATGACTTTAGCAGGGGTTATATCCAACTAATTAGAGACAGGCTTTCAGAAAATAATTCTGCAGCGAAATTAACATTGAATGAAATTTATACTCCCCTATTAAAATTGGCTGCACCAATGATTCCATTTATAACAGAAACTATCTGGCAAGAACTTAGAAATAAAAGTATGGTCAAAGAAGAATCCGTCCATCTATCCCTCTGGCCAAAATTCGATGCAAAGAAAATAGACGATAAATTAGAAAAACAATTTGAAATTCTAATGAAAGCTATAGAAATAGGATTAGCCCAAAGAGATAAGGTAAAAATCGGGCTCAAATGGCCATTGAAAAAAGCAATCCTGACTTTAACACAAGATTCTAAAGTTATAGAAAGTGAGAATCTAAAAGAAATAATTACAAGACAACTAAATGTAAAAAAAGTTGAATTGAAAACTGGAACAGAATACAAAGTAGAACTTGATACAAAGACAACTCCAGAACTGGAAGCAGAAGGTTATGCTCGTGAATTTGCAAGAAATGTCCAATCAGCCAGAAAAAAAGAAGGTTTAGAAAGAGGACAGCTAATTGAACTAAAAATTAAAGCAGACGATAAAATAAAAAATTATCTAAAACAATTTATTGAATTTTTAAAGGAGAGAACGAACTCAAACAGCGTCGAATTCTTAGATAATCTTCCGAAGATAACTGCAGAATTTAATATTAAAGAAAATAAAATCTCTGTTTTTTTTGTAATTGGATAGGAATACTAAAGAAAGATTTAAATAGTCCGAGTAATTAATTATTTTAGAGGTGTTAAAAACTAATGATAATAAAAGATGAATTTTTGAGTAGGCTGAGGAAAATATTTGACCTCAATTTATATGAAGCAAAAGTCTGGACAGCTCTTTTATCAAGAGGAGTCTCAACAGCAGGAGAATTAAGTAATATTTCTGATGTTCCAAGAAGCAGAACTTATGATATCTTAGAATCACTTGAAAAAAAAGGATTTGCTATTATGAAACTAGGCAAGCCAATAAAATTCGTCGCGCTAAAACCAGAAGAAGTTGTTGAAAGAGTTAAAAGAAACCTAGTTGTAGAAGCACAAACCAAATCAAAAAGATTGGATCAGCTTAAAAGTGATGATGTTCTAGAAGAATTAACTAATTTATACACAAACGGCGTTAAATTTATTGAACCTTCTGATCTCTCTGGAAGTCTAAGAGGCAGACAGAATGTCTACAATCATTTAGATATGATGGTAAGAGGTGCTGAAAAAGATATCACTCTTGTAACAACTGCAGATGGCTTAAACAGAAAATTTGAGGCATTGCTCCCTGCATTTGAAAAAGCAAAGAAGAGAGGAGTTAATATTAAAATTGCTGCTCCAATCACACCTGAAAATTATAAGGTCGCAAAGGACTTTTCAAAAGTAGCAGATGTTAGGGATAGCGGTAAAAATGCAGTAAATGGTAGATTTACAATAGTAGACTCTGCACAGCTTTTATTCTTAATATTGGATGATAAACAAGTCCATCCAAACTATGATGTCGGTGTCTGGCTATCAAGCGAGTTCTTCTCGCAGGTCATTAGCGACATGTTTAATACAACTTGGGGGCAAATGACTCCGTTCTCCAAGCTCAAGATAACTCCTAAATAAAGTTATAATTATCACAAAGCCCTTGTGTTTACCTCGGCTTGAAAGCCGAGGTTTGTTTGGGCTTTGGGAGAACCGGGAGAAATCGACAGCTAAAAACTCCAATCTGAAGATTAGAGATTTCTCACGTGTATTAATATCTCTTTTTGTCTGTATTTGAATCTGTAAATATATTGAACTATAAGTATTATAATACTCATAGAAAAAAGTAAACACTCAAATAATAGAGAATCAGGATAATTCTCCCTATAAATTTAACATAGTCGTTAAATATATATTTTCAATAAAGTAATAATTTAATAATCTCTTTTTTATTTATCTTTTATGAAAAAAGAAAACCCTTTACAAGTTTATGAAAAGATTGCCTCAGAAGTAGGAATAACATTAGAAGATTTATTATACAAATCCCAATTAATGTCTATAAAACAATTCCCAAATGAAGAAACACTTGGCAGAATTGCACTATCTTTTTGTGAAATGCCTCAAATATACAACTATTCTCGGGAAAATAATAAAAAAATTTTGGTTGCCTCCACTAAACTAATCTTAAATAAGCGAAAAATAAGCAAAGAAATTGGTTTTCTCCCATTAAAAAATGTTATTGAAGAAGAATATCTTTTCGGAATAACTGCCAAACCGTCCATAGAACAAGAAGGATTTGGATACGGAAATATAGTTGTAAGAAAAGGTTTAATCTTTTCATCCGAACCTCATTTTAAAGGATGTAGAGAACATCTATTTAAAGCAGGAAACGACTATAAAAACGCAATGCGAAATATTCTCCAAGTTTATGCCTCAAACAACGAAGTTTGATTGATTCGTCCAATAAAACAAAATAATTTTCTTCAGATATCTCTGTCTCTCCTAATCAATCCAATTTTGATTGAATTCACTTCCGTCAAGAACTCAAACACTCTCTGAATTTTAATTCAGAGTTCTTGACACGCTCAAAATGCAACGAAAATATAAAAACATCTTGACGAAGCAAAATTGTCCTTTAGTTTAGCTTAAACATAAGTTAAAATCAACCAGTAATTACTTAAATTTATGGAGTTAGATAGTTATTTTTTTCTATAAAAGTTGAATTCACTTCAATCTTTTATTGCTAATTTTACCTTGCGAAGCTCCACAATGCTGAGCAATTACATCAAACAGTAAAGAATAAATAATCTCTCAATCTTCTTTTCTAATGTTTATAGATATACATTGTCATCTTGAAATGTGTCAGAATATTCCGCAAGCGATAGAAAACGCAAAAAAGGAAAAAGTAGGTTTAATCTTAACTCAAGGAATAAATTTTGACTCTAACAGAAAAGCCCTGGCATTTAGCAAACAATTCAAAGAAGTAAAAGCAGCTCTCGGCATCTATCCCATTGATGCTTTAATGATGAGCGATTCTGGAATAAACAAAGAAATCGAATTTATAAAACAAAATAATCCTCATGCAATAGGCGAAGTCGGCATTGATTTAAAAGAGAGTAATAATTCAAAAAAACAAGAAGAAAATTTTATCAAATTCATAAACCTCTCAAAAGAATTAGACATCCCCCTAATTGTCCATTCAAGAAAAGCAGAAGAATTATGTCTTAATATCTTAGAAAAATCAATGGCAAAAAGAGTAATTATGCACTGTTTTTCAGGCAAATTAAAACTTATAAAAAAAATAATTGAAAATTCCTGGTATCTTTCCATACCTGCAAGTATAGTATATAGTGCACAAGCACAGCAAATCGCAAAAGAAACCCCTCTAGAAAACATATTCTGTGAAACAGACTCTCCATATTTACATCCAGAAAGAAAAATGAACAATGAGCCTGCCAATGTCCTTGCAGTTTATAAAAAGATAGCTGAAATAAAAGACATCTCCTTATCTGAATGTGAAAAAGCCATAGAAAACAACTATAATACTCTTTTCAAAGGTTAATTAAATCCGTAATCTTTAAATATCTTTAATCTTCAAATTAATTATGAAAAATATAGAATATAAAAGAGAAGTTCTAGACTATGCAAGGAAGATACTAGATGACAATATCCGTTTATCAAATTTAATTGGAGAAAGACAATCCTCTTTTGTACCAACAACCAGAAAGGAAGTTTTAGAGAAGTCATTAGAAGAAGCAGAAAATAAATCCATAAAAAAATTAAGTCATAGACGCAGAATTATAGAAGAAATAACCAACCAAAGCGCAACAGGTCTTCTTTTTTATAAAGCATTTGAACACCTTTACAATATAGACTATCATTAAGGGGTTTTTGTTCTTATCCAGATAATTGTGACATCCTCCTCGTCCTAAAGGATTGCTCACTTCGTTCGCAACTTTTTTGCCTTCGGCAAAAAAGCGAGGCGTCCTTTCGTTTTACGCGTGGTGTAACTCTTGCTTTT
>Ga0209542_10017677_pt1 | contig 11648 bp, 10 predicted proteins | sample RifCSPhighO2_01_FD_184028 | JGI IMG/M metagenome (GOLD analysis project Ga0209542, IMG submission 184028) | Soil microbial communities from Rifle, Colorado - Rifle CSP2_plank highO2_0.1 (SPAdes) (version 2) | ecosystem: Environmental > Terrestrial > Deep subsurface > Rock core/Sediment ...
TTCCTCCGCTTTAAAATACTTTTGTCAGCGATTTAAAAGGGCGCTGCGGCTCCGCAGGAATTCCCGGCCGTGAGGACGCGCGTGCTCCGGGCCGTCTCGCCGGGATGCCGGAAATCCTGAGCAGCTCGGCCGTCAGGGCTCGTATCATCTCGGCCGTAGCCGCACTTCGAGCGGGATGCCGTCCGGGCGGACGAGCCGTGCAGTGCCCCGGGAGCGGGCGGCGGCGAGAACGCGCGGCGCATCCTCTCCGAGGGAGCGCTGGGCCTCCCGCGCGAGCAGGGTGTACATCAGAGTCGCGGCCGGAGCGGTGGGCCGCTCGGGCTGTTGCACATCACCGAAGAGCACGGGCTCGTCGTTCTGCATGGCGAAGCGGACGGCAATCTCCCTTGCGTCATAGGGACAGTGTCTGCATCCGGAGTCGCAGCAGTGCCCGCGGCAGAGAAGATAGTGCTCAGTGAGCACCATCATGCCGGATTCCCAGTAGAAGTCCAGCCCTGCCTCCATGGGGGACGGAACGCTGCGTGGCTTTTCAACCTAACGGTTGAGCGGGCACGGGTCGAAGCGGCACGCCGCGTTGAGCTTGGTGCACCAGTAGTCGATGACCTTGTCCTTGGCCTCGCCCTTCTTGTGGGGGCAGCCCTCCCAGATGTACCTCTTCCAGTCGAGGATGTTGTCGAATTTCCGCGGTATCCTCTCGCCGAGCAGCTTCAGCAGAGCGTCCTCGGTGCGCTTGAGCTGCTCCTCCTTGAGGGTGATGATGCGCTCCTCCTCCTCGATGACGGCCTGCTCCGCCCTGAGGAGCCTCGTGTCCTTGATGATGGTCTCTTCCTTCCTGCGCAATTCCGGAAGGGTGCTGTTCAGCAGCTTCTCGATGCTCTTCAGTCTCCTGTCCACGTCCTCAAGGGTCACTTTCTTCATGTTCTCCACCTCGCAGCAGCTGCCTGACCTGGGTGAGCGTCGCCACCCAGGAGAAGCGTTCGACCACGGTGCGGCGCGCCGCCCTCCCCAGCGCCTCGCGGAGATAGGGGTCCTCGAAAAGCTCCGCGAGCTTCTTCGAGAGCTGGTACACGTTCCCCGGAGGGAAGAGCATCCCGTTCACATTGTCCTCGATGTACTCGCGGACATACCCCACAGGGGTGCACACCACCGCGCATCCGCAGGCCATGGCTTCCAACGTAGAAAGCGACGTCGTCTCGGTGAGCGAGGGCAGCACATAGACGTCCATCGCCTGCAGGTAGGGGACGACATCGTCTTGCGCGCCGAGCAGCCACACCCCGCGTTGCGATGCGAATTTCCCGATGATATCCGTCTCCCCGTCGCCGAGGGCGAGGAGCTGCGCGGTGGGGAAGCGCTGCCGCACCCGCGCGAAGGCGCGCAGCAGGGTCAGCGGGTCCTTCTCGTGCCCGAGCCGCGGCATGAAGCCCACGGTGAGGACGTCCTCCTTGAGCCCGATGCGCCTCTTGGCCTCCGCTTTGCTCTCGGGAGGATGGAACTTTGAGGAGTCAACACCGAGATGCACGACTGCCTTCCTGGTCGATATCCCGTTCCAGGTGAGCAGCTCGCCCACCTCTCGCGAGGGGACGATGAGCAGGTCCGCGCGGTTGTAGGCGAAACGCGCGACGGCCTTCACCAGGAGAATGGAGAGCTTGGCGAAGAGGCTCCTGAGCGAGAGCGCCTTGGTCGCGAGCTCCCAGTCGATGCAGTGGATGTAGCACACCACGCGCTTGCCGCGGCCCGCGAGGATTGCCATGAGCCCGATGGGCGCGATGTCCTGGCAGAACACCACTTCCGCGTCGCGGACCGCGACCCGCACCATGCGATAGTTCCTGATGCCGAGCATCACCGGGTTGAAGTCCGAGATGCGCAGCTTCATCGTCGGGACGCGGACGAGCGATATCGGCAGTTTCGAGAGGTCAGGCTCCCTCCCCGGGAAGCGCGGCGCGATGACCGTGATCTCGAAGCTCTCCGCGAGGCCGGGGATGAGCTCCGTCAGCGTGCGCACCACGCCGTCCCATCGCGGCAGGAAGGCGTCCGTCGCGATGAGGAGCTTACGCACGGAAATCACCCAGCGGCACTCTCGCGAAGACCTCTGCGCGGCCGCAGCCGTGCTTGAGCCCGGACAGCCGCGCCCGGAGATGGACGCTCCACACGAGGGAGAGCACCGAGATTCCCTGGCTCCTGAAGCAGGCGAGCGCCTTGAGCTTCACCGGGAAGGAATCGGAGACATCGACCACCAGCGCAGGCGCGTCCCGCTCCCTGAGCCGGACGACGGTCCAGATGTCGAAGCTGTACACGTCAGGCCGGCTCTTCAGGCTGGCGCAGAGCGCCTTCACCACCCGATGCACCGCCCGGTGGTCGGGATGCGGGTCGTTCACGCTGTGGGTGAAGACCTTCGTCGGCTTGTGCTTCAGCAGGAGGGAGCGCAGGACGAAGAGCGCGTCGGACTCCTCCATCTCCTGGGCTATCTTCCCCTCGTGGAGTCCGAGGAAGACGCACTCCTGGTAGCCGAGGATGCCCGCGGCTTTCTGGGATTCCTTCACTCGGATCTCGGTGGTGACCTCGCCCTTCTGCCAGGGATGGCTCTCCTCCCCGTAGGTGAAGATGACCGCCCGGCAGTCCTTTCCCTCTTTCGCGTAGCGCGCGATGGTGCCTCCCGGCCCGAAGACCTCGTCATCGGGGTGGGCGCAGAAGACCAGGATGCTCTCTGGCATGGCTCTCGCTGGGCTGATGGCCTTTATATAGTTGCCGCGGGCGAGACGCTATGAAGACGGTCGCTGGCGGCCGATTTGCTCACCATCCCCACTGTGCCGGCGAGACCACCCGGAAATCGTCCGGCCTTCCGGCCGGGATGCCGTGGGTTTGCGGTCGCGTCACTTCCCGTCGGCCGGGGTGATGGCCACGATGAGTTCCTTCGCGTCCTGGTATGTCACGCGCTTCGCGCGCGTCACATCGAGGAGGTCTTTCTCCACGGACTGGAGCACGGCGCGCTCCTCCGGGCTGCAGCCGACCGTGACGCTGTCCAGCTCCGCCCCGAGGGAGAGGGCCTTCTCATTCTTCGCCTTGCGCGCGCCTCCGACGACCGCGATGAGCAGCTCCCCCGCCCTGTTGGCCTCTTCGTCCAGGAGCCCGCCTTCAGCTTTCGGCCAGGAGGAGACGTGAATGCTGCCCTTCCCGAAGCCGAGATGGTGCACTTCCTCGGTGATGTGCGGCAGGAGCGGGGCGAGCATCTTCAGCAGCGCAAGGTGTGTCGTGGAGAGCGCGAACAGCGCTGAGTCCCGCTCCGGAGACGTGTCCGCGTACAGGCGACCCTTGACCAGCTCCAGGTAGTTGTCGCAGTACACGTGCCAGAAGAACTGCTCGGTGTCCGCGCGGACGCGAGAGTACTCGAACAGCTCGAAGCTCTTGGTGTTCTGCTCGATGAGCCCCTGCAGGCGATGGAGGAGCCAGCGGTCGACCGTCGTGAGCTTCGTCTCACGCAGCGAGTAGCCCTGGAGGTGCTGCAGCACGAAGCGCGACGCGTTCCAGAGCTTTGTGACGAACTTCTTCCCCGCGACGAGCTCCTTCTCCTGGAAGGGCAGGTCCTCCCCGAGTTTGGAGGATGCGGCCCAGTAGCGCAGGGAGTCCGCAGAGAACTTGCGGAGCATCTCCAGGGGTTCGATGACGTTCCCTCTGGACTTGGACATCTTCTTGCCGTGCTGGTCGAGGGCCCAGCCGCTGATCATGGCGTGCGACCAGGGGACCTTGCCCGAGTGCAGCAGCCCCTTCACCATGGTATTGAAGAGCCAGAAGGTGATGATGTCGTGCGCCTGCGGGCGCAAGGACATCGGGTACATCTTGTTGAAGAACGCGTCGTCCTCCCGCCACTGCAGGGCTATCTGCGGCGTCAGGGACGAGGTGGCCCAGGTGTCCAGCACGTCCCGCTCCGGCTCAGCGTCCGTGCTGCCGCACGCGCACGCGGGCGCCTTGTCGGTCAGCGGGTCCACCGGGAGCTCCTTTGCCAGGATGACGCCCTGGCACTTCCTGCAGTACCACACCGGGAACGGCACCCCAAAATAGCGCTGGCGCGAGATGCACCAGTCCCACTGCAGCCCGGTGATCCAGTTCTCGTAGCGGTGCCGCATGTGCTCCGGCCGCCAGACGAGCTCGCGGCCTGCCTTGAGCAGCTCGTCCTTGAGGTCCAGCACCCTGATGAACCACTGCTTCGTCACCAGGAACTCTATCTCGGTGGAGCAGCGCTCGTGCACGTTGACCATGTGGGAGATGCTCCGCTGGGCGAGCAGCGCCCCTGAAGCTCGCAGGTCCTCGATGATGGCCTTGCGCGCCTCCTTGAGAGGGAGCCCCGCGTACTTGCCTGCCAGCGTGTTCATCTTCCCGTCGAGGGTGAGGCAGATGCGCAACGGCAGCGAATGGGCCTTCCACCACTCCATGTCCGTCTGGTCGCCGAAGGTGCAGCACATCACCATCCCGGTGCCCTTCTGCGGGTCGGCGCGGACGTCCGCGAGGATGGGCACCTTCTGGCCGAAGAGCGGGACCTGGACGGTCTTGCCGACGAGGGTCCGGTAGCGCTGGTCGTCCGGATGGACGAAGACCGCGACGCACGCGGGCAGCAGCTCCGGCCTGGTGGTGGCGATGACCGCCTTCTCTTTCCCTATGGCGAAGGCGATGTCGTTGAAGCTGCTCTCCAGCTCCCGGTCCTCGAGCTCCACCTGGGCGATGGCAGTGCGGCATTCAGGGCACCAGATGGTCGGAGCCTCCTTCCGGTACTCCCGCCCCTGGGCGTAGAGCTCCAGGAAGCTCCGCTGCGAGGTCGCGATGCACCAGTCGTCCACCGTGCGGTAGGTCCGCTCGAAGTCCGGGGAGATGCCGAGGGACTGCCAGCTCCGCTTCAGCTCCTCCTCGGCTTCCTTCGTCGATGTCAGGCAGAGCTGCTGGAACTCCTTCCGGGACATCTGGGTCGCGCGGACCTTGCACTTCTTCTCCACGAAGCGCTCGGTCGCGAGGCCGTTGTCGTCGAATCCCCAGGGGTAGAAGACATTCTTGCCGAGCATCCGCTGGTAGCGCGCGATGAAGTCCTGCTGGGAGTACGAGAACGCATGGCCCATGTGCATCTTCCCCGACACCGTGGGCGGGGGGGTGTCGATGCTGAAGACCTCGCGGGAGCTTCCCTCCTCGAAGGCGTAGAGCTTCTCGCGCTCCCAGGAATCCTGCCATTTCCGCTCCACAGCATGCGGGTCATACTGGCCGGGAAGTTCGGAGCGAGCATCCTGCGTCATGACGCCGGGTGGCAGGCCCGCACTATATAAACGCTTCGCCGTCGCCGCCCACGCCCTTTTTCCCGTCATCCGCGAGGTAGACGCTCACCGCGAGGTACACGAGGAAGAGCAGCCACTGGAGCATGTACATCCGCACCCCGAGGCGGATGTTCAGGATGCTGATGGCCAGCGGGACGGTCAGCGCATAGACCGCTAGCCGGAATGTCTTCCCGAGAGGCAGCGTGGAGCGCAGCAGCCTGGCGACTCCGCCGGCCGCGATGCTCGCGAGGAGCGCGATGGCGAGGTACTGGAAGAACAGGATGGCCACGAGGGAGAGATAGAGGAGAGGCAGGGCGTAGAGGAACGCGAGCCAGAGGACCCCGATTACCTCCTCCCGCTGCTCCAGCGCGTCGGTGAACTCGGAGATGTTGTGCGTCGCGTAGCGCTCTGCAGGCTCCATGAGGGCGCAGCTCACCGGAAGCAGGGTGCATCGGGGCCGGAGGAGCGCGAAGCGGTCCGCGTCGATGAGCAGCGTCTCGTCGTGCTCCGCGCTGACGTTGAACGCAGCGGAGGTGTCGATGCGCGCCTGCAGCGAGCCGAGCGAGAGCTCCACCGGCTCCTTGGTCGAGAACCGCGGGTCGAGCTCCATCTTCTCGAACTGCGCGAGCGTGCCGTTCAGGGAGAGCGGCAGCCGCGCGATTGCCGGAGCAAACAGCACCCCGAGCAGGAGCGCCGAGAGCGCCACCACACTCAGGAGGTAGGCAAGCGCGAATCCCAGGGAGCGCTCGGAGAAGGCATGGTAGCTGTCGGGATTGAGGCTCCTCGAGAAGATCGCGAAGTACTTGCGCAGCGGAGCGGTCCAGCGGGGCAGCTGTCTCATGGCTCGCGCACCACCTGGCTTCCCACGTAATCAGTGAGGCCGTACTTGCCGATGAAGTACTGGGTGAGGATGAAGCCGTAGAATTCTGCGCCCGGGGAATACGAGGTGAGCCCCGAAAGGTTCCAGATGCTCTTGTCTCCCGGACTCGACGCGTTGCACTGGTGGCCGTAGAAGCAGTGGTCCACATAGCTCCAGTTCGCGGTGGAGGGAAGGTCCATCGCATAGTCCGCGGGGTTTATCATCGATTCGATCCCGCAGCAGAACGACGCCCCGGACGCATTGCTGAGCCGCATCAGGAAGCTAGGGGCGTTGATGTCGTAGTCGTAGGTGACGTTGCGCAGGTGCGCCTCGAAGAGGGTGAGGGTCCAGTTGCCCGACACGACCTCAGAGCGACGTATCGCTGGATGGTAGTCGTTGGTGTGCATCCCGTAGTAGGGGTCCTCGATGCCCTCCAGCGGGATGAGCACGATGATGGGCGCCGAGATGTTCCAGCTCATCAGCCTAGCGTCGATGAAGAGCGTGACGTTCATGGCCGCCCGGACCCTCCACGGTCCGGTGGTGTTGTCCTGGCTCAGCGTTACGCTGCCGGTCGTGTAGGTGGTGTTGATGCGCTGGGACTGGGAGGCGAGGTCCGCGACCTCCTGGATGCGCTCCGGCACGGTGTTGCCCTGCATGTAGGTGATGCCGAGCGAGGAGAGGTCGACCCCCCCGAGCGTGCCGTTGAGCATCACCTCGCTGATGCTCGCTGATGGGTCGCTCAGGCTGCTCCCCGTGCTGTTCATGTACGCGGACACGGCCATCAGGGCGCGGGTGCCGCTGGTCTGCACGATGCGCGGCAGGAGACTGCCGCTCAGGCTCTGGACGTAGCTGTTCGTCTGCGCCGCCCGCGTGCGGACGACAGGCATCTGGCTGGTGAGCACCACCTGGCGCTTTCCCACCGTGAACCCGGTCACGAGCACGAGGATGATGAGGATGGCGATGAAGGTGAAGAACATCGCCCGGCGAGAGCGCATCATGCCCACACGCGCACCTCCATGAGGAGCGGCCCCCACATGGTGCTGGCGTTCACCGCGCCCGAGACGAGGCGCTTCGCGTTGACCAGCACGGTGCTGTCCGCCATGGCGACGCTTCCCGGGCTGACGACCACCACCTGGTCGGAGCCGTTGATGTGCAGCTCGAGGCCGTACTGGGGAGGCACCACCTGCCTGGTCACGTTCACCGTGAAATCGTCAGCGAGGGCGCGGTTGCCTCGCACATAGAACTCGCCGGCCTGTTCGAGGAGGGTGTTATGCGCATCGGTGATGTTGCCATTGGCCACGAGCCCGCTGACATACAGGCCGGTCTGGGTGGTGTTGGCAATGTCCTCGACCCTGTTCCCCGCGAGGGTGGCCATGACATCCTCGGCGAGCATGAGCGGCTGCACTTGACTGGGAGCGTAGCTGCGGAACGAGGCGATGAGCATGATGCCGAAGGCAATCGCGCCCAGGGCGAGGAACGCGTCGAAGAGGAAGAAATACCCCCTTCGCGAAGTCCGCATCGCCACGGGGATGCCCTTCCCCGCCGCCAATATATAGTTTTCGCCGTCCTGACTGCGCGGAAAATCGTCTCCACCCGGCCGCAATGGCCGGGAGACCCGCGTTGCCTCACCGGTATTCCGGCAATTCCCTCGCAATGCTGCCGACCCGTTCCTCTGCTTTTTCTATAAACTCTCACGGGCCACAAGATTTAAATAGTGAATGGAATACCCGTTCCATCATGAATGTGCAGATTGATGAGAAGGACCGTCGCATTCTTGAGGTGCTGCTGGAGAACTCGGACCTCTCCATCCAGAAGATTTCCAAGAAGACGGGCATCCCCATCACCACGGTCCACAACCGCATCAAGCGCCTCAAGAAGAACGGCGTCATCCGGAACTACACGGTCAACCTTGACTACCACAAGCTCGGCAAGAACATCCTCGCCTTTGTTCTGGTGCACGTGGACCAGAAGAGCATGGCGGACACCGGCCTCACCCACAACGAGGTCCTGCGCGCCTTCCGCAAGAACCGCGCGGTGGAGGAGGCGAGCCTGATTACCGGCACGGCCGACCTGCTGCTCAAGGTGCGCTTCGACGACCTCGACCAGCTCACGGATTTCGTGGTGAAGGACATGCGGGGCAAGGACACCTTCGTGTCGGGGAGCCAGACTCTCATCGTCCTGCGCAGTCTTTAGTCAAATCGCACCTACGACTCAATTACAGCAACAATTCGACCAATTTCACGGTAGGTTAGTCCGTTTAATGAATAGGTAACGTTTGCGTCAAGAAGGTATTTGTCGCCTACACTCACATAAGAAATAGGACACTCCGCGAAGAGGATGCGCTCCTCTGAGGGGTAGAGTTGAAATGCACTAAACTGACATTCTAAGGAAGGGGGATTACGATTTGCTGTAACAACAAGGTTATAAACTTCAATCAAGGAATTATGGGGGTTCACAAGGGTAAGTTGAGCATTATGAGTATATATTCTGTACTCCTTGCACTCCAATCCACCCGGTAATGAACAACTCAGGGGAATAGGGGTTTCCCTGATGAGAACAAAGGAAAGTGCATAGACGCATGCCACGCCTACCGCCAATACCAAGATAAAGGTGCCCCAATCTCTTTTATCCCGATTAGTGGCTAGTCTTGCCATCCACTTTGGTGTTATCTTTCCCCCCATTGTTATCCAAACGCTCGTAGCGTCCCTCCGGTGCAGCCATGCATAATTTCTCCTTCATTTTGACCTGGCTTGAAATCCAGTATCTCGGAGCACGAGCACCCATGAGTGACGTTAAAATGCAAGACATCCTCAATCAATCGTTTCCCTTTCACCGACTCAAACCAGCCGTCGCCGTCAATGTCCGCAAAGTGGCTTGGCAATAGTCGTTGAGTTGGAACCTGCTCTGGCAGCACACTGAACGGGCAGCGGTCATTCTCATCCAAAACGCCATCATCATCGTCATCCAAGTCACAGATATCCCCTGATCCATCACGCCCAAAATCCTTCTGTGAGGGGTTGGAGTCGTTTACGCAGTTGTCAGAGATGTCGCACACGAAGTCATCATCTGCATCCTCGCAACTTAGATTTATTGCAAAAGTAACCTCCATAATATCCTCGCCTGAGAGGAAGCCGTCGCTCACAAGAATCCTGATAAGGAAGTCATCGGTAATATCCAACAGTGTCGTGTTGATATCAAATTCGATGGAAGTGTTCGGATATTCCGCAATAAGAGTATGCCAGTTTACCCCGCCGTCATCGCTCACGCCAATCGCGTACGTCAGGGAATCACCATCTGGGTCTGACGCATCCCAGTTGATAAAGACATTCTGCCTGTAAACCGTGCCAGGCTGTGGTGATATGATTTCAACGGATGGTGCGTTATCACTTCGTGTTATCCTGCCTATCTCGGTGCCATTATCCAGAATGCGAATGGCTGCGAGGTCTGGTGGGCGTTCGAGGACTGATAGGAAGAGACTCACGTTAGACTCCGTCGTATCCCCCCCAATGAACGAGATGCTAAAGGGTATCGCTAAGGTGACATTATCAAGAAGATTCCCTTGCGCATCCAAAAGGTCTAGAGTAAAGCCGCCGAGCGCTTCGGTGTCTTCAATAATCTCTCCCGGACTCAGGTCCATAAGGGGTTCAAATGAACCCGTCATACCCGAGCCAGTCATGTTAATGAAACCTGACACCAATATGCGGCTCGAAACATTCTGGTGGATCGGGGATTGAAATACTTCGATTAGATGAAGATATGAGGGGCGGTCAATCCACCTCCTATGGGGTGAGGATTCTTCCCCCATCAGGTTCAAAAACTCAGCGAACTCGGGAAATCCATTCGGCACCCATGGTACAAGTCCACTCAAAGTCATCTGCGGACAACCCGGTCCACTGACACATATAGGATCTAAACCTGTGGGCGGCTCCCTGTCCCCGTTAGGGCACCCTGTGCCAGAGAAAAATCTGCGGACAGTGTCCTGCTTCCCCCACAACAACGTGCCATACTCATCGCACAATTCAAAAGTGTGGCCTATTTCATGTGCGGTGTTCATTCTCTCGCTGTCAGACGCAATAACCGCTGGGAGGGGAGGCCACGTGCTATAACCTCCTTCCCAGAATGTGCGAAAGAAAGGTGGGAAAATTCCTGAGACACGATCGGGTAATCTACCTGAGAAAAGAACAGCATGCAGATAAACGCCTCGGAGGAGGTCTAGTGTACCAACAATTGGAATCAGCTGGCCAGGTTGCGGAATGTATGGAATGCCAACGAGACTCGACGGTGCGTCATTTACTCCAAGTGGATATACGGTCGTCAGAAACTGGTGCTGGTCACGGACCGCATCTCGGAATCCCTGTAGATTGAAAGGAGAATACCCGACCGGAACGTACGCAATCCGTAGGGGGTCCGTATCCACAACATCCGCGAGCACACTTTTTATGTTGTTCCCCACATTGCTCTCAGAGAGCGTACGATTGGCTTCAACTGAAACGAGATATGAACCCTCCGATACACTTGGCGTGAAGTTGAAGACAATTGGCGTGTCAAGATTCTTCTGGAGGGTAACGGACATTTGTCCCAGCGTGATAGGTGAACTTGGACCTGTAGGAATCAATTTGTATGTAAGCGTTGTGCTCACAGAACTAAACGTTATTGAGTTCCAGCGGACCAGTGTCCTTATTTTGCCGCGCTTGTCTCTAATAAGCGAAACATTCTCAACGGTCTGAAGGGGCATAATTGCCAGCACTTCAAGATCATTCTCGGGGCATGTTCCAGCAGCAGTATCTGGTCCCGTGTAGGACGCCCCATTGAGGTAGCTATTCCCCGTCGTCCCGACGCACCAGATGTGCCCAGCGCCGGTATCTGCGACCGCGATGCCGTCAAACGTGTTATCGGTGAACGTGGACCCGCTGCCGCTCACATTGAACTGGTCGCCTGCAAAGGTGTTACCCTGTACGGTGCTTGAGGTGAGATGCATATCGTTGATTTCAGCGTCCACGTGATTCTCTTCTATTGCTAATCCGCTGCCATCCTGAAGAATCATTCCTCCCCTGCTGTTGGTGATGGTATTGTTCAGTATAGTTGCATCTGTGAGACCCCCAGGCCCGCCGTCACCGACCACGAAGCTGCCGAGCTGCGCGTCGCTCATCCGATTGTGCTGCACGGTGAGGTCCTCGGTCGCAACAGGGGCGCTGAGGACGATGACGTTGATACGGTTACAGGTAGGATTCGTGCCGAAGGGAGGCGGAGCATCGGTGAAGTCCGTGCAGCCGGGGCCCGTCAACCTGTTGCCCTGCACGAGATGGTCTCTGCCCCCCGCGAACTGGATGCCAAAGACCAAACGGGTTCCGTTGTTGTGCGAGATGACCGATCCGTCCCAGAAGTCCACCTGGACCCATCCGACATCCTTGAAGGTGTTGCGAGAGACGGTGAGGCCATTGTGCGTGATGCCGGGAGAAGAATAGTCGCCAAAAGTCACATAGGCGTCTTCCACGCGA
>Ga0209542_10017678_pt1 | contig 11648 bp, 9 predicted proteins | sample RifCSPhighO2_01_FD_184028 | JGI IMG/M metagenome (GOLD analysis project Ga0209542, IMG submission 184028) | Soil microbial communities from Rifle, Colorado - Rifle CSP2_plank highO2_0.1 (SPAdes) (version 2) | ecosystem: Environmental > Terrestrial > Deep subsurface > Rock core/Sediment ...
TGAGTTCGGACAGCAGGCTCATCCCAACGACCGCGAAAGGGGCCTACTGTACGCTGACAACATTTTGGAAGTAGCCGCTAACGCCCGGGTGGCTTTCGAGCACGGTCTAGGTCTGGAGCGTATCGACGCGGCGATTAGCGGCCGGCTGGGTGAGGCCAGGGTTGGTGTTCGAACCGAGGCTCATCTTACCCGGACCGATCGAGTCATGGAACGGCTTTACAGCAGCCGCGCCGGTAGCTTAGTCAATGAAACGACTCTCGGAACAGCTTCGGTAATCGCCTTAAGTGCCGCCAAGTTAACTACTAAGAGCGCTGTATCAGCCGCCGGTGCGGCAGTATCTTTAGGCGTGGGCGCCGGTTTAATCGGGGCGGTTCGAGAACATCTGCATATCGGCCAGGAGCGCCAAGTTCACCAGCGCCAAATGGCTGAGGGTGGAGAGCTGGAAGATGATTCACCGCGCCGCCAACAGCTCGAGGAAACCCGTTATGAGTCGGTTTCGGCTCAGTCCTTAACAGATAATCTAACGGCCGCTATGGAGGGCTTAAATCCTGAAGACCCAGCTAGTCTCCAATATTTGGGCGTGGCTATAACTGAGGCTCGAGTACGCATCGGTCTCTCTGATCTAAGAAACCTCGATTTGATTCACTTTAGCAGCAAAACCTCCGTTGAAAGCGAGCGGTTAGCTTTGGATGAACAATTAGCGCGTGCCGAGTTAGCTGTCGAGGGTATCGACGGCTACGACCCACAGGAGTTTCAGGACATAGAACGGGCTTCTTCAGAGCTCTCTAGCGCGTTAATTGGCGACATCGATCAAAAAGATCGGGTCTTTAGAAGACTGCGCCGGATACGATCGCTCAAGATGGGCGCTCTAGCTGGCGTCACCGGTGTAACCGCTGGACTGCTTATCCAGGAGGCACACGCCCTAGCTTCCGGCGGGCTGGCCGGTGCTGGCGAAGGCGTCGGCCAAACTGTGGATCGGATGAGTCTAATAAAAGGCCTATTTGGCGATAGCCAGGAGGTTGACGTCCAAGGTCCGGAGGCCGAAGCGCATCGGGAGTTTTTTGATGGCGGCCTACACCGCAAGGCAGTAGCCGTTAAGCTGCCGGAGGGCTTCCATTTGGTAAACAACCGGCCGGGTGAACAGTTCGGCTGGGATATTACGGGTCCCGACGGCAAGAGCGTCCTGGAAAAAGTTGATTGGGATAAATGGCAGGAAATCGTCGCCAATGACAAGAAAACTTATCACGAGCACCATATTCAGGAGGGCCAGCTGGGGCTCGGCTGGGATAGTCAGGGTAACTTGGACTGGGAGAGCCGCAACGCTCTGCGCCTAGCCGGCTTTGACCTGACTCAAGACAAACTGCGATTTTATGAAAACGTAACCCAAAGTGTTGAAGTCAGCCGAACGCCTCAAGAGTTCATCAATGCTCACCCGGAGCAGTTCACCAGGGTGCATCGACAGCTGTGGTACAACAACGATACCCCGGGAATCTATGACCAAAACGAGCTTAAATTATGGTGGGGCGGCCAGAATGCCACGGGCATGGATAAGGACGGCAATTACGTCTTCAATGTCGCCCATATGGCGCCAGAGGGTTCTTATCACGGCGGATCATCAACTGACGCCCAGCATCTAATCGCCGAGGGCAAGATGTCCCTTGCCCTGTCAATGACTAAGGGTACCCAAGGTGAAGTATTTATGGTCCCGGTTGATGCTAACGGCAACGCCGTAATTAACGCAGACAGCTACGTAGGCCGAAGCTTATTTGAGAACCGCGGCGGCCATGCCCGCTTCGTCGGCGCTTATGCCGAGGCTGTCCAGGAGATGAGCAAGAATCCGGACGGCAGTCAGGATATCCGGATGCTGGCTACTGTTGTTGGCGACAATGATCCCAAATCTGCCGCTGACGTTATAGAAAAAACTGTCCAAGAACGGCACCAGCACTTCATGACCGAGCTTGCCCTGCGAGAGGCCAACCCCCCGACTGAAATTCCTCCGGTACTGCCGATCTATAGCCGCCGCGGCCTGGAAAATCTGCGTGAATCATCAGGTGGCGGAGGATACTACGGCGGCAGTGAGTATTATGTAGGTGGTGGCGGTGCCGAGCAGCGTCGGGCCGTTCCCTTTGCCCGGGAGCTGGAAACTAACCCGGACGCTGATATCGACGCCAACGAAAGCGCTCGACGGTACTTACGCTCTATAGGTCTTAGACGCTTCTTCAAAGCAACTATGATGGATGTCAGCCTTCACGTAGGAGAGCGCAACAAGCGTAATATGGCCGCCAACCCTAAAGTGGTGGTAATGATTCCGGCGGCCGCCCATCAGGAAGGCAAAAATATCTACCGTACGCTGGAGCAGTACGCCAATCAAAAAGATGTTGATTTTGATGATTTTGAGGTTGTAGTTTTCGCCAACGCTCCAAAACGCGGAAGAGACGGTAAAAAAGTTAAGCTGGATAGTACTATCGATGAGATCGAGCGGTTTCAAAAAGAACATCCGGAAGTTAAAGTTCGCTTTGTTAAACGAAGGCTTGATCCCCGTGAGACGCGAATTGGCTGGATCCGCAAGGCCCTGACTGACGCTGTCATTAGCGATCTCTTGTCCCGCAAGGTTGATCTTAATGAGATCCTGCTGATATCCAACGACGCCGACAGCCAGTGGATTAACCCCAAATATATTAAAACTATAATCGATAAGGCCGCCGCCGAACCTAAAACTGACGGTTTCTTAGGCTTCATAGACTGGGGCTACGATGCCTATAAAGCCCACCCTGAGACCCTTGCGGCCACCAGACTAATGCAAATGATGGAGGCATATTTAAGGATTAAGACTAAAGGTGTCGGCTCATCAGGGGCCAATTTCGCTTTCCGGCCCGGCATATACACGGCTGTGGGCGGATACCAAACTCTAGATAAGGGAGAAGATGTAATGCTGGGAAGGATGATAAGAGGCGCGAGATCAGGCGCTTCTACCAGGCGACCTATCGGCTTTCTTGGTAGGAGTAGCGAAGTTACTTCCTCGGCGCGGCGTGCTTTAGCTAATTTATTGGAGAGTGGAGGCGCGCCTATTACTCAGTGGCACGGCATATTTAGCCCTTATGATGCTCTGCGCACCACTGATTTTGATTTACGTGACTTCGACTTTGACAATGTGGGAGCGGTTGCCGATTTAATTGAGAGGACCGAGAGAATGCTTAATGAGACATTAGATGTCTATAAGTCTGATTTATCTGACTCAGAGGTTCCTCTATACCGGATGGGTAGGATAACACAGTACGACCCAGAGGCACTTAGAAATATTGAGCGATTCCTAACAGTAATAGGTCTTACCCCAAGATGGCAGTCGGATGGCAGCTTTAGGATAGTTGATGCGACTAGAATGTTAGCCAACCTACGCCGCTGGCAGGCCAGACACTAGCCTATCTGTTCTCGTCGCGGAAACTGGCCTCGTTAATGATATCTAACAGCGCTTCGGCTTTAGCGGCTGGTTCTTCAATTGAAAGAGCTGCCTCAAGAGCTTTTTCTAGTACACTCTCATCATCAGTCGCAGAGCGCACGGCGGTCATCAGTATTTCAAACTTCCTGTCCGGAGATTCATCCAAATTATCCAGTAAGGGCAACAATGCCTCTAGAGCTCTTTTTTTGACCGAACTGGAACCGGAAGCCGCACCCGAATTATTCTGATCATCTTGATTTTGAGTCGTTTGGTCGTCCATACCCACCTTCTTACCCACTATGGGCCGCTAGTTATTCTAAGTACGATTGTAGCAAATCAGCCTTAAAAGCTTAAGATAATAACTTTAATTTATAGAGTGCGGATTTTGGTTTGGCGGGTGTAGAACTCTACCCGGTCGTTTTCGGCGATATTCAGCCGGGCTTCGGTCTTCAAGCTAAAACCGCACATCTCGCCGCTATTAACTTCGGGGGCATCGGTTGGCCCCTTTTTAAGGCTGGTGACCTCTAAGTCCTCGGCAAGGATTTCTTTGTCGCGTTTAACTCGAGCTAGTGCCGGCAAGGTGATTTTTCCAACTGTTACTTCGCCGCCGGCGATAGTTTCGGTCTTGGTGGTCTTAAAAACACCCTTGACGATTAGTTTGCCAAGGTCTGTTTCTACCACCTCTGGGCGCAACAGAGCTTCCAGCTCACGCTTAACGTCGTCGATTAGCTCATAAATAACCGAAAAGATACGCACTGAGACATTATCGCGAGCCGCTAGACGCTTGATATGTGCCGGTAAGCTGACATTGAAGCCATAGACTATGGCCCGGCTGCTGGAGGCGGTGTGCAAATCGGACTCATTGATAATACCCACGCCAGAACTCACTACCCGGACCGCGACTTCTTCGGTGTCCAAAGACTTCAGGCTATCTGCCACCGAAGTGAGTGAGCCCTGCACATCGGCCTTCAGTACAATGTTAAACTCGGTCAGTTCATGAGTACGGCTAATGACCCGCAAAAGCTCTGATCCGGTGGTGGCCGTCGTTGTGGCACCGGAAGATCTCGAATGGGCAACTCGCAGTGCCCTCTCACGGGCTTCTTTTTCACTAGCCACCTCTACAAACTCGTCTCCGAACTCCGGCAGATTCTTTAAGCCGGTAATAATTACCGGCATACTGGGCCCGGCTTTTTCGAGTATCTCGCCACCGGTGTTTTGCAGAGTCCGGATTTTTCCATAGGTGGCTCCAACCTGGACAAAGTTACCCGTCCGCAAGGCTCCCTGCTCAATTAAAGCCACCGCTACCCGACCCAAGCCCTTATCCATATGGGACTCGATGACCAGTCCTTCAGCCCGACCGCTGTGCTCCGCTTTAAGTTCTTCAAGATCGGTGACCAGCAAGATCATATCCAAAAGCTCGGAGATACCCTCCTTGGTTTTAGCGCTGACTGGAACCACTACCGTGTCCCCGCCGTAATCCTCAGGATTTAGACCATGCTCAGCTAGCTGCTGTTTTAAGCGGTTGAGGTCGGCTTCCGACTTGTCCATCTTATTGGCGGCCACGATCATTTTTACCCCAGCGCCTTTAGCAAAGCGGATAGCTTCCAGGGTCTGTGGCTTCACCCCGTCGTCGGCAGCGACGACGATAACCGCCAGGTCAGTCAAGCGGGCGCCGTGCTCGCGCAAAGCGGCAAAAGCTTCATGCCCGGGTGTGTCTAAAAACGTTATGTAGCGGTCATTATGCTTAATCTGGTAAGCGCTCAGGTGCTGAGTGATTCCCCCGGACTCATCTTTAGTAGTCTCGGCGCCGCGAATAGCATCCAAAAGCGAGGTCTTCCCGTGGTCAATATGCCCCATCATAGCAATGACCGGCGGGCGGGCCTCAGCTTTGTCAGACAGCTCACGCTTAGGGCGGGCCAGTACTGATTCTTGCTCCTTTTTAGCTAGCTCAACGTCTAGTTCCAGCTCGCCCACGACTATCTGAGCCGTATCAAAATCAACCTTCTCATTAACGGTTGCCATGACCCCGTTCTTCAAGAGCTCGGCTATGAGCTTAGATACCGGAATTTGGAGCAGCCCGGCCAGCTCTCCCACGGTCATTGATTCGCCGACTTCTATAACTTGTGCCATGAGCTGCTCCTTTCATTTCTACTTAGACTTAGTTTTGCCAGTAGTAGACTTTCGCGTTGCTTCGCCAGCATCCGCATCAGCGGGGACGAGCCGCGAAAGCTCACTACTGGGTTTTTCGGCTTTTTCAGCCTTGCCGTCATGAGCTTCCAAAGAAGGTTTGACGGGTGACTTAGCTGTCTTTTCACTAACCGCCTTGAGGCTTAGGGCAATCTTACGGTTTTCGGTATCAATTTCCAGAACCTTGAACTTCTTGGTTTCATTAAGCTTAAACAGCTGCTCCGGATCAATACTTTCCTCATCACTCATTTCCGAAACATGCACCAGGGCCTCGACTGATGGTGAAAGCTGAACAAACGCTCCAAATGGAGTAATTCGGGTTATCTTACCTTCAACAACGTCGTTTTCTTTGAACTTTTTAACTTCTGAGACCCAAGGATCATCACTCATCTGCTTGATGGATAATGACAAGCGGTCCTTATCGATAGCGATAATCTTTGCTTTGATGGTCTCGCCGATTTGCACGTATTTTCGAGGGTCCTCTACCCTCTCCCAGGAGATTTCTGAGATGTGGACCAAGCCCTCAATACCATCAACGTTTACAAAAGCGCCAAAGTCAATTACTCCGGTCACTATACCTTCGACTACATCACCCACTTTAAGCTGAGTGAGTTTAGACTGCATCCGGTCACGAACTGCCTCTTTTTCAGAGAATATCAGTTTGTTTTCTTTGCGGTTAGCATCTAAGATGCGGACTTTTAAGGTCTTACCGACCAGACTGTTAAGTTTGGTCAGTATTTCGTCCTTATCGGCGTCAGAAACTCTGGGGTAGTGCTCGGCGGCCAGCTGACTGACCGGTAAGAAACCTCTTATACCCTCCAGCTCGATTAAAAGACCGCCGCGGTTAGCATCATAGGCGCTGACCTCAACAATCTCCTGTTCCTCAAAAAGTCTACTCAGCTCGCCCCAGCCGCGGTCCTTGGCGGCCCGCTTCAGGGAAAGTAAGGCATAACCTTCATCCAACTCCGGATCAACCACGCTGGCTGAGATGGTACCGCCTTCGGTCAGTTCTTCATGCCCAACTTCTCGGCGAAAAATAACTCCTATGCCATGGGGTCCTAGATCAACCCATACCTCGTGCTTGCGCACTGAAGTTACCATCCCCTCCACCATGTCGCCGGTCCTGAGCTGTTTGACGTCATGAGACGCCAAGAGCTCATCCATAGTTAAATTAGCTTTAGTTGCAGCCAAAGACAAAAGCCTCCTTCTTCGCCCGCCAAAGTTTCGCTTGGCGAAATTTAGGCGGGTAAATGTCATTTCCATATGGGCGTTACCCGCAAGCGAGCTATCGCCCGCTTTTCAACAACCCTATAGATTAACTGGAATTATAGAGGTTATTGACCCACCTGTAAAGCGTCGCCATGTTAAACTAATCAATGATGAGCAGCAGGGAGCGGGTTTACTTGGCTATAGATGTTGGTGCCAGCAAAACTCTGCTGGCCATTTTCTCAGCAGATGGAAAGATTATCCACCAGTTTAAGTTTGCGACGCCAAGTGGCTACGATAAGTTTATCGAGCAACTAGGCAAGACCGTAAAGGCTGAGTTTAGCGGCCAAAACCCAATTATGGCCTGCTGCGCTATTCCCGGGATAGTCGACCGCCGCCGCGGAACTGGGCGGGTCTTCGGTAATCTTAGCTGGCATAATGTGCCAATAAAGGATGACCTGCAAAGAGAGCTGGGTCTAGCCGTCTTAGTAGAGAATGACGCTAATCTAGCTGGTCTTGCCGAGGCTCTAGTTCATAAAAGGTATAAAAAAGTAATATACCTCACATTTAGTACTGGAATTGGCAGTGGAATTATCGTAAATGGTAAGATTGATCCAGCTCTCGCTGACAGTGAAGCAGGCTTCATGCTGATCGAACACCACGGAAAAATAGCCCCGTGGGAGGACTTTGCTTCCGGTGAAACTCTCAAAAAGCGCTACGGCCAGCTGGCTAGTGAAATTGAGGATCCTTTGATCTGGGAGGCTTATGCCAAAGATGTGGCCGCCGGCTTGAGTGTTTTGCTGGCTGTTATTCAGCCTGACGTGGTGATTGTTGGCGGCGGGGTTGGAGCGCACTTTGAGAAGTTCTCAGACGCCTTAGTGCACCAGCTAAACAGCCATCCTCACAGAATGTTTGATATTCCGCCAATAGTTAAGGCCCGACACGCTGAACAAGCCGTAATCTACGGATGCTATGAATACATCAAGCAAAACATCTAACTCCTTTATTGCCCGTCTGAGTCGGGATTTTCCTGATTTGAAGTTTCAGAAGGGTGAGCAGGAGCACTGGTCGCCTCGCACCAATACCATCACTTACAACCCCAACCAGCCGTTGCGAGATTTACGCTACGGGGTCCTACACGAATTAGCCCATGCCCGCTTGAACCACACTACCTATGGCAGTGACTTTGAACTACTAAAAATGGAAAGTCTGGCCTGGTCAGAAGCCGCTCGAATTGGCCGCCGCTATAACGTGCGGGTCAGCTCAAATCACATCCAAAACTGTCTCGACACCTACCGTGATTGGCTGCATCGGCGCAGCACCTGCCCTACTTGTGGAGCTCATAGCCTACAGAAGGATGCCCATCGCTACCAATGTCTCAATTGCCAGGCTGTTTGGAGGGTGACCAGCGGCAGATTTGTTAGGCCCTATCGCCGCACCCACAACTTAACTTGACTTGAGGTTGACCCCGTAGGAAATCTGGCGAGTGGTAATATTATGAAATGTTCTACTTTACGTATGTACTGCGGGGTAAGAAGGATAATAGACTGTACACTGGCTACACTCGCCAGTTACGGGAGCGTCTGAACGAGCATAATCAAGGATTGAATATGTCTACAAAGGGGCGAGGGCCCTTTGAACTAATTTACTTTGAGGCTTGCCTATCTGAGGAAGCTGCTCAAAAACGCGAAAGGCAACTCAAATCGGGACACGGCAAAAGATATCTAAAGAGTCGACTAGGCGCTCCCTATTTCTGACAGGGTTGACATACTTAAGCTTAAGTGATACCATAAGCGTAGTTTCAGGGAAATAACGAGGGTACTAACCTGCGAGTGGGCAGATTTACTGCCCTTTTTTATTTTCCTTAGAACTTTAAAGTTAAGGAGTTTCAAGCTATGGCTGGAACACAAGCCGGTGGCGCTAAAGCAGCTGCCACCAACAAAGCCAAGTACGGTTCGGATTTTTATGCCCGTATCGGCGCTATGGGCGGCAAGGTCGGCCGCACCGGTGGCTTTTATGCCAACCGGGAGCTGGCCCGCAGCGCTGGCGCCAAGGGCGGACGCATCAGCCGTCGTGGCAAAAAGATCTCTGCCTAATAAACAGAGTTCTTATGAGAGGAAATAACCCTGTCTAATGACGGGGTTATTTCTTTTTGAAACACTTAACTAGCATTATCAGGCTAGTTTAGGAAGTGCTATTATAGAGTCATGAAACCTAACGATCCGGCCAATTTGGAGTTAAACCATCTGGCTCCAACAGTGGTGGCTGATGGTCACATCGTTTTTATAGCTGGCGGCAATAACGTTCCTACCCTCACCTTCTTTCAAATCCGCAAACAAGATGGATCCAAGGTGTCAGCTGATGCTGTCGCCTCGGTGAGAATGGGCAGTTTAGAAGATTTAGAGAATCTGAAAAAAGCTATTACCGAAACTATCGAGCAGCACAACAAAAAAGAGCCCTAAAAAGCTAACAGCTAATAGCCAATAGGCTGATGGCAGTCTACCTAGGCAGAGCTTATCATGCCTAGGTATTAACAGATAAGAGCCTTGTCTTTTTAGTTATTGCTGTTGGAACTGTTGCTGCTGCCCAAATTAATGGGGGCGATTTCTATGATCTTCTGGGTGGAGGGGCGATACAGGTAGGCTCTTTTAGCTTGGGTGTAAATCAGCACCTTGTCGCCGTTTTGAGCGTTAGCAAAGAAAGCTTGGTTTTTAAGCTTAGAGACGTCGCTCACAGTAGCTACGGTAGGTGTCTCGCCGGCCGGTAGGTTGGTTATAGCTCCGACTTCCGCCACCAGCGCGGCGGTGGCTTGCCGAGCGGCTTGCTGGGGATCAGATAGCTCCTTGTTCTCTTTTCTAAGCTGGCTGTAATCATAAGCAAACCAGATACCCCCGGCCACCAAAGCTAATATAACTAACAACGCCAGCCATTTCTTCCAGCTCATTTTAGCCACTCGCTTGTTCTTTTTACCTACACCCTGATCGGCCACTACATTATCTGCCATGTTTGTTATTAACCCTCCTTAACCTAATGGACTTACGCTTAAGTTTAACTAGCTCAGGCCCAAAGTTCAAGTGCTATTCTTTGGCTTTTCCCTCTTTTGGCTTTTCCTGTGTTTTCGTTTCAGGAACTTCATCGCGCGTATAGCCGGCGACAATCTGCTTGACCATATCGGCCACTTCTTTGGGCTCGTGTTCACTTTTGATAATATACTTGACCGCCCCCTTGGACATAGCTGTTTCAGCGTCTTGCTGCCCAGCTAGGTTGGTTAGCATAACTACTGGTATCTTTTTGGTCTTTTCGTTAGTTTTGAGTTCCTCCAGTACCTGCAGGCCGTTCTTTTTGGGCATCATCACATCCAGCAAAATTATCGTCGGTTGCGTAGATGATGCTTTAGCTAGTCCCTCTTCACCGTCGGCGGCCATCTCTACCTCGTATTTCTCAAAAGTAAAGATTTTTTGATACATCCGGCTCATTAGCGGATCATCTTCAACGATTAGAACTTTGATCATGTCTTTAAAATCTCCTTAATTCTTGATTATAGGTAAGGCATAAGCAAAACTCAACCTTGTAATAGTAAAGCTTGGTAAAAATTAGTTCACTTTTATTTGCTGGGATAGACCAGAGGCTACATCTATGCCTGATTTCTGATCATTATTAACCTGCGACCTAAGCTCATCGGTAACAATTGGTAAAGTAAAGCTAAAGGTGGTTCCTTGGCCTGGCTCTGAGGCCTCAAGCGTAATCTGACCACCCATTTTCTCAACCAACATTTTGGAAATATAGAGCCCCAGACCTGTGCCTTTGGTGCCATCACGGGTCAGCAAGCTGCCGCCAGCCTGCTGGAACTTATGAAACAGCAGCTTTTGTGCTTCCAGCGGGATACCGCGCCCCGTATCACTAACTGAAACTTTTACCAGGCCACCGGCATTACTGGCACCGATTGTAATACCGCCGCTTTCGGTGAATTTAGCCGCGTTGCCGACTAAGTTATAGACGATTTGCTTAGTGCGGTTTTTATCGGCCCAAACTTTAGGCAAGGCATCAAGCAGCATTTTGTCGAAATTTAGGTAAAGATGCTTTTCAGCCAACACCCGCTTCATTTCATAAACCACATTCTCGATAATTGCTTCAATCGAGAAAGACTCCGGCTTAAAGACCGTCTTACCTTGCTCTAGTCTGGAAACATCCAGAAAGTCGTTAACAATTTCAATCAGCCGTATTGCCGAATCATGGATATCGCCAATCATGCCTTTAAGGTCCTCGTCCTTTAGCTCTGGTGCGTAGTAGTCAATGATCATCTGGGCGTTACCCTTGATGGCGGTGAGCGGCGTGCGCAGTTCGTGGCTGGCTATGCTAAAGAACTCATCTTTGGAGCGCTCCAAAACGCGCTCTTCGGTTACGTCCTCTAGTAAAATCACGCTGCCCAGCTTAGATGTGGCTCCCAATTCCTTAACGAATACGGGGGCCAAAAAGATTCGCAGAATTTTGGATCCGTATGGGACATTTTTCATTTCAAAAACTCGCTGTGAGTCGTAGGCTTTTTGGAACTGGGCAATAATGTCTGGATGTGAGCCTCTTAAGTTGGCTTCTAGGTCTTCCAGCGCAAGCGATGCCGAAGGATCCAAGTTCAAAATTTTATTAAGCGCTAAGTTCCTAATCATTATCCGTTGGTTATTATCAACTAGCATAAAGCCAACAGATAGGCTTTCGATTGAAGCCCGTAGTTTGGCTTGCTCGGCGTGAATTTGTTTATTCGATGCGGCCAGTCCGGCTGCCATTTTGTTAAACGAGCTAGCGAGTTGGCCGATTTCATCAG
>Ga0209542_10017679_pt1 | contig 11647 bp, 10 predicted proteins | sample RifCSPhighO2_01_FD_184028 | JGI IMG/M metagenome (GOLD analysis project Ga0209542, IMG submission 184028) | Soil microbial communities from Rifle, Colorado - Rifle CSP2_plank highO2_0.1 (SPAdes) (version 2) | ecosystem: Environmental > Terrestrial > Deep subsurface > Rock core/Sediment ...
AAAACGAGTATAAATGGTTGGTATGGCAGAAGAGCTTTTTATAGCCGCGCGTCTTCCGGAGTTTGAGAAGAAAACTCCGGCGTGGTTTAGGCACAACAAACGCAACATAGAAAAGGGCAAGCATCAAAATGTTTTTTGGGAGCACAATACAATTGTGCTTGATTTGTCGTGGCAGAATGGTATGCGTGCGCTTGTTGAGCGATTGATTGAGTTTGGCTACGAAATGAACGCGTGGCCGGAGGAGCGTGGCGAGTTTTCTATCCGAGGCGGCACGATCATCATATGGCCGGTGAATGAACGTGGACTTTGGCGAGTTGATTTTTTCGGCAACGCGATTGAGATAATCGAAGAAATCGCGAAAAGCGAAAAAGATTTTCCGGAGCGCAAGAAAAAACGCGACCGCGCGCTTTTTGAATATTTACGCGATGGCGATTATATAGTACACATTGACCACGGCATTGGCATCTGGCGCGGGATTGCAAAAGTCGCGGCGAAAGAGTACTTTCTCATCGAATATCGCGGGCCCGCCCGAACGACTGTTCAGTCGGGCGGGCCGAGAGGTGGTGATGCCGATACTCTGCATGTGCCGATTTCGGAAGCCGGGCGCATCTCGCCTTACATTGGCTTTCGCGCGCCGCAAGTAACGCGGCTTGGCACGCCGCTCTGGAAACGCACACTCAAAAAAACAAAAGAAGACGCCGTGGAATTTGCAAAAAAATTGCTGACAATGCACGCCGCCCGCGCGACGACAGCGCGCGAGGCATATAGCGAATTTGCCGAGCTTGAAGAGAAAATCGCATCGGGCTTTTTGCATGAAGAAACTCCCGCGCAAAAACGCGTCATTAAAGAAGTGTTTGCTGATCTTGCGTCTCCAGCGCCGATGGATCGCATTATTATCGGCGACGTGGGATTTGGCAAAACAGAAGTAGCGCTTCGCGCTTCCGCGCGCGTGGCGGCTTCCGGAAAACAGGTAGCACTACTTGCGCCTACCACTTTGCTGTGTGATCAGCACTATCGCACGTGGCAGGCGCGCTTCAAAGATTTGCCGGTTTCGGTCGCACGCCTTTCGCGACTTGAATCCGGTACTACACAGAAAAAAATACTCGGCGAACTGTCTATGGGAACGCTTGATATAATAGTAGGAACGCATCGCCTGCTCTCGCGCGACGTTGTGTTTAAAAATCTCGGGCTTCTCGTTGTTGACGAAGAACAGCGCTTTGGAGTTCGCGCAAAAGAACATTTGAAAAATCTTAAAAAAGATATTGACGTGCTGACACTTTCGGCAACCCCACTCCCACGCACACTTTCGCTCGCGCTCTCGCATGTAAAACGTATGAGTGTTTTGGAAGACGCACCTTTGGGACGCTTAGCACCTGAAACATTGGTATTGCCGTACGACAAGAAGATTTTAAAACTCGCGATCGCGCGCGAAATTGCGCGCGGAGGGCAAATTTATATACTCGAAAATAGAATCCATAAAATCCCGAAAACTCTTGAGATGCTCGCACATATGCTGCCAGAAAGAAAAATCGGCTACATCCACGGGCGCGTTGGAGAAAAACAACTTGTCGAAACCATGGAAAAATTCCGCGAAAACAAAATCGAAATACTTGTATCAACCACGATTATAGAAAACGGCATCGACCTTGCTTCAGTAAACACGCTGATCGTTTCTGACTCAACACTCTTTGGCCTTGCTGACCTCCACCAGCTTCGAGGCCGCGTGGGACGCGGAGACGCGCAGGCATATGCGTATTTCTTTTATAATCGAGAGCACTTGCCCAAAAAAGCAGAACAGCGCCTCGATATTCTTCAAGACACGCAATTTTTGGGTGCGGGATCCGTGATTGCAGAAAAAGATTTGGAAATGCGCGGCGCTGGAAACATCCTCGGCCGCGAACAATCGGGAGCCGCCGCCCGCGTGGGCCTTAATTTATATAGCCAATTTTTAGCCGACGCGGTTGAGAAATTGCGCGCGGTGCAGAGTTAAAAATGACACGAACTATTACTGGCCCGCTGATTTTTTCAGCTGCTCCAACAGACTCTTGAGAGCCTGCAAAGTTTCGGCGAGACGAGATACTGTTTCTGCATTTTGAGCGGGCGCCAAACTTGTTCCACAGTTAGTAGTTGGCGTTTCTGTTGTGCGCTCGTCACAAGTCGCACTTCCTGACGCGACAAGAATCGCACCAGTTGCCGGGTAACGCACCTTTACACCATCGGAGCGTATCGCTTCGAAGACAACCGGCGTGCATCCATTTCCAGTAAATGTGTGCATACCACCGTATGTTGCATAATTATCTGTTTTACCGGTTACTTTTGGAAGAGATATGCATGAGGAGCCGACAATCGCGCGAACTGCCTGCGGCGCTCTTCCATTTTGATGATAATAATTTACAAGCATCGCGCGCGCGCCATTGGTAAATGCGGTAGCCGGAAGTACCGCGCCTGCAGGCAATGTGGGAAACGTGCCGACGCGGCCGCTTCCATAATCAACCGTCGTCAGCGTTGTTGGACCAAAACCATCTCTGCCAAGAGCCATGCCGGAGCCCATTTCAGTAAATGAGCTACGCAAAATATTTGCGCGGTGCCCCGAGCTGCCCATCCACCCTGCATGTATTGTCTGTGGAGTATTTACAAGATAGGTAATATTTTCGCCAAGCCACGTAGAATTGTAATATTTTCTGATGCGGCTTGCCCAATATGTCCCGTCGCAGGAATTGTGCTGGTAGCAATTGTGAGCGGCCATATCTTCACTGTGCTCTTGCGCTACTCTGGCAAGATTGTCATTCCACGCGAGAGGAGGCACTACGGGAAAATCATATGCCGAGGGGTCAGAGCGTGATTGATTTGTAAGAACCAACAAAGCTACCCTATTATTAAACCCGAGCGTTGAATCTTGCCGTGGAGGCAAAGAAGACTCACTTACAGTGAGTACAAATGGAAGAGATTGCCTCATCGCACTCCCTGCAGAACCCATAACTATAATCTGATAAGACCCGACGGGAGTCTGCGCGGCAGTTTGAATAGCGAGTATTGATTGGCACGTCAACGATGGCATGCATGACACTGGAGAAAAAGAGGCCGCTGCCCTGGCCGGTAAACCGCCTATCGATAAAGCAACGTCTTTTGCGATGCCGGAAACTTTTCTTACCGTGATAATATTGTTCGCGGATTCTCCGCGCGTGAGTTGAATATCGCCACTGCCCAAAATAGAATAATCAAAAATATCCGGTTGTGGTATGGGCTGTACAGAACCGCACTGCGTATAAATAGTGTCCCGCGTTTTTTGCAAAACCCTGCCGTATTCAATAGTGCCTTTTATATCCGGAGCGAATTGATCTTGAAAACTTTTTACTACGTTGGTAGTTGTATCTCCGTAAAACCCAGTCGTAAAATCGTCTTTGTCTTTTATGCGGTCAATGCGCCACTCAAACTGCCCCCGATACTGCCACAAAAACTCCTGCAAAGCAGTCACCTCGCCGCGTGTTCTTATAACAGGATGGCGGCTCTCAAATGGATCAGCGCTGCTTCTCTTGAGATCAGTGGTGATTTCGGGTGACGGGCACAAAATCCCGGGCGATTGGCTCATGGTCATAAGCGGCAGGGCAAGAAAAGTAAACATCACCCCAAACGGAACGAGTAGTTTATTCATTAATTTTATTGTACTATTTATAAGGCGTCGCAATCAGGAGGATGTGGATAAGCAAAACGGGCGGGAAAAGCCGCCTTCGTGGGCTTAACCCTTTGCTTACTACTTCTTGCCCAAGCAACGGAAAAGTTAGTGTACTAAAGATATGGGAAGAGTAATATTTTACTTTGTTTGTACCTTTATCGGCTTCGCGATATTCGGTCTCGCTGTCCTTGGAATTCGAATCGCATCAAAAGAATCAGTATCCGGTGTTTTCGTCTACCTTTCCATTCTTGGCATTGTGGCCGGGCTCGGTGGCGGAATCACATTTTTCATGCAGGCAATCCGCGCGCTGAAAAAACGCGCCTAGACTATTCAACCTCTTTGCGAACCTCTTTACCCAAAAACGCAAGCGAAAGCTTGTGGTGATCGGGGTTGAAAACAACAACTTGAAACGGATAAACTTTTCCAATCTCGATCGTTTCGCGCATTTTCTGCGCACTTTCAAATTCTGAAACATGCGATAATCCCGACAGACCTTCGTACTGTACAAGTTTTATAAATGTACCGTACTTGTTGAATTTCATGACAAGGCCTTCCACAATATCCCCTTTCTCAAGCTTTGCCTTTTTCCACGGATCTTCTTTGAGCGCCTTGATGGAAAGTGAAATCTTATCACCGTCAATCGCGATAATTTTCACCTGAACTTTATCACCGACACTGTACAAATCCGCAGGATTTTCAACGAGCGCCCAATCAAGTTCGGAGATATGCACAAGCCCCTCCAAACCCTCCTCGAGCTTTACAAAAACCCCGAATTCCACGATTCCGGAAATTTCTCCCTCATAAACCCCGGCTACTTCATATTTTGCGAGTTTCTCTTTCGTTTCGTCGGGCTCAAGCGACTTTTCCGAAAAAATAATTTTCTCTTCTTTTGGATCAATCGTGATAATAGTAAGCATAAAATCCTGCCCAATAAATTTTTGGAGCTCCTCTAGGATTTTATTTTTATCGCCTCCTTCGACGCGAGGATAATGTTTTTGCGAGAGCTGTGAGAGAGGAAGAAAGCCCTTTGTTCCATTCCACTCAAACACAAGTCCTCCCCTATTCGCCTCAAGTGCCCGGAGCGCAATCGGTCTTTTCTCGGCAACAACCGCATCCGCTTCCTTCCAAAATTTTTCGCGTCCCGCCTCCTTCACTGAAAGCTCTACATAACCATCCTCATTTTCGAGCTCGATAATTTTCGTGACAACCATGTCCCCTATCTCTTTCTGTTTCAGCATTTCACGCCCGTCCTGATATTCTTTTCCATAGATGATGCCGGTCCCATATCCCAAATCAATAAACACCGAAGAACCGTGTTTACTTAGTATCACGCCCTCAACAATGTCACCCGTCCGCGGTACTTTCCATTGCCCAAGTAAGTGGGGTCGAGATGCAACCTCTTGGTCGTCAATTATCATTCGAATAGTATATACGAGAGAAAAACGCTTTTCAAGGGCTCTTTTTTCCGATATACTCCATTCATATGGTTATCACGAATTACGGGTCTTCCTGCTTAAAGCTTCAGTCGGGTGAGAACGTCCTCGCTATTGACCCCCCACCAAAAGGAGGACCGCGTTTCGAAGCCGCGGTTGTTCTTTTTACAAATCCCACGGGAACGCATGCACACTCACTCGGCGGAAACCCCATTGAATTTTCAACCCCCGGCGAATACGAAACGCGCGAAATATCGTGTACTGGTTTTGAAGGAACGGATGTAACTCCTTTTTTGATTGAATGGGAAGGACTGCGCCTTTTTTACCTTGGGGCCGCATCACACAAGGAAACTCTTAAAACGGTCCTTGACCGCGTGGATGGAGCCGATATTCTTTTTCTTTCCCCGGAAAACAACCTCCCCGAGGTACAGAAAGCCGTAAGCACAATTGATCCTCGTATTGTTGTCATCGTTGCTGATCCGCGCTTAAAAAAATCTACCGATTCTTTTATGAGAGACATGGGGGAAAAACCAGAAGTTGTAACAAAACTCACGATAAAAAAAAGGATGCTCCCCATGGAAGGCCAACGGCTCGTTGTACTTGACTCCGAACGAATATAAGAACTCTATGCGAAACATTCTCTTTTCAATCCAGCACGCGCCGCTCGGCAAACGAAAAGTATTCCGGGCGGTGCTCGTCGTAATATGTATGGCGCTCGTTGTGTGGATTTGGATTCTCTCGCGCGATCCCCTTTCTTACGGCGCACCAAATCCATTCAGACTCCTCGGAAACTCGGTGCAAGAAAATCTTAAAAATGTGGAAATGCAACCATAAACCATATGAAAAACGATGACGCACAAGAGCTAAACAGGCGGAACATTTCAACAGAGATGCGCGAGGCGTATCTTAGTTACGCAATGAGTGTTATCGTCGCGCGCGCACTGCCTGATGTTCGTGACGGTCTGAAACCGGTCCAGCGGCGTATTATCTACACAATGAAAGAACTTGGGTTCCGCTCCTCCTCAAAATACGTTAAATCCGCGCGAGTTGTCGGCGAAGTCTTAGGTAAATATCACCCCCACGGCGATACTGCCGTGTACGACGCGCTCGCGCGCATGGCCCAAACGTTCTCGCTGCGCTACCCGCTCATCGACGGTCAAGGAAATTTTGGCTCCATTGACGGAGACCCCCCAGCCGCCATGCGTTATACCGAGGCACGGCTCACGCGCATTTCCGATGAACTTCTCTCTGATATTGACAAAGAAACGGTTGATTTCATCCCGACGTACGATGGTTCGCGCGAGGAACCGACCGTACTCCCCGCGCGGATTCCTAATCTCCTGCTCAATGGATCGCTTGGCATCGCGGTCGGCATGGCAACGAGCATTCCTCCCCATAACCTACGGGAGCTTATTGATGCGACCATAGCGGTTATCGACAAGCCGAAAACAACGCTTGAGGAGTTAATGAACCATGTCCAGGGTCCAGATTTTCCCACAGGCGGCATAATCTTTAACCGGCAAGATATTGCGCAGGCCTACGCGACGGGGCGCGGAGGAGTTGTAATGCGCGGAGAAGTAGATATCACCGAGAAAGGAAAAAGCTACAGCATTATGATTACGTCACTTCCCTTTCAAGTAAATAAAGCTGAACTCATTGAAAAAATCGCGGAGCTTGTCCGAGAGAAAAAAATCGAAGGCATCAGAGACATTCGCGATGAATCCGATAAAAGCGGGCTTACCATCGCAATTGATCTCAAGAACGACGCCTATCCGCAAAAAATTCTCAACGCGCTCTACAAACATACTGACCTCGAAAAGGTTTTTCATTTCAACATGCTTGCGCTTTCTGGCGGCATCCAGCCGCAGACGCTCTCTCTAAAATCATATCTTGAAGAGTTTATCGGAACGCGCACTACCATGGTTGAACGGCGAACGCGCCATGAGTTACGCATTGCTGAAGACCGAGCTCATATTCTCGAGGGGCTCAAAAAAGCTCTCGATCACATAGATGAAATTATTTCGACAATCAAAAAATCCAAAGATCGGGAGACGGCACACGAAAATCTTACGAAAAAATTTCATCTCTCTGACAAGCAAGCAACGGCAATACTCGAAATGCGCCTTGCAACGCTTTCGGGCCTTGAACGAAAAAAAATTGAGGACGAACTCGCCCACACAATAGCCCTCATCAAAGAGCTGAAAGCGATTCTTGCTGATCCAAAGAGAATCCGCGATGTCATCAAAAAGGAACTCTCGGATATTCGGGAAAAATATGGAGACGAACGGAGAACGCGCGTCATCCCAACCGGGACAACAACAATCGCGGTTGAGGATATGATTCCGGAGGAAGAACACATTGTTCTTATGACGCGCGACGGGTACCTTAAACGCCTGAAGCCAAAAGAATTCCGGGCACAAAAAAGAGGCGGTAAAGGAATCGTCGGCGGAGAATGGAAAGAGGAAGATGTTGTCCTCAATTTTGCGACTTGCGGCACCCATGACACGCTCCTTTTTTTCTCAACGACAGGAAAAGTCTATGAAACAAAAACGTACGAGATCCCAGAAGCATCCCGAATCGCAAAAGGCAAGCCCATCGTGAATTTTCTGGCGCTGGCGCCAAGCGAGGAAATCACCTCCTTTATTGCCGTCCCAAAAAAGAAAAAAGGCAAAGACGCATTTTTGGTTATGGCCACAAAACACGGTATTATAAAGAAGACGGATCTTCATGCTTTTCTAGGAGTACGGCGTTCCGGTATTATCGCCATGAAACTGCGCAAAGGCGACGTGCTTGGGTGGGTACGAATCGCCGAAAAAGGAGATGACTGCATGCTCTTTACAAAACGTGGGCAGGCAATTCGGTTTACCGAGACGAAAATCCGAACCATGGGAAGGCAGGCGCAAGGAGTACGGGGGATAAAACTCGCGTCCGGGGATGAAGTTATCGGGTGTGATACCGTATCGAAAGGAAACGCGGACCTTTTTGTTTTTTCCATAAGCGCCGCAGGATACGGTAAAAAAACAATGGTTAAAGAGTTTAAAACACAGTCGCGGGGAGGATCCGGCGTCAAAACAATGAGCATCAACGAAAAAACGAAACCCCTCGTCGCCGTCAAAATCCTCGACAACACCAATGAACAGTACATCACGATTTCGCAAAAGGGAAAAACGCTCCGTAGCTATATAAAAGAACTACCAACATTGGGGCGCGCAACACAAGGGGTGCGCATCATGCGCCTTGAAGGACAAGACCGCTTGAGCGCGGTCGCGGTTCTATGATATGCGTTCGTTTGCTAAACTCGAAGAGTTAATTGAAGAATGCGACCTCTACGGACCGCTCGCGGTTGCTGACTTTGGAGCGGGAGCGGGGTATTTTGCAATTCCCATTGCAAAAAAACTTTCCGAGAACGGAACGGTATACGCGTTCGATATCCAAGAACCACCGCTTGAAGCTCTTCGGAAACGAGCCCGAGACTTTGGCCTCCACAACATCGAAACCCTGCGCGCCGACCTTGAGCGGCCCCAAGGAACCAAACTCCGAGCAGAGAGTGTTGATTTTATCGTAATCGCAAACATTCTTTTCCAAACACAAAACAAAAATGCGATGCTTGCAGAAGCGTTCCGCGTTCTCAAAAAAGGCGGTAGAATACTGTTTGTGGAATGGAATGACGGGCTGCTGGGGACTCCCGGCCCACGCCCCCAACACCGCGTGACCCCGCAGGCGCTTAAAGAATACATCGCTTCGTTCCATTGTATAATTGAGAAAGAATTTACGCTCGGCGAACATCATTATGGCGTGATAGCAAAAAAACAATGAACAAAGTCCAAGTTATCATCATTGCATTTTCTATCATTATTGTTATTGCCGCGATTATTATCTTTTCCTTGATGAGCAGTGGCGAGCCGCCGCGCATCGGGGATGGCACATCCCAACTTGTAGTATGGGGAGTCGACCGCAAAGAAATTTTTCAATCACTATTTGAAACATACGAGCGAGAATTCAAAGTCAAAATCGAATACGAGGTAAAAAATCCGCGCACATTCCGGCAAGATATCATTGAAGCGCTTGCGTCAGAAAAAAATCCCGATCTTGTAATTGCTAGCGCCGATTGGATTGTCGCGAACCGAGAAAGACTTGCCCCTCTTCCATCCTCAACCGCCACGCCAGAAGATATTGAAAATATCTTCGCACGCATCGTGGCAGATACATTCATCGAAACAGTAACAGCCCAGCAAAAACCCCAGCGCGTCGTATGGGCGCTCCCCCTCTGGATCGATCCTCTGGTGCTTTATTGGAATAAAGATATTTTTGCCGAGGTTCGTCGGGCAGTTCCGCCGCCAGATTGGACTGAATTCATCAAGGCATCGAACGACATCCGAAAGCTTGGCCAGTCGGATGTTGTTGTCCGTGCGGGTTCGGCTCTCGGGCGAGCTTCAAACATTCCACTCTATAAAGAAATCTTTTCCCTTCTTCTGCTCCAAGAGAACGCCGACCTTGAGGCATCTTTACAGAAAACGTCGTACCAACAGGAAATGGAATCGGTAATCCGGTTTTATAGCGATTTTGGCAATGCAAGCAAAGCACGCTCGGGAGTTTACACATGGAATACGCGCATTGCAGAGCCGCGCGCGCTCTTCACTGAAGGGAAGCTCGGTATGATGCTTGATTATCACTCGTACAAATCCTTTCTTGCCGAGAAAAATACGCACATCTCCTTTGGCGTAGCGCTTGCCCCCCAAATTGAAAACGCGAAAACACCTGTTCATTTTGCCGATGTCCACGCGATCGCCGTTTTAAGACGATCACAAGGACAGAAAACCGCGTGGCATTTCGCGCAATGGCTCACCAGCCAAGCGCAGGCGGCGATCTATCTGCCGCGAGTTGGAGCGGCGCCCGCACGGCGCGATCTCATCCAAGCATCAGTGCTCTCGCCTCTTCTTCAAGAATCGGCCTTAAACGCACGGAGAACTAAAGAAAACTATCCGGAGTATAATTCCGACTTCCTCCGAGATATTATAGAATCCGTGGCGGACGGACGGCTCACTCCATCAGAATCACTTGCAGAAACACGCGCGCGCTACCGAGGCCTCCTCGAACAACAATAAGATGAGCGGAAATAAAAAACTACCACATCTTGGCGCGTTTCTCGCCACATGCTTTTGTGTGTTTTTGTTTTTTACTTTTGTAACCCTCGCCCAAGAACAATCTACTCCTTCGGATGGCCTTGTACCGATTGGGTGCCAAAAGGGATGCCCATGCACACTCTGCGATTTCTATGAGCTGGGAAAGAACGTCACTCGTTTTCTTCTCTATGGACTTTCCATCCCTATAGCAGCGCTGGCGTTTCTCTATGGAGGATTCATGCTGCTTACGTCGGGGGGAAACAGGGACAAACTCGTGCGGGGCAAGAGCGCCATGACCAATGCCGTGATCGGTCTTGCGCTTGCGTTCTTTTCATGGGCAATTCTCAATGTCATCTTGGGATCGGTTTCCTTCGGAATCGGGTTCGGGGGAAATGTCTCGAATTGGTATGACCCTCCGTCCTGCGAGTCGGGTGGAGGAGACAAATGCTTTGCTGACCTTCCCCCCGTTGAGGGACCGGGGGGTAAGCCGGGACCCATTGAGGGGCCGGGTGAGTATGATTTTTCAGGATCCATTGACGGTGAATGCGCGAAAAGCGGATACGGTGTCTGTACTGAAGAACAGAAAGCGCTTCTTGAAGGGCGGTGTCCCAATTCAGTGGGACCCAGAGAAGAAGGATGCTCATGGAAAGAAGAGAGAAAATACACTCTCGAAGAAATCGCCGTCTTTGACAAGCGCATCGCAGACTCTATCAGCGACGAAGAGCTCAAAGCAATTGCTTCACGATACGGCGTGAGCGTAAATAGAATCAAAGCAATTATCGCGGCAGAATCGAGTGGAGATCCCAATGCGGGCAACCAAGATCTTGATAAAGTATCATCACACGGTCTTATGCAGGTTCGCACTGACACCGCGCGGATGATCGATAAATCGCTCGCGGGCTTATCGGATGCAGAAGTTGCGCGACGGCTCGAAGACCCAAAATATAATATCAACCTTGGAACAAAGTACTATTCAAGTCTCCTTTTGAAATACTCGGGCGATGAGACTGCCGCATCAGCGGAGTATAACGGGAGCCCAGTGGCAAATGAGCGGAGCGTCAACTGTCCCGGCTTAAAAAAATGGCAGTGCGAGTGGGATAACAACACCCATAGCATCCTCAACGAGCGTCCCGGACATCCCGGATACGGACCCACAAGAAAATACATTCCGAGCGTTGATGGGCTTGAAAAAGGATTCGAAAAATTATCATGACAAAGCAGCGTTTTTTTCTTGTTTTTCTTACTCCTGCTTTTATTGCAGCTCTCGCGCTTTTTTTAATTTTTTCCCAGGCCCTCGCCCAAGAACAATCTACTCCTTCGGATGGCCTTGTACCGATTGGGTGCCAAAAGGGATGCCCATGCACACTCTGCGATTTCTATGAGCTGGGAAAGAACGTCACTCGTTTTCTTCTCTATGG
>Ga0209542_10017681_pt1 | contig 11647 bp, 12 predicted proteins | sample RifCSPhighO2_01_FD_184028 | JGI IMG/M metagenome (GOLD analysis project Ga0209542, IMG submission 184028) | Soil microbial communities from Rifle, Colorado - Rifle CSP2_plank highO2_0.1 (SPAdes) (version 2) | ecosystem: Environmental > Terrestrial > Deep subsurface > Rock core/Sediment ...
TGTATTAAGTACATCAGCAAATAATCCTACCCTGTCTTTTGCTACTATTCTTAGTGTTATGTGGGTGGGCTTTGCTGCATCTATCCATAAAGCTTCAATGCCTTTTTTCATATTATAACCATCGCATCCTACTTTATGTATAGAATATCTGTTCTTTGAAATATAAGCAACTATTTTATCTCCAGGCAAAGGATTACATTCTTTTGCTAACTTGTAATTGTATACTGGATGCCCATTAATAGAGATTAACGTAGTTTTTTTTATTTCCAATATCTCTTCAGCCTCTTTCAAAGCGTTAACAGGCAACCCATCATTAGACTTAATATACTGTTTTATTGCATTTCTTGCTTTTGCGGTATTAACTATCTTTAGCCAGTCTCTTTTTGGAGAGGGATTTTTAGATGTCAGTATATTTACAATATCTCCTGTTTTAAGTTGGTATCTTAAAGGGACAATTCTTCCATTTACTATTGCTCCATTGCATCTGTCCCCTATATTGCTATGAATTGCATAGGCAAAATCTATAGGACATGAACCCTTTGGAAGATTGATTACATCTCCTTTTGGAGTGAGTATATAAATCTCATCCTCAAAAACATCATTTAATAGTTCCATAAACTCATTTACATTTTTAGATTCAGACTGTAAGCTTAATATCTGCTTTAGAAGATTTAATCTTTTGTCAAAATTCTTATCCTCCCCAATTCCCTTATAGCTCCAGTGCACTGCTATGCCCTCTTCTGCTACCTTATCCATCTCATAAGTCCTTATCTGGAATTCAACAGGCTGGTTAAAGGCCATTACAGCTGTATGCAAACTCTGATACATATTTGGCTTTGGCATAGCAATATAATCATCAAATTCTCCAGGAATAGGTGTCCATAAGCTATGTATTATTCCAAGAGCCTCGTAACATTCCTTTACATTATCTGTTATGATCCTCAATCCTATTAGATCATATACCTCTTCAAAGCTTCTACTCTTTTGAATCATCTTTTTATATACACTATAAAAATGCTTTGCCCTTCCCAATATCATGGCATTAATGCCATGCTCCTTAAGCTTCTTCTCAACAACAGCCATTATTTTTTTTATCTCATTCTCCCTGCTGATCCTTCTTTTTCCAAATTTCTCCTTGAATTTTTGATACATTGAAGGATATAAATGCTTGAATGACAAATCCTCTAATTCATCCTTTATAGAAGCCATTCCAAGTTTATGTGCTAATGGGGCATAAACATACAATGTTTCTGTGCATATTCTCTTTATTTGATCCTCATCCAAATAATCAACAGTCCTCATATTATGCAGCTTATCTGCTAATTTTATCAGAATTATTCTTACATCTTTTGTAGACGCAACCAATAATCTTCTTATGTACTCTACATTTCTTTTTGATTCATACTTTATTTTTGTTATTTTTGTTAATCCATCTACAATATCTGCTACTTCAGTTCCAAACTCTTTCTTTATATCTTCATATGTTCCTTCTGTATCTTCTATAACATCATGCAAAAAAGCAGCAACTATTGAAGAATCATCTAGTCTATGCTCAGCAAGAATATAGGCTACATTTAATGGATGCTGTATAAACGGCTCACCAGATGCCCTTTTTTTATTTTTATGAAGCTTATTCGAGAAGTCATAGGCCTTTCTAATTAAAGCTATATCTGCCCTAGGATTATAGGACTTCACTTTATCTACTAATTTGGATAATCTCATGCTGAAATATATAATTGAATGATATAAAAATCTTACCCTTGACTTTATTTAAGCAATCCTTATAAATATAATTTATAAGATAGAATCATGAAAATTAATGTTTTTATCCAGAGAAGAAAGGAAAATCATGAATTGAATGTTAATTCGATTAGTGAGATTTTTGATGAACTGAAAATTAATAAGAATGAGGTTATAATTGTAAGAAATGATGAATTGATTACAAAAGATGCCAAATTAAAAGAAAATGATATAATAGAATTATTAAGCGTTATTAGTGGCGGTTGATTTTCTAACAATAAATTTATAATATTGTACTATTATTAAAAAGTATGCAAATGCAAGCTGTATACGAATATATGAATAGAAGAATACAACAAAATCTGAAAAATGAGCCTAAAACAATTTCTGAGAAGTTAGTGCAAACACTTGAAAATCAATTAAATGTAGAAAAACCAAATGTTGGGTGGGGAATAAAGAGATACAATCTTGCTGGTTTCCTTACTGGATGTATCTCAAGTATGGGATTGGGATTACAGACTTATGAAGAGTTCATTAATTTAAATCCAACATTTAAATCATATGTACACATAAAAAGAAACAAGTTATCTCCTTCTGTTTTTATTAATATTTCGCACATATTATACAATGAAAGATTTGGTAAAAGGATGGATAAATGGTTTCCTACAACATATTATGGACTTAGTGGGGACTTAAAAGAACTTGCAAAAGAGAAGGAAATAAGAAAATTGATGTTGGAGAGTAATTCACCCTTTTCATTATTTGGTAATTATTTATCTTTTACTCGCTATATTGAAAATGTCAGTATTAAATATAAGGTTGATAGAAGACCAATGGTTGTAATACCAAATGTTGAAGATGTAAATAAAATAATTAATTGGCAAAACAGTAAAAAGAGACCACATTAATATCTGTAAATTAATCTTGTTATAACATCATTCTGTGCAAGCCATAAAACAAATGCACCGGCTGCTATAAGCAATAACACAAACAAGAATATCAATATCTTTAGTCCCATAACAACACCATTAAGCTTAGTGTTAGTTCTGTCTAAACTTGTCTGGGAAAACCCATACAATGTATTTCCATCACCGTCCTTATAACTTGGACCTTTCTTTTGAGGCATTATATACACCAAAATTTATGTTAAATTGTTGATTTATAATCTTTTATATATGAAAATATAAGCATTCAATTATAGAAATTAGATTGTACCTAAGGCTAATCCTATCAAATATCCGATAATAGCAGCTAACATTCCTATTATTGTTATCTCTAATCCTGATCTTATCCAATTTCCTATTGTTAATTTGGCTTTTATTGCTCCTGTTACAAACAAGACTAAAATTGATAAGATTAATGCTATTGTAATCTTATAAGGGATTGGAATTATAAATGAGATTAATGGAACCAATGATCCTATGAAAGCGGCAAATCCTACAACCAGGGCGCTTTTCAACGGTGAATTATACTCCTCTTGAGATAATCCCATCTCTTCTGTGACCATTGTGTTAACCCAGAGATTTTTATTGGAAACAATATGGCTTACAATATTATTCAATAAAGTTCCTCTGAATCCTTTTTTATAATAAATATTCTTTACTTCATTTTCATGTCTCTTTGGAGATTTTTTTATCTCATCGCTTTCTTCTTTTATTATGCTGAGATAATAATCACTGGCTGCCTTTGTTGAGGTGTATGCTACAGCAGCCATTGACAATGATTCAGCAAATGTAGCAGCTATTCCGGATATCAAGACAATCCTAACATCATTTGTTGCTGTTGCTACTGCTAATACAATTCCAAGAACATTAACCAGTCCGTCCTGGCCGCCAAGAATTATATCTCTTAAATTATATTTATGAAGGTGATTTCCTCTTTTTTTCATTATTAATATTCTTTTTATTATTTATATAAATATTTTGTTAGCCCTGTTTCAGTGATTCTTTTATAGAATTATTTATTTTATCCTTAGAATTCATAAAATCTTGTAACACTTTTTCCTTTAGATTTTTTTGTATGTTCATATCATTAAACAGTTTATCATTTAATGTCAAACATCTATCAATAGCTTCCATTATAAATATCTTTTTCCATTCCATCTTATTCTGATTCATCATCACAAACAACTCATTCAATTTTTCAAATGAGGACAATACACTGTTCAATATCAACTCAAGGCTTACAGAATCAATATCCTTTGTAAAATGATTTTTTCCCTGTCTTTTTACCAATTTTATTGTCTCATTAATATCATCCTCAAGAGCAGCTAGATGATTATATAAGTCATTAATCTCCCTTTTTCTCGTGAATCCTTCTTCCAGCCTTGAGATTGTTTTTCCGACATTTTGCCTAAATAATAAAAATGAGGATCTCAATCTGTTGATTCTCTCATTTAATGAGATGTCATATATCTCTCCCAATATAATGTCTTGCTTTATTGATACTAACTTGGATGTAACTAAAGCTAACAATAATAATCCAAACACAACCTCGAATATTGACAACATCTTAAAAGAGCCATAAGGGATTATATCCCCAAATCCTGTGCTTGTTGCTGTTATAAAACTGAAATAAATGCTATCCATTAAACTATTTGTCTGGATTTTATTGACTGGGCCGAATAAGTATGATTTATTATCATCAAAATAATGGTATACCAAACCAAAAATTATTATTATAACAAGCCATATTACTAATATATGAAGAAAACTTAATTTATCGATAAATGTATGAAATTTTCTGCTTTTAATTCCATCAATCCATCCATCCAACTTTACAATATCTCTCATTCTGCCTCTTTATGACATTGTGCTATTTTCTATTTATATAGTTTTTTTAATTTTTGAAATAATCAGTAAAAAACTATAAATATAAGTTTAACAATTTCTGGGCTTATGGACACAGCGACTATCATTATAAGACTTGTAATAACATTTGTGCTTTCTTTGATATTCGGGCTAGAGAGACAGAAGTCCCATAAGCCAGTAGGTTTCGGAACATTCACATTTGTTTCTTTAGGCGCATGCGCTTTGGGAGTTATTTCAGTTTCAGATTTATTGCCGAACTCAATAGCCTTGCTAGGAGCTACAGTTACAGGAATAGGCTTTTTAGGAGCTGGGGCATTAATTAAGGGCACAGATAAAGTCTTTGGATTTACAACAGCCTCTTCTATTTGGCTATTTGCTATATTTGGATTGAGTGTAGGAATTGGAGATTATCTTGTCGGTGGTATTATTTATTCAATGGTCTGGACAGTTATATTCCTTGATCAATATCTAGAGTTAGGGGGAATTGGCTCTTATCAAAGGAAGATAAACCTAGTTACAAATAAAATCGTTGATAAGGATAACATAAACAAGCATCTTGAGGCCCATACAAGAAAACACAAGATGATAAGCCTTAATATCAATAAGGCTACAAATGAGATGTCTTATATTTATTTAGTTGAGGGTAAAAGAGAAGAGATAAACAAGATGATACACAACTTGTTCAAGGAAAGCTGGATAAAGCTTTGTAGTGTAGAATAAAATAAAAAAGAAGAAGAGACTAATTAAACTTAGTAATCTTGGTCTTCGTTATCTTTTTCTTCTTCTTCCTCGAAGTCGTCCTCTTCATCATAATCCATTTTCTTTTTCTTTTTGGCTGCCATTTTTCCTCCAGATTTTTGTTTTATCTTTTCTCCATTGTTTAGCTAGGAGCATAAAAGATTCTGTTTGTAAAAGAATAACTGATTGAACCACCTTTTCATCCTCTTATTGATTGGTGCTTATTTTATGCCTATATTTAAAGATTTCTACACTATGACTTAGCTATAGATACTTTTATAAATTATAAATTAAGAATCTATGTCATGATACAAAGAGTTGATTGTATTCATAACTGAAATTCTTGATTTTAATAGTTGTAGCTATAAATTTTCTATAAGGGAGTATGATGGCGGTAGTAGTTCAATGGTAGAATGCGGGACTGTGGATCCTGAGACGCGAGTTCGATTCTCGTCTATCGCCCTTGAATCATTAAGGGGGGTTAGATGGAATTCTTGAATGCTAAAGGCACCAAAGATATTAATCCAGGAGATAAATTAGTAATGGATGAGATAGTAGATACTATAAAAAATGTCTTTGAATTATATGGATATAACCCTTTAGATACCCCTATCTTGGAAAGATTTGAGGTTCTAAGCTCAAAGTATGCTGGAGGAGCTGAAATTCTAAAAGAAACATTTAAGTTAAAAGATCAAGGAGATAGGGAATTAGGATTAAGATATGACTTAACAGTTCCATTATCAAGATTTATAGCAATGAATCCAAATCTTAAATTGCCTTTTAAAAGATATCAAATCGGAAAAGTCTTTAGAGACGGTCCAGTTTCTTCTAATAGAATTAGGGAATTTACTCAATGTGATGTTGATGTTGTTGGTTCTAAGTCATTAGCGTATGATGCTGAGATATTAGCCATCACCAATGATATCTTCAAAAACATGAAATTTAAATTTAAAATAAAAATAAACAATAGAAAAATCTTGGATGCTTTACTGGATGAGTATAACTTAGAAAATAAGGAAGCTGTAATTCTTGCATTGGACAAGCTTGAGAAAGTTGGAGAGAAACAAGTGATAGAAGAGATAACAAACATAATAAAAAACAGAAATGATTCTAATGACATAATTAAAAGATTAAAATCAAAAAATCTTAAGCTAAAAAATCCTAAAGGCATAGATGAATTAAATGAAGTCTTAAAATATGCCAAGATGTTTAATGTAAAAAATATTGAGGTTGATTATTCTCTGGCTCGTGGATTAAGTTATTATACTGGAACAGTATTTGAAGTTTTTACAGATTCTAAAGAAGCAATAGCCGCTGGCGGTAGATATGACGAGATGATATCGAAATTCTGCAATAGAGAGATGCCTGCTGTCGGAATTAGTTTCGGATTAGACAGAATATTTAACTTGTACAAGAAAAAAACTAAATCTTTGCTTCAAGTTTATGTTATTCCGATAAATACATTGAAACAGAGTTTGAAGATTGTAAATGAATTGAGAAAAAATAATATTAAAGTTGATATTGATTTAAATGAAAGGAGTATAACCAAGAATTTGGATTATGCAAATAAATTAAACATTCCTTATGTTATCTTTGTTGGCAAACAGGAATTAAAGTCCAAGAAAGTAAAATTAAGGGATATGAAAACAGGAAAAGAGAGATTATTGAGTTTGGATAAAATAATCAAATCATTAAGGTCAAATTAATATAATCAGTTATCCTACATCCATCTCAGGCACTTCTTTGCACTTTTTATCATTAAGACAGCTGAAGAAACAAGCATCTTGCTCGGGCGTTAATAAGTCAGTATCCGGAATATTGCATGATTCGTCACATTCATCTATCTGAGAGCTTGTGCATTCTACCCATAAACTTGTATCTAATATTTTAATATTAGAGTCAACAATAACACCTTCTCCAAAAACTCTTAAAGCATTTTTATATCCAACTAATTCTTGATCTTCCTTATCAAATCCAGCTATCACAAATCTGGAAATTTTTATTGCCCTGTCAAAAACTTCAGGATCAAAAGCATACTCTGGACCTATTTCTGTACCCCACATAATCTTTGTTGGAACAGCATCCACTAATGGCCTATAATCATTAATAGCATTATTAATCATCTTTTTTTCATTGGATTCATAATAAGAAACAAATTTATTTATTGATGATTGTTTATTTGAACTGTCAAAATCATATATTGCATCTCCATCAATATGAATAATGTGGGCTGCATCAATGCTATAATAAAGATTGTCATATTCTTTTAATATATTAATTAATTCATCCATGCTATTAGCTAAATCCTCTCTATACATATGTATTAGGAAAATAGTATTAGGATATCTTTCAACAATATCTTTAACATCATTAATCTTATTAGCAACAGGATGAAACATAAAATCAATGTTATTATTGTTGGCTAAATCAATTAATTTTAATATATTTGGATTATTATGTCTTATACTCCACTCTTGGGTTTCTACTTCACCAAATCCTTTTATGAAATCATTTCCAGCTATTCTTTTAGATGCTGTTAATGTATTCTTATACCATCCAATCCATGTTTCTCCAAGATATCTCTCAACTTCTTCCCCCCCAATTCCTGGGTTGAAGAAAGGAATTACTCTTTTAGGATGTTTCTGGACAGCATCAATAACTTCCCCTAACCCTTGGTCGCTTGTAAGTGTTTCAATTGTAGGCTCTCCTGAAATGCCAAACATTCCAATAAAAAAGTTTATTCCATTTCTATCGAGATTTCTAAAATATGAATCCATTGATGCACTTCCAACTTGCTCAGAAGTTGCATATAATGGGCCGTTATAAGCTCCTGAATAAGTTAAAACAGGATTAAATATCTGGAATTCTTCTTTTTTAACTATTTCTGGTTCTATAACTGGCTCTTCTACTACTAAATCTTCTTCTGATTCCGGAATGTTCTCAATAATGGGCTCTTGAATATTTTGTTCAGTAGTGCAGCCCATAATAAATACAATAATAATTCCTACTCCAAACAATAATTTATTCCAGTGTTGCATAATATATTCCTTTTTCGTGTTGTCCATAATACATAAACCATTTATTATTAATCTTGGCTAAGGTCGGATCGCCTGGAGGATCTTGTGGAAACATCATATTAGGATCTGTAGCTGTAGTGAAATCAAGAACAGCATTTTGTGAAAATTTACTATTATCAAACTCTATGTGATATATCCCTTTATAACCCCAAAAATATAAATGAAGAGAACCATCATCCCATCGAGTAAATTCAGCCCCATCAAGCCAACCTTTAAATCTATCATTTCTGCTGTCTAAAGCAATCCCTTTTTTTTCAAAATTCAATCCGTCTTTAGAAGTTGCCCATAAAAATAGATGTATATCATTATTTGGCACTTTCTCTGGATATTCTTCATTTATTGCACCAGCATAAACAATAATATATTCATCCCCATTTTTAATTACAGTTGGCGCGAGAACACTATCTAATGTTAATCCGGCATTATTGGATGTATCTATTCTATTTCCAGATTCTCTCTTCCATGATAATCCATCATCAGAAATTGCACTTTTTATTAATCCTTGATTCTGGAAGTACATCCTATATCTATTATCTGGAAGTTTGATGACAGATGGGAAAGTTGCTTCATCTATTCTTTCTCCATTCTCATTATCCCAATTTATGCCATCACTAGACAAAGCTGAATAGACTTGTCCTTTAAATCCAGCTATTTCAGGCTCTGCTGAATAATACATCCTATATTTGCCATTGCCCAGATCAACAATGTCTGCATCAGCATATTTTCCAGGAATTGCTGCTCCGCCATATTCCCATTTAAACTCTTCTTTAACCTCTTCAATAATCATCTCATCTATATTTTCCCCAGGAACAGGCATATTTGAATCTATTACTTCATCGTCTATAACTTCTTTTGGAATATTTATTTTATCAGAGCCATTACAACCAGAAATTATTATAATAGAAAATAATACTAACAATACAACTCTTTTTTTCATTATATATTTATGATTGTTATGATATATTAATATTTTCTTTTCTTTCTAATCCTAGAAATAGCAATCTCCATTGCAACATCTCTAAGTTTACAATGTCTTTTCTTCTCTGCTTCTTTTAAAACTAATTTAGTATTCTTAATAATTTTCTTCTCTACTAGGGCAAACATGTGCTTGGGATTATATCCTTTATATTCAGCATAAGAACTTATTACTCCTCCGGCATTAGCTACAAAATCCGGAATAACTAAAATTCCCTTTTTATGCAGTTTATCCTCTACATCATGGGTCATTGGAATATTACTTCCTTCTACAATCAATTTTGCTTTTATATTGTTATAGTTATTTTTATTTATTAGATCAGGAATTGCAGCTGTAATTAAGATATCAACATCTAAGCTAACTATGCTTTCACTCTTCATTACTTTTCCAGGAGAATATTTTGTAACAGAACCCTTTTCTTTTTTTAATTTCATTAATTTATTATAATCCAATCCATTTTTGTTATATATTAATCCTTTTGAGTCAGAAGTTGCAACAATTTTAAATCCGTCTTTGTGCAAAAATTTAGCAACAAAACTTCCTACATTTCCGAATCCTTCTATCGCTACAGTTATATCTTTTGGATTTTTCCATCCTAGATGATTGACAGCAACTAAAGTAGAATGATAGACTCCAAATCCTGTTGAGCCATACTCATGGGGGATTCCGCATTTCTCTCCTGGCTTGACACACATATTAGATGGCTTTCCTGTACAGGATCTCATTGAGCCATTTGCTGATGCAAATATTCTCATTTCCTCTTCTGCTGTATTAATATCTGGAGCAGCTATATACTTACTAGGACAGATTGGCTTTATTGCTTTTGAGAATGCTCTTATTATCTCATGCTTTTGTTCTTTAGTCATGTTCTTTGGAGCAACAATTCCAGACTTGCCCCCGCCAAATGGCAATCCTGCTAGAGCACATTTAAATGTCATTACCCTTGCTAACTTTGCTACTTCATCTATTGTGACAGAGGAAGTCATCCTTATTCCACCTTTTCCAGGTCCTAAATTTAAATTATCAAGAACTACAAATCCATGCATTTTTGTCTTAGGATCATAAACTTCCAGAATTTTCTCTGGTCCAAATTCATCAAATTCTACCATTTTTACCTCTTTTATTTATAATTTCTAGTTGCTTTCAAATGTTCTATATATCTTTCAGCTTCTATAGCAGCTTGACAGGCAGTTCCCGCTGAAGTTATAGCCTGTCTAAATATAGGATCTTGACAATCTCCAGCAGCATAAACTCCTTCTATATTTGTTCTAGATCTTTTATCTGTTATAATATATCCAAGCTTATCCAATTTTACAACATTTTCAAACATCTTTGTATTTGGAATATGTCCAATTGCTAGAAACACCCCATTGCAGTTTATTATTGATTCTTTATTTGTATTAACATTCTTTACTTTGACTCCTGTAACAAATTGTTCTCCCAGAACTTCTGTTACAATAGTATCAAAAATAACATTGACTCTATCTTTTAATTTTAATACCCTATCCTGCATTATTTTACTAGCTTTGAAACTATCTTTTCTATGTATTATGGTAACTTTTTTTGCAAATTTATACAAAGCTAAGGTTTCTTCCATAGCAGAATCTCCTCCACCAATAACAACAACCCCTTTATTCTTAAATAAGGCAGCATCACAGACAGCGCAAGTACTTACACCACGGCCAAAATATTTATCCTCTCCTGGAATCTTTAATCTTCTTGCAGATGCTCCTGTAGCTATTATCACAGTTCTTGCTTTGTATTTTGTTTTTTCTACCCATACTTCAAAATAACCTTTTAACTTCTTGAAAGAATCAACATAGCCTTCTGTATATTTAGCTCCAAATCTTTGTGCTTGCTCTTTGGCATTTTTAACTAATTCCGGTCCTAAAATGCCCTTAGGGAATCCCGGAAAATTCTCAACTTCTGATGTCAAGCTTAATTGATCTGGTTCATGTCCGGAAATGACTAGAGGATTCAGACTAGCTCTTGAGGTGTATAAAGCAGCTGTATGCGCAGCTATCCCCCCTCCGATTATAATAATATCATGGATATCTTTTGGCATTTTAACCATACTTAATCTTTTATTTTTAAATTTGTTGTTTTACAATCAAAACTTTTTGTATAAATTCTGCATCAACATGGCATCTTCCTCTATGTTTGGGCTCTCGCATATGACAACCCCTTTCACTTTATATTCCTTTAATACGTTTAGTAATTCCTTATAATCTAGCTTAGAATGCTCTAATATTAAATGATTTCTTTCTCCTTTTTCTCCATACTCTATTCCTGAGATATGGATATGC
>Ga0209542_10017683_pt1 | contig 11644 bp, 15 predicted proteins | sample RifCSPhighO2_01_FD_184028 | JGI IMG/M metagenome (GOLD analysis project Ga0209542, IMG submission 184028) | Soil microbial communities from Rifle, Colorado - Rifle CSP2_plank highO2_0.1 (SPAdes) (version 2) | ecosystem: Environmental > Terrestrial > Deep subsurface > Rock core/Sediment ...
GCAAATTATTGTGAGATGCGTCACACTTAAGCCACAACTTCCTGCGGGTGTTGAGCTACTTGCAATCATCAACAAACTTACTTTAAGCACCGAGACAGAGTTTACATCTCTCTTTAAAGATTGGTGTGGTATGCACCCCGTTTATTGGACAACTTGTTTCTCTTGACTCATATTGTATTTGATTTCGTATTGGCGCGCAATTTTTTCAGCAAATGTTTTTGGCGCGCAACCGAGAGCGGTGTGTATCCGCAGATTGTTGTAATAATAAATTGATTTGTAAATTCCGGCAGTCAACTCTCCAAGCGAACCAAAGCGGTTGACATCGCCGACATCGACCTTCCAATTTCCATAAAAAGATTCTTGAAAACCATTCTGCCACGGCGAACCTTTTTTGGACATTGATTGTGATATTTTCCAATCAGAAAGTATCAAACGAAACAGTTTTGATTTGTACTCACTGCCTTGATCGGAGTGAATAATTGCGGGTGGCGGATTGTTTTGAAGAGCGTTTAATAAGGCCTCGGAAACAAGGAGAGCGCTGTGGTTGGTTTTGATCGAAATTCCCAAAACTTCTCTAGTGAATAGGTCAATAACAGTGGCAAGATAGACGAATCGGTCGTGCCACTTTATGTAAGTGAAATCGGTAACCCAGACATGATTTTTGTATAAAGGAAACAGGGAAACCAGTAAGTTTGGAGATGGAGCGAATTTGTCATTACACTTTGATTTCCTTGGCTTTCTGCGGCCTCGTAGAGGTTTGAGACCGAACTTTTTCATAACGCGGATTATCTTCTTTTTGTTGATTTTAAGTTCGATCGAAATCCTCCGGTGTCCGTAACTCGGATTGTCGGCAAGAACATTCTCGATGCGACTTTTCAGTTTCAAATCTTTTTCTTCTTTGACAGATTTGTAATAGAAAGAGGAGTGAGATATGTCCAAAAATTGCAAAGCTTTTGATTTGTTTTCCATAATATTTACCACCCCCCTTTTTCAGTCTCTCTGACTCTGAGAGAAAGTTCGGCCACTAATTGTTTGAGCAAATGATTTTCTTTTTGCAGACGATAAATTTGAGGATCTCCTGAAGCTGTGGTTTCATGGCGAAGCCATTTGTAAATGGCGGTTTTACTGATTCCGTGTTCTTTGGCAATACCATCGACTGTCTTCCCGCCTTCCTTAACTTTTTTCAAAATATACTCTTTAACGTCTTTTGGAACATGCACACCTTGCTTGCTGACATAATTTATTTGATTATTTTCCATAACATTATTTTACTCTAATTTGTCTGATAATTAGAGAAACAATGTTGTCCAGGATTTGGGGTACCTCTCAGTGTATGAAATGGGAAGTGTTTTTAAAAGAAAAAAGTTTAAACATTAAAACGGGGAAACTTTCATATACACATAGAAAATTAATTAGTGCCAGAGGAAGTATCAAAAGACATTTGCCGTATTTGTTTACCTTTGAACGTTATCCTCATCTTAAAATTCCAAACACAACGAACTCTCTCGACGGTACATTTACAAAAATCAAAAACTCAATTGCTATTCACGCTGGACTCGCTCGTGATTTAAAAATGAAGATGGTAAATACATTACTAAATGGAAAAGTCTAGCCTCACAAAACTACCATTAAGCCCCAAAGTATACTTACGCATAAAACATTGTCAAAAAACACTTTTACCGAGATAATTATGAGCGCGGATGTCGTCGTTTGGCATTGGCTAAATAAAATTGAAAGACAAACTCTTATTCTTAAAAAACGGCCTGAAAAACTTTTTGGAGGTTGGATCGTTGGTCCCAAGCTCAAAATATCTGGCGCGAAGAATGGCAAAGTACTGCCGACAAAAGAGACCTTTAATAGTCGTCGAGCTCGGGGCCGGGACAGGCACGGTAACCAAAGCGATCGCTAAAGCCCTTCCGAAAAATTCAAAACTTCTGGCTTTCGAGATAAACGCCGAATTGGCGCGCGCTATCAACATAGCCATCGGCGCGTCCGCTGTCCGCGTGATCATTGACCGCGCCGAAAACATCGGAAAATATCTTGCCGGCAAAAAAGCCGATGTCATGGTCTCGTGCCTGCCTCTGGCAAACTTCGGACGAAAAAGAGCCGGCCAACTGATTCGAGGCGCCGTTAAACATCTCGACAAAAACGGAATTTTCCTTCAGTTCCAATACTCACCGACGAACTGGCCGATGCTAAAAAATATTTTCAAGTCTGTAAACGTGGAGATCGAGTTGCGAAACATTCCTCCCGCGCTCATTTATGTTTGCCGAGATCCGATTGCCTAAATGCCGGTTTATCCTGTAAAGTACTAAATGTCGGATGTCGGATTTCGGATATCGGAAGTGTGGCCTGAATTCTGATTTCTGAAATCTGACATCCGACAATCGGGCAGGTGGTGAAATGGTAGACACGCATGCCTTAGGAGCATGTGCCGCAAGGCTTGGGAGTTCGAGTCTCCCCCTGCCCACAAATAGAAACTTCCTCTGCCGAGAGAGAAAAATCGGCTCGCGCCGAAGGCGCGAGGTAGGGTGATGAAATGAAATCCGTCTTGCGGGCGCGGGCAAAATCGGAGGGCGGGCAAAATGAGATCGAAATAGTTTTGTCTTTCAGCGCGGGGTTCGTTCCAAAAGAACGAAGAAAATCTCTCATTTCGTGGAGATTTTCACTGGTTGCCAGAAACCCCGCGCGTTTTGAATCCAAAATCCACTTCCGCAGGGGTTCAATCCAATTCTTTCTCTCGTCTCTTGCAGATGACAATTTGTCTTGAAGCGAGAGTTTTTGACGCACCAAAATATCTTTTTTCCGCAAGTATGTCTCTCGCTCAATATCGCCGTTCAAATGTAAGTCAACGAGTGCGTCCATTTTCGCTTCAACTTCCTTTAGTTCGTCTTTCATCTGCCCGAGACGAGTTCCCGAAGCGTGGGATGCCACTTTTTCCATTTTTTCGGTTTCCGTGAGCATAAAGTCAGCCCACGCTTCGGGAAACGACACTGATTGAAGTTGTTCCTTAATCTGTCCAGCGAGCGCAATTTCCTGCACATACTTTTGAGAACATTTTCCATTCTTTTTCGTACACCGATAGTAGCGATACTTATACCATCCCTAATTAACCCTTCCACACTGTTTGACTATCCATTCATAACTCAATAATTGTTTCATTGCTTTGATATTGTCCGTTAAGTCGTTGAGTTTTTCCTCGATTACCTGCTCCTGCTCTTCTATCGTTTTAAAAATTCGATTGGCGGTTGATTTGCGTAACTCCTCAAAAAATCGTTCAGCTGGATTAAGTTGCGGACTGTAAGGCGGGAGGAAGAGTACGATCAGCCCTGGAATTTCTCGATGGACTTTTGGTCGATGACAGGGAGCGTTGTCCCAGACTACAATCACCGTCTTCCTCGGGTGTTGCTTTTTGAGTTCAAGCAAAAATGTGTGAGCCACCGCGCTGTCAAAACCATCAATACCGATGAGATGAAAGCTGTTGCCTGAAAGCGGAGAGACAGCCGAGAAAAGGTAACGATTGTCGAACGACTTTTGACTGTCGATGACCGTCCGCTCTCCGACTTTAGACCAGCTTCGCCTGAAGTTTGAAATCAATCCATATCGCATCTCGTCGGAGAAGAATAGCTCGAATGGTCTGTCCTGGAGCGGCTCCAAAAATGGTATGAGGCCCCTTTTTTAAAGACATCTTGTTTTTCTTTGTCTCCACCGATAGGACTTGGTCTCGATGATTTGTATGAGTAGTTGAGCTGATCCATACGGTACCACACCGTTTGCTCGGGGATCTCTTTTTTAAGGTTTTCCTGAAGCCATTTTTGCATGCGGGGTATGGACCAGTAGCCGCCTTTGTCGATTTCTTTCGCTAGATCTTTGAATATTGAACCGTCCCATTTGGGATTGCCTTCGGGACGACCGCCGAGGTTCGACACCAATCCGTCGGTACCTTTTTTGTTGTACTTTTGAACCCATGTGGTCACGCTCTTTTCATCAACGGTCAGTTGTTCGCTGATCTCGTAACGCTTTTTCCCTTGCATAGCCGAGAGAATCGCTTTTAATCTCGTCTTGTACGCTTCATCATGCGCGTGCCGAAGTTTCTCTCGAAGTCCGGCTTGTGTGTCGTGCGCGACGACTGTTAAGTGTGTCATACCTACAGTTTAACATATCAGGAGTGGAAATGGGCGGGTTAGTTGGGGATGGTATTACCTCCGCATTTTCCTGTACACCATTGAGCGGTTATCATTGAGCTACATTCTCCACAACGAAAAAGTCCGGTAAATGGAAAATTATGAGAAATTTTAGAATGTCGCGGATGCGCTCGCTCGGAAAGTCGTTTCTGCACAGCTTCAAACAGAGTCGGAGAAAGAATTGGCGCAAAGCTTCCGGGAAAATATTCGCCACGATGCTTCACCAGTCCGAGATACGCCCGATTGGTGAGGATTCTTTTCACGGAAGCTTTGACAAGTGGCGTTCCGGCTCGTTGTGTTACGCCGTGGTCAGCCAAAAACTGCGCCATAGAAACAAGCGTGTGCGTACCTTTGGAGTATTCCTCGTAAGCACGCATAATCACTTTTGCTTTAACAACGTCGGGCTCAATATTGCGAGTTTTAGGATTGTTCACATACCCGAACGGAGCTTTTACTAACCACTCTCCCCGGCGCAGTTTTTGGCGGATACCTCGCTCTACATTTTGTTTGAGATTGTCGGAGTAATACTTGCTCTGGCCGAACGCCACTTGAAGCATAAAGAGCCCCTGCGGTGTGGGTTCGCACCAAAAAGTCGGAAAGAGCAAAGAAATAATTTTTTGCGTATCAACGAGATAGATGATGCGTCCACCGTCCACCGAGTTGCGTGCGAGGCGATCGGGATGCCAACTGACGATGCCGTTTGCCTCGCCATGTTCGATTAGCTTCATCATCTCGTTGAATAAACCTCGCCCGGGTTTCTTTGCGCTTTTTGACTCTTGAAATTCGCGGAGAATTTCAAGATTTTCTTTACGCGCAAACTCCCGCAATTCAAAAAGTTGTGCCTCAATGGACATCACTTGTTTGTCATCGTCCTCGGTTGACTTTCGTGCGTAAAGAAAATATTTTGGTGCGTTCATAAAATGTTTTTGGATTCAAAAAAACAAAACTATTGAGGTCTCATTTCTGTTTCTGCCCGCCCTCCGAATTCGCCCGCGCCCGCAAGACGGATTTCATTTCATCACCCTACCTCGCGCCTTCGGCGCGAACCGATTTTTCTCTCTCGGCAGAGGAAGTTTCTATTTGTGGTCTTATCATAACCTTTGCGCGAACTTTTTTCGAGGGCAAAGAATGATTCGCACGCTCCACCGTGCGTGGTAGCTCTAAACTAACTCGTACGCTCCGATACAGTGCCAACGCTAACGAATTCCGCCCAACGCCTCAAGGTCTCGGCGTTCCCACACCAGAAAATCTCTTTGCTCGTTTCCGATTTGCGCGCGGGAGTTTTCTTTCTGAATGGAAAAGGATTTTCTGGTGTGGGTGATACTCCCTGTATCTTATCACCATATCTAAACTTTAGATATTGACTTCCTGTATATACGCTATAGTATATATGGGTAAGACTATCAGGACAAAGGAATACGCCCTTTTTATCGGGCGAATGGTAAAAGCTCGAAAAGAGTCCGGTTTGCGACAGATTGATGTTGCAAAAAAGATGAAGCGACCACAGTCTTATATCTCGCGTGTTGAGTCCGGAGAATATCGTCTTGATATTCTTGAGGTTAAGAAATTTGCACAGCTTTACGGAAAAGATATTGGGTATTTTATTAAATAATTAAAAATATGGAAATTAATTTTGTTAAACTCTTAGATAAAACCAAAGACGGCTACGATGCTCTTTTTTCTGTGAATGGTAACCGCGTAAAAATTGGTGTTAGTGATACCGCACTGTCTGTCTGGAATGTTCAGGGAAGTGAAAAAACTATAACGGGTTTCCTAAAACAGTTCGGCTCACTTAAAATCCAGTGGATGTTAGCAGAGAATCTTTTGAAAGATTACACTTTTATATCCGATCATTTTAAAAAAGAGGACGGCAATATAATGTCAGTCGGAGAATTAGATGATTATTTGAAGGAAAAAATCATAGAGGTGGAAAATAAACTTACTAAAGTATGAAAAGATATTTCCTTTTTCTTTTGTTTGCCACAGCTGTTTTTTCTTCAGCGGTAGTAGTGCAGGCATCAAGCGTACCAAGCCCAATTTCGTATTGGAATTTTAATGATGAAAACGCCGTCAATGGCGGAGTAATTACTGATAGTGCAGGGCAATACACCGCACAAAATAAAAATGGGTCTTGGATTTCCAATGGTTTTAGCGGAGGCGCGATAAATTTCCGATGTTCAAATGGCACATACGGAATGATTTCAAATAGTTTACCACCATTATCAAATTTTTCAGTTTTATACAGACTAAAATTAGGAGCTTTTGGTTCTCAAACTCTGAACTCGTCTTTTGGATTTAATGTATCACTACAGCAGTCTGGAGATGGCATGAACGATTCCATAAATGTGTTAGGAGATGGAATGAGTGGAAGTGGAATAACCAAGCAATTTAGTAGCAATGGAACATGGGAACACCTTGCTTTTGTTTATAATAATGATGGCTATTATTACTACAGAAATGGAGTTTTTACAGCATATACTGCTGGTTTAGGAAGGAGTTTCCCTTCTGGCCAGTGGACATTTGGAGCCGCTGGTGTTTGTAATACCGATATCCAAATGGATGAGATAAAGATTTATAACACCGCACTGACTCCTAACCAAGTGGCCGAGGAGTATAACTACAATAAGTTAAAGTGTAATGCTGATGTTTGGCAATGTGAAGATTGGGGAGCCTGTTCCGTAAATGGATCGCAGGCCAGAAGTTGTAATAAGATTTTTGAATGTGAATTTACAGAAGATCCCCCGCCACCCACCTCCCAAAGTTGTACCTATACACCGCCTGTGTGTACTTCTTGGACATATTCAGACTGGTCAGATTGTCAGAGTAATTATACAAAAACGCGAAGTACCGTCAGTTCGTCTCCTAGCAATTGCTCCGGTGGCAATCCGGTTTTAACTCAAAGTTGTGCTTATGCACCTCCACAACCAATAACTCCGCCTCCTGTCTATCAACCGCCACAGCCGAGTTGTACAGCAGACACATGGAGTTGTGGAGACTGGAATGTCTGTTCGCTCTCTGGAATACAAAATAGAAGTTGTAGAAAGACTTTTGATTGCTCTAGCGTAGAATCGGCACCGCCGGCAGTTGATCAATCTTGTGAATCTCCCAATAAACCGACACAGCAATTACCTCAAGTACCACAGAGTAGCGACGAGATTTCCAATCAGGATTCTATAGTCAGAGCTACTGTTAAACTAATCTGTCCAGTTGATAGCAACAGGGCTAGTCAAGGGTCAGGTACTATCATCAACTCAAACGGAACTATCTTAACCAATAAGCATGTTGTTGAAGGAACATTAGGATGTCTTGTCGGTTTTGTAGATAATTTTAGCGACGAACCGTATTTTGGAGAACGACAAATAGCGGATATACTGAAAATGTCATCAAGTGAAGATGTTGCAGTATTAAAGATTCGGAACCCTCAAAATACAAGTTTGCCTTACATTAATATCGCTAATGGCAACAGCAAAAATCTACGCTTAGGCACGAAAATTATAACCTATGGTTATCCGGCTAAATTCGGAACAAATATTACCTATACAAGCGGAGACTTTAGCGGGACAAATGGAAATTATCTAAAAACGACAGCTATCATTGAGCATGGAAATTCAGGCGGTGGGGCTTATATAAAAGACGGAACATTCATTGGTGTACCTTCAGCAGTGATAAGAGGAGAATTGAACGCTCTGGGTTATGTTCTGTCTATCAATACTATCAATGCTTGGTTAGGAAATTCTAGTATAGTTTCTAATAGTGGGCCAAATAATAATTATTCAAGAGTATCTTCAGTTTTAGAAAATATAGACCTAAAAAAACTTGATTCATTGCAACTGATAATACCGAATACTAAAGAGAGTGCGAAAGAGACCCCTCAAGTTAATAACGGACCTTCTAAAATTTCAAAGCCGGTAATTGCTAGTCCTACCAAGCAGGTGCAAAAGAATGTTTCTAGTACTACACCAAAGAGTCCGGAGCCGAAAATTACAGAAGATAAAAAGCTAGAGCAATCTGTGAATAATAAGGTACAAGAAAAACAAGTAAAAGTTTCTTGGCCAAAACGATTTCTGTTTTGGTTAGCTAATCTTTTCTAAAATATGACAGAAGAGCAAATGAAAGAGAAACGGCTGGAGAACTTTCGTGATGTTCTAATGCATGCGGTGCGGGAAAGATATAATTTGCTACCGCAAATCAGTGCGCTTGCCGCAACCCTGTTAGTCATAGCAACTTTTACAAACTTAATCCAATTGACAACATTTGTTAGATTTTTAATCATTCTCCTACTCCTGCTAATACCTACAAGCCTTATAGGATATTTAGTTGTACTAAATCAGGCAGAAGAATGCGCAAAGCGGGGTTTGGAAGAACTCGCTAACAACAAATTAACAGATCAAATAAAATCAAACTCCTTTCTCGCTTATCTTCCGTGGGGAATTGTGGCAATAATTACATTCGCAACAGTTTCTACAGCTTTTCTGGTAGCAAACTCTGGCTAAAGATAAAGAAAAATACTATATATTGTAAAACATAAATCGTTTGGCAAAAGATTATCAGGTGTTATACTTACCTTAATGACGAATAAACCACAACTTTCTTTAGAGGACATCTCAAGACTTGGGGAAAAATTCTATACTGAAAAGCTAAGAGAAAAGCTTGAGAAGGAGCATATGGGTAAATATGCTGTAATTGATGTGGAAAAAGGCAAATATTATATTGATGCCGACAGACTAGTGGCTGTTGAAAAAGCAAGAAAAGAATCTGGGGATATATTGTTTTATATTATCCAAATTGGAAGTGTCCAAAATCCAGGCATGAACTTTAACGCAAAAAAATATGCTTGGAACTTTTGATAATGATCAACCGAAAATAGAAATTGAAGTCAAAGGAGTAAATGGTAGTCCTAAAAAACTGATCGCTCTCGTAGATTCTGGGTTCAATGGGTACCTTACGCTTCCTTATGTTGAAGCTTTTCCTCTTGGCCTTGTGTTAACGGGGATTCAGTCAAACACATTGGCAGATGGTTCTTCCGCATCGCATTTTGTTTGTATCGGACAGATTTGTGTAGGTGGGAAGTGTGTTACTACTACCATCGATATTCAACCTGCGAACATTATCTTATTGGGGACGAAATTACTGAAAGAGCTTGGAAAAAAATTCGTACTCGACTGCTTGAATGGTAAAGTTGAAATTGTGGATAGTATAAAGAAATCCTAGCTTTTCAAGGGAGCCCCGCCGCCCTTTCCTTCCTCGTGGCGGGTTGTGGTGCGCATAGGGTGGGTGGGGCAAACCACAAACAGAATGAGTCCTCGGACATTTCCGCTAGGGCGTCCATGACTAAAGGATGAGCGCCGCCGTTAAACGAAGTCACAGAAATCTAATAGCGAAAGCGACACACTAAACCCAAGAATGAAAACGAGGAAGGGGGTTGGCGTAGCCGGGCGGGGTGAGCCCTGTTTTGCTCTGCAAAATGCGTAGTCCGCTTCTTAACGGACGAAGCACGAACCGAGGCGGAGCTGGGGGGAGGATTCCTTCCTCCCCCCAAAGAGAAGTCCCGCGTGCGCGTTTTAGCGCACATGCGGGATACCTACTGACCTTCACCCAACCCCCGTCTAGTATATGGTATGATTGAGGGATGAAAACATCTCATCACCACCCTTCCCGAGCCCTGTCCCAGGATGAGCTCGAGAAGCGTCGCTTGAAAGCGGCTGGTCACTTCAAATCTGGGAAAGCAAACATCTGGGTATGCAAAAAGCTTGGCGTATGCCACGGAACCGTCACGGAATGGTATGGGAAGTGGAAGGAAGGCGGCATAGACGCCCTTCTCAAGGGCAAATACGGCAGAATCTCTAAACTCTCGCCAGAGCAGGAGAAAAAAATTCAAACAAATATTTTGAAAGGTGCAAAAGGATGTGGCTACGACACCGATTACTGGACACTCAAGCGGTTAACAGATTACATCAAAAAGGAGACTAACATTTCATACAAAGACCGGTCAGTCTGGCATACGCTCGAACGTTTCGGATTTTCTTGTCAGAAACCCGGGAAAAGGGCTCGGGAGCGCGATGAAAAAGCGATCACGACATGGATTAAGACCACTTGGCCGGCGATTAAAAAAGGGGCGTCAAAAACAAGGCCACGTTTGGCTTTTTCGACGAGTCCGGAGTAACCGACAAGCCGTCAGTGCGGAGTACATGGGGAAAGAAAGGTGTAACTCCGATCATCGTTTCTGCCGGAGGATGGAAAAATCTTTCATTGCTCGGAATGATCACTTGGAACTCAAGGACGAAGAAGACTGGCAATCTGGCCTGGGTAAAACATGGTAGCGTCAATACGGAGACGATCCTCGGCGTGTTGGAAGATATGAAAAATAAATATGAGCACGAAGGAAGACTCATCCTCATCTGGGACGGGTTGCCTCCGCATCGCTCGAAAGCGGTTCAAGTCATGATTGAAGCCAACAAGAACTGGCTTTCGGTTCATCGTTTTCCGGCATATGCTCCTGAACTCAATCCCCAGGAATACCAGTGGTCGTCCTTGAAGAGAAAAGACCTGGGCAATTACTGCCCGCCGACGATGAGAGATCTGGCCAGGAAAGTCAGGAAAGGGCTTGGCCGAATGAAAAGATCAAAATCAATATTGAAAGGATTCCTGGTCAAATCAGGGCTGTGGTCAGGACGGGAGTTGGGTGAAGGTCAGTAGACATCTAGGCGCGAGTAGCCCTAGCGGAAATGTCCGAGGCGAATGCCGAGGATGGTACCCCTTTAGAATCATGGTACGCAAACTGATAGAATGAACGAGGCACAATAATGAATTTGTATTTAGAATTCGGCTTGCTTCTTCCTTAGAAGAAGCCCCCACACCAGAAAATCCTTTTCCATTCAGAAAGAAAATCCCGCGCGCAAATCGGAAACGAGCAAAGAGATTTTCTGGTGTGGGGAACGCCGAGACCTTGAGGCGTTGGGCGGAATTCGTTAGCGTTGGCACTGTATCGGAGCGTACGAGTTAGTTTAGAGCTACCACGCACGGTGGAGCGTGCGAATCATTCTTTGCCCTCGAAAAAAGTTCGCGCAAAGGTTATGATAAGACCACAAGTAAACAACTCAAAGGAGTTTATCCCATTTCCAAATGGGCGGCTATCGCCGCCCATTGTGTTTTCGGACGGTCTGTTCTTGTCTTCTTCAAAACCATTTAGTTCGTTTATGGTGTGTTTATACAACTCCGCTCGAACTTACTTTACCAAAAATTTCTGAAAAAATCCAATCGCTCCGCCCCGCCGCCGTGCCGCCAAGCGGCACTGCCTCGCAGAAAATTGCCTTTACATTTTTTATTTTGCGCGCCGTAACTCTCCACACCTCCCAAAATCTCCTTGTTTTTAGCGATATTTCAAGTGCCCAACTTTAAATACTTTTGGAACCAGTCATTGGGGTTGTTCCACTTTAAGCTCATAATGATTGAAGCTAAAA
>Ga0209542_10017684_pt1 | contig 11643 bp, 12 predicted proteins | sample RifCSPhighO2_01_FD_184028 | JGI IMG/M metagenome (GOLD analysis project Ga0209542, IMG submission 184028) | Soil microbial communities from Rifle, Colorado - Rifle CSP2_plank highO2_0.1 (SPAdes) (version 2) | ecosystem: Environmental > Terrestrial > Deep subsurface > Rock core/Sediment ...
TGCCGTCAGCGACTATTTGTCTCGTGAGTACGTTTTTGTTTGCTCGGCAAATTGAAGGGGATACTCCTGATGATATGCCAGTTGGTCACGAAGAAGTGGTGCTAACAAGATCCGATAAGGTGGTGATCGTGGCTTCATTTGCGTCATTTGCTTTGCCTCCGTTTGCACACTTTATTGGATTGCCACCATTTATGGGAGTCTTGCTGGGAGTTGGTATTGTGGGATTGATTATCGGGTGGTTTGCTAATACTCATCCGGAAGAGAAAACCCACTTGGCTATGGATATTGAGAAGTTGTTAGGCAAAGTAGACATTACTAGTTTGTTGTTTTTTATCGGTATTCTCTTTGCGGTGGGGGCGCTTGGATTCCTAGGTATTCTAGAGCAAATTTCAAACGGTTTGTTTGGTGAAAATCCGGCAGATTCACGACTGATTATGGGTAGTGTGGTGCTTGGAGCTTTTTCAGCTATCTTTGACAACATTCCACTAACCGCCGCAGCGCTTGATATCCTTCACACAACTGACTTCCGCATTTGGGTACTCTTGGCCATCTGTGTGGGTACAGGAGGCTCAATGTTGGTGATTGGTTCAGCAGCCGGAGTGGTGGCAATGGGAATGGTTAAGGAGTTGACCTTTAAGCAGTTTTTGAAAATTGCTACCGTTCCTGCTCTAGCCGGATATGTGGCCGGTATAACTGTGTGGTATTTGCAGTATCTGTTGTTCTAATTATGTAAAAAAGTCCGCTGGACCATATAACGGTCCAGCGGTCTTTTTAAATATTAAGTGCCAAATTATGGTTATTACATCAGGCAAAACATTGCGTCTAGCGTCCTTTTCCTCAGCAAAGGTGCTAAAATGACACTGAAGAAATGTGTAAAAGTTAGCCTTATTTCTATGACCAATATAAACAACATTGAGGTTTCAAAAGATCCAGCCGTACTCGAGACATATAGTCGCGATGTTAGTAACTTTAAAATTGTTCCCTTGGCGGTGTTTTTCCCGCGGAGTACAGAGGAGGTGCAGACGGTGGTGCTCGCAGCGAAGGAGGAAGGGGTATCAGTAACAGTTCGGGCTGGTGGAACCTGTATGAGTGGCGGTCCTATCAATAGTGGATATGTTATCGACCTCACTCGGTATATGAATTCTGTGGCTGTAGATGGCGAGTCTAAGACGGCCGTTGTTGGCGCTGGTGCATATTTTCGAGATGTCGAAGATGCTGCTTTGGCACACGGACTATTCTTTGCCGGATACCCTTCATCAAATCGTATTTGTGGTATTGGTGGAATGCTGGGCAACAATGCTTCGGGTGAAAAGAGTCTGCGTCATGGAGCGACTGGAGTTAATGTGATTTCTCTTGAGGTTGTATTGGCGGATGGTTCGGTCACCACTCTGACCAGGAAACAGCTTACTGAGGTTAACAGTGAGCGAGAGCAAAAGACATTGGCCCTTTATGAAGAATATGCATCGGCTCTTCGAGATGCTATTGGTGACGTGAAGAAGTGTGCTTCTGGGTATCGACTTGATGAGGTAGTTAAAGACGGGGTGTTTAGCGAGATTCCTCTTATGGTTGGGTCACAGGGTACGCTCGGTATCATCACCAAGGCAACACTTAACTTAGTGCCACTACCTGAGCATGTAGGACTTCTGGTTGTCTCCGCTCAGTCGCTTGAAGACTTGTCAGACATTATCGCCACAGCATACGAGCATAATCCAGAAGGACTTGAAACCTTTGATAAAAATACCTTCGGGCGAGCGCGGACTTACTTAAGTGAGTATGCCGAAAAAGTTGTACCGTATGTAGACGTTAATGCTGAGCTGTTTATTCTGATTCAATTAAGTGAGGATACAGCTGAGGCTACAGCTGCTCAAGCGGCAGCTTGCTATGAGAGTCTTTTGTCCAAAGGCTACTTTGTTAAACAGATTCAGGAACCGGTAGATGTTGAAGCAGCTTGGATGGTTCGACGTAACTCATTCACCCTGATGCGTGATCATAATGAGGAAGGATTTAGAGCTATGCCATGTATTGAGGACGTGATTGTGCCTCTGCCAGCTTTAGGAACTTTCATTCACGAATTAATTGCTATCTTAGAGAGGCGAGAAATCACTTACGGTTTCCATGGACATATTGGTGACGGCTCATTTAGAGTGGTGCCAATCTTTGATTTCCGTAAAGAGACATTAACTGATGATATCTTTGGTTTGATGGATGACGTTTTCGCACTAATTAAACGTCTCCGAGGTAACATGAGTGCAGACCATAGCGATGGAATCATTCGCACCCCGTTCCTAGAATCATTTTATGGAAGTACTCTCGCTGGAGCATTTGCAGAGATTAAGCAGATATATGACCCAGAAAATCGTTTAAATCCAGGCAAGAAGGTGGGAGGGACCAAAGAAGATATACTAAAAACCCTACAGCGATAAATAAGATAAACAAAAAGAGCGCCTGAGGGCGCTCTTTTTATTTAGTCTACTTCGTGGACGTTAACAATCTGCAGTTCACCGCTTTCGGCATCAAGCCAGCGTATAAAATCTGGACTCATCTTAAACATTACAAAATCTTCTGCTCCCTCCACATAGTACTTAGAGGTGTTTTTACTTTTGAAGAAAGCATGCACTTCTTCTAGTTGGTCAGCGGGGATTTCATACGCTTTGCCGCGAAGGTCGGCCACCTTGAGTGGGTCCAATACTTCTTCAATCACAGAAAGAGAAACGTAAGGTTGGTTTGTGATTTGGGAATATTTTGAAAAAGATTTCCTGGTACCAAAATACACATTGAGTTCGTCATCAATTACATACAGCATAAGCGAGGTGGTCGGCAGTCCTTGGTCATCAGTCGTGGCAAAAACTGCCTTGCGGTGATTGTTGAGAAAAGTACGAACGATGTCTTTGAGAGCAGCTTGGTCCATAGTATGTAAATGTTATCTATATAACGTATATAGTATAGCGCAGAGTAGGAGAAAGGGCAGGGATTTAAATACTGCGGGAGTTGATTTTAAATTCAATACCAACCACGCCCCAATGCTTCTCGTCTTCGATTGAGTAGAACTGATTAATTTCTTGCAGGAGTACTTCTGGAGATTTGTCGGCAAACTTTTCTTTTGGTAAGTTGGAAAATAAATCTGTGAAAGTAGTGAAGTGATGAAGGGCTGTGATGGTCGACTGTATTTCAGTTCCGTCTTCGCGGTTTATAAATATGAGCTGGTCATCAACAGCAAATCCACGCCGCTTGTCGTCATTAAGTCTAGATTCTATTGTCTTTCGTCCGCTGAGGATTTTATTAAACGGAGAAGAGTTGAGATGGAGAGTGTGGGTGTTCATGTTGGTTAGTGTAGCAAAATAGGCATAAAGAAAAAACTCCGAAGGAGTTTTTGCATTCTGGGTGGCTATAGTTACTCGAGTGGAACCAATTCCAAGATTTATGTCTGTGAAGCAAGAATGGTTTTCAGATAAAGAAATGCCCCACAATGAAGTAGGGCATCAGGCGTCTATTTTCAGGAAAGACCAACAGGAAAAGCTTTTTCGGCTGCTCGGCGAGCAACTCTGGCCACATCGTTTCCACGAGTACCAAGTAGGCTGCTTTCTGCCCACTCAAACTCCAAAATTTCAGGGTTAGTTTTTATAGAAGCAGTGCTTTTAATTGTTCCTTTGTACATAAGGACGGTGTCTTGCTTTCCTTCTTTGAGGTTAAGTACTCACCAAGGAGGCTTAGTTGTGTAACTTCTACCCCCAGCTCTTCGAAAACCTCTCGTTTTGCTGCTATTTCAGCACTTTCTTTCTTCGGGTTATATCCGCCACCTGGTATGTTCCAGAGCGACGTGTTGCCGTACGAATGTCGCACCAGCAGAACCTTGCTGGTTTCTGTTGGGTAGGTGATTAGCACCTTCACACCAAATGATTTTGGTTGAAGGACACGCCAATATAATTTTACCATTGGCATGAGGGCTGCGTAGAAGAGCTGTTTGATTTTCATGATTAGTACCTTATACGTGCGTTAAGTGCATCATTGTATCTGACTCTGAGCACTCTGCGGCTACCGGGATTGGTCAGGAGTCGATTTGAAACATAGTTGCTTCGCTCCTTGTTTCAATATCGCTCACGACCCTGTCTCATTCGCGGCAGAGCCGCATCATTCCGACTTTCAATTCCCGACGCAAGCAAAATAGTTTGCTTGCTGTAGCCGCCCAAAACACAAAAGACCCCAAAGGGGTCCTCGTGTTTTGGGCGGCTACCGGGAATTGAACCCGAATTGAGAGTTCCACAAACTCCAGTAATAACCTTTATACCATAGCCGCCATAAACCTTTTGTACTCATTTTCGTCATGATGCACAAGGTGGTGGCAATTGTGGCACAACCAAGCCAGATTTTCAATAGCGTTGTTGGAATGGTTCTTGTCAATATGATGGACGGCCAGAACTCTTATGTCTTCTGTTTTGCATAATAAACAAACTTTTTGGGTATCTTGTCTGCTAAGTAGACTACGATATGCATGGGCTCCATTTTTCCAGTTAGGGTGTTTTTCTTGAGAAAATTCCACATTTCTCCATTTTGTTTGACATGACCGGCCACAAAAAAATTTACCGCTTTTTGACCCTTTGATTGCTTTAAGGGATTTGTAAATTGATATTCCACAAGTTGAACAGTCGAGATCTTTTCCTTTCTTTGAAGAAGCTGTTTTGCAGACTCGTGAACAATATATACCGTAGCCGTTTTTTATCCACGACGGTTTAGCGCGAAACATCTTTGAACATTGTTTGCATGTCACTGTGGGCATATTAAATATAGTATACCCTAAAATTGTCGGTTGGTCTTTAGAGCGGTTTGTGTATTTACTCAAACCCGCCTTATTACCTATTGATAAATATATTCGTATGCTACACTTTCGATATTATATGGACCACGAGCCGTTAATGGTCACACTTTTTTTTACTTTCATGCTCGGTGCAGGTGTAGGGTTTTATATTGCTCGTTGGCTCTTTTAAGGAGTTAGAACGCAAATAGTTTATAAGCTTAAGTCGCAATATATATGAAGAGGGGGTTTTGGTGCGGAATAAGCTTATCGGTGTTAGCTATTTTGCCGCTTGGTGTTTCGGCGCAAGAAGTGCATCAAGAGTTTCAGGAAACCGTCAAAGCGGAAGTGCTTGAGATTGTTGAGCAGTTTGAGCGGGACATTATGGGAACGGGTGCTTCTACTACCGTGCAAGAGATGCGCATCTTGATTGAAGAGGGGGAACGCGAGGGGGAAGTGGTGAAGTTAGAGAACGACCTCTCCGTACTATCGGTCGGGGACAAGATATTTGTAAATCGGCTTTTGTCTATCGATGGGACGGAATACTACATCTTTAAGGATGTAGAGCGACGCGGACCACTCCTGTTTCTCATTGCCATCTTTATTGGTTTGGTAGTTTGGCTATCTGGCATGCAAGGAGTGCGCGCGGTTTTGAGTTTGGCTCTTAGTATTGGGGCGATTATCTTTCTTTTGATTCCGGCTCTACTGGCAGGGTATTCACCAGCCCTGGCTAGTCTAGTTATTGCTGGTCTCATTCTCTCGGTTACGTTGTTCCTCACCCATGGATTTAAGCCGCGGGTGTTTATCACGTTCTTAGGTACTTTCGGGGCAGTATTTGCCACTTGTATCATTGCGTGGATTTGGGTGACTTGGATGCGCTTCACTGGCTTTGGTGACGACTCCTCAGTGTATTTGAACTTTGCCACTGGCGGTACACTAGACTTAACTGGGCTTCTCTTGGGCGGAATTATCATTGGGCTACTCGGTGTGCTTGATGACGTTTCGATTACTCAGGCCTCGGTAGTACAAGAACTCAAAGCGGCCAATCCAAAGTTTGGCTTTAAGGATTTGTATCGCCGGGCGCTTAGGGTGGGGCGCGACCATGTGGGCTCGCTAGTAAATACACTTGCCTTTGCGTACGTTGGAACATCGCTTCCACTCCTACTCCTATACTCTTATTCAGAGTCGCCGATATCAATACTTATCAATCAGGAAATTTTGGCGGCAGAGATATTGCGTATCATTGTTGGTAGTATTGGACTGGTGTTGGCAGTACCGTTCACAACTGCGATGGCAGCTTGGTACTTTAAAGATAAGTATGTAGATCCAAATGACGACATGGGTCACTCCCACAGTCATGGTGCTGACGCGCACGACCATTGTGATCACGATCACGCTCACTAATTTGTAGTATACTTTTTATAAGATTGAGGGGTTGGTTAGGAATTACACTCTAAATACACATATATGAAAAACTTTGTGAAAGAATTTAAAGCGTTTGCGATGCGAGGGAACGTGGTAGATCTGGCAGTGGCGGTGGTTATTGGAGCAGCTTTTGGGAAGATTGTGTCTTCTTTGGTAGAAAACATCGTGACTCCACTCATTGGTGTGCTTTTAGGTGGCGTTGATTTTAGCGGCCTTTCATTTACGATTGGAGAATCAATTATTAAGTACGGAGTATTCTTGCAAAGTATCTTCGACTTCATGGTTATCGCCTTCGCCATTTTTATGGTTATCAAGGCGCTATCAAGACTTAAAAATAAAGAAGAAATTGTTGTTGATGAGCCGCCAAAGCCGATTCCTGAAGACATTGTGCTATTGCGTGAAATCCGTGACGAACTTCGCGGTCGGTAATAGGGAAGAGAGCAAGCAAAAAGCGACCCTAAGGGTCGCTTTTTGCTTAACCACCGTACCAGAAAACATTTTCTGACAGCTGAACACTACCCAAAGAACCAAACGGAAGCTCTAACTTGAGAGCCTTAATAGTTATCCACAGAATCAGGCTGTGGAAACTGATAAAAAAGTCTTGCTTTAAGCCGTACTCATAAAGTAAAGCCCTTTTTGAAAAGTGGTATTATGTACGTACGCACGAAGTTCTCCAATCGTGTGTCGGAGGTAACTATGACACGCTAGCTGCGGGCCATGTCTAACCAACATGGGGCTGCCTGTAGCTATCGAAAATCTTTCTTAGACCTAATTGTGCAACCACAAGTTGCCCAACGAGCAATTATGTTTGTGAGAGATACTGAATAAGAACTTAAAAGGTTTTAAAAATTAGCAATTATAAATTGAGGTATGGAAATTAAGAACATTCGCAAGCGTGATGGTTCAGTACAAGAATTTAATCTTGATAAAATCGAGAGTGCGATTTTGAAGGCATTGTACGAGACCAAAGAGGGAGAAGCGGCTGATGCTAAAAAAGTCGCTGAGCTTGTACATCAAAAGACTGTTTCGATGTGCGTACAAGCTGCCACTGCAGCACCAGATGATCCAAAATCACAGAAATGTGTAGACGGACATCCAGCCGTAGAAGAAGTGCAGGACTTGGTGGAACAGGCACTGATGGAGCTCAACTACTTTGAGACCGCCAAGGCCTACATCATCTACCGAAACGCACGCAAGAAGCTACGCGAACGCGATATCTTCAAGAAGCGTGTAAACCTAAAGCCATACGAATATCCTGAGCTAAACGAATACGTAAGTTCAATTCGTCACTCATACTGGATTCACACTGAGTTTAACTACACTAGTGACATCAATGACTTCCATGTGAACGTGTCTCCAGCCGAACGCAATGCCATGAAGAATTCAATGCTGGCCATTGCCCAGATTGAAGTAGCGGTAAAGACATTCTGGGGCGACATCTACAAGAAGATGCCAAAGCCAGAAATCGGGTCAGTTGGGGCCACCTTTGCAGAGAGTGAAGTACGTCACGCTGATGCCTACTCACACCTCCTTGAGATTCTCGGTCTTAATGAAGAGTTTGAAAAGATTACTCACATCCCAGTGATTCAAGAACGTATAAAGTATCTTGAAAAAACTATCAAGCTTGCTCATACCGACGAAAATCGTCAGTACATGCACTCAGTACTCCTGTTCTCACTCTTTATTGAGCACGTCTCGTTGTTCTCACAGTTCCTTATCATGATGTCTTTCAATAAGCATCGAAACCTTTTCAAGGGAATCAGTAATGCGGTTGAGGCTACCTCAAAGGAAGAACAAATTCACGGTATGTTTGGTATTGATCTCATCAATATCATCAAGAAGGAGCATCCAGAATGGTTTGATAACGCATGCAAGGAAATGATTGTTAAGTCTTGCCAAGAAGCGTATGAGGCTGAGTGCGGTATCGTTGATTGGATTTACGAAGCAGGGGAGCTTGAATTTATGCCGTCTACCAACGTCAAAGAATTCATCAAACATCGCTTCAACAATTCACTAGCTGCCATTGGAATCCCACGTATATTTGAAGTCAGTGAAGCTTTACTTGAAGAAACTGATTGGTTTGATAACGAAGTTATCGCCACTAAACACGTGGACTTCTTCCACAAGCGCTCAATCAACTACAACAAGCGTAGTGCGAGTGTGACGAGTGATGATTTGTTTTAATTAATAATGTATTTGTATGGAATCTTGGTACTGGTTGAATGAAAATAGTCGCGGCTTTCTAGATAGAGGTTACCTCGCTCCGGGGCAAACTCCCGAAGAAAGAATACGAGTTATTGCTGAAACAGCCGAGAAGTATCTCGGACGGAAAGGCTTTGCTGATAAGTTCTACGAATACATGGGGAAGGGGTGGATTTCACTAGCTTCACCAGTTTGGTCTAACTTTGGTATCACTAAGGGTCTCCCAATTAGTTGCTTTGGTTCGTATGTGGATGACCACATGGGCAGTATCCTATACACCAACGCTGAAGTAGGGATGATGAGTAAGTTTGGTGGTGGCTGTTCTGGATACTTCGGAGCAGTGCGCCCGCGCGGAGCAAATATTTCAGATAACGGACACTCTTCTGGAGCTGTTCATTTTATGCAGCTGTTTGAGACTTTGGTAGACGTTGTGTCTCAAGGGTCAGTTCGTCGCGGACACTTCAGTCCATACCTACCAGTTGAACACGCAGACATCATGGAGTTCTTGGACATTGGTACTGAAGGAAATCCAATCCAAAAGCTCACTCATGCTGTGACTGTAACAGACAAGTGGATGGAGGAAATGATTGCCGGAGATGATGTGAAGCGTGCTATCTGGGCTCGTGTCATCCAGCGCCGTGGTGAAATGGGTTACCCATACATTCTCTTTAAAGATACTGCCAACAAGAACACGGTTGATGTATACAAAGAAAAGGGACTGACCATTCATGCCAGTAACATGTGTAGTGAAATCATGCTGCCGTCTCGCGAGGATTGGTCATTTGTGTGTTGTCTCTCTTCAGTTAACCTCATGCACTATGAGGAATGGAAGGATACTGACCTGGTAGAGACGATGGTGGCCTTCCTCGACGCCGTGATGGAAGACTTTATTGTGAAGCTAGAAGAACTACGTGACCACAAGGATGCAGAACGTCGTCGCAGCTTTAGCTTTATGGAGCGAGCGTACAACTTTGCCAAAGCTAACCGTGCGCTTGGACTAGGAGTTCTCGGATGGCACTCACTCTTGCAGTCTCGTGGACTAGCTTTTGAATCTAGTGAGGCAGAGACACTTAACGTAGAGGTGTTTAAGACTATTAAGGCACAGGCTGATAAGGCAACTAAGCAGCTGGCAGTTGAGCTTGGTGAGCCAGAAATTCTAAAAGGCTACGGACGTCGTAATACGACACTCCTTGCTATCGCACCAACCACTTCTTCAGCCTTTATTCTTGGACAAGTATCACAAGGAATTGAACCAATTTGGTCTAACTGTTACGTGAAGGATGTAGCCAAGATGAAAGTAACTATTAAGAACCCAATGCTCCTAGCTTTGTTGGTTGAGAAGGGTAAGGATACCAAGGAAGTATGGGACAGTATCCGCGATGCAGATGGTTCAGTACAACACTTGGATTTCTTGACCGATCAAGAGCGCGCTATCTACCGTACCTTTGCCGAAATTGACCAAGCGGTAGTTATCAAGCAAGCCGCTGATCGTCAGCCGTACATCGACCAGGGTCAGTCTCTCAACATCATGGTTGAGCCAGCGACTCCAGTAAAGGATATTAACCAGCTATACATCAACGCTTGGAAGCAAGGAGTTAAGTCTCTCTACTACCAGCACAGTATGAATGCTGCGCAACAAATGGTACGTAAGAAGCTTGCTTCAAACGCCAAGGAGATGAAAGAGAATAATGGATAAAAGGAAATAGAAAAAGCCGGGCCCCTTTGGGGCCCGGCTTTTGACATTTATTTGTATTGTTGTACTGTTCTTGAAACTTTACCTCTAGCTTCCTGGGCGCCTTGCTGGTACCCGGGATTTCTGGAGGAAAAGAGTAGTTCTTTTCAGAAATATGCTTTCTACTCATTGGAGAACACAATGGAAAACATTCAGCGCTACAAAGGGACGGTAACTGCTGTCCGTCCTAACCACGCCTTCATCAAGCTGTCCTCTGTGACCAAGCTTGATGGGTCGCCATCTGACCTCAAGACAGAGCATGACATCTTCGTCCATAAGGCGAATTTCGATAACAGGGACTTCAAAGTCGGTATGGGGCTGAGCTTTGAGGTGGAGGATGACGTCCGGAGTAATAAGGAGGGAGCTCTTCGGGCGGAAGAAGTCGTTTATTCGGGGATTGAGCTTCATTTCACTGAGTTGTTGGTTGACCATCCGACAGTCCCAATTACCTGGTGCTTCAAGCCTGATGTGCTTGAGTACATCAGATCTCGTCCTGGAACAACCTTTGGGTTGGTGGTGGGTGGGGTTTTGTCTGATAAGTCACGTCGTACCAGGGTTCTCGAGGGTGAGATTGGACTCGAGGCGCTCAAAGACGGACGTTCTTTCATCAGCTTCTATGCGCCTGGTGAATATCAGGTGTATGCCTATCTCGTCGAGTATGACAACGATGAGCGTACGGTCAAAAAAGCTCTTAAGGGAGTTGATGTTAATGACTACGATGCAACGGGTTACAACACGGAACGCATTTTGACCAAGGGGTCAAACTTGCCGTTCTTGCACCAAAGGGAGGTCTCGGGAAATGTGTTGGCTTTGAGCACGCTTTCATTGTCAGTTCCGGATGGTATTTTTGCCAAGCCGATGACGGGCTGGAAGAAGAAGTGGTTTTGCTACTTTTGGGATGAAGACCTTTTGGATGATTGTGATCGTCGCGGCAAGATGACACTCGCTTTCACTGTGGGTTTTCCTGCTTTCATTGTGTGGGAGTTTCTTAAAAGATTATTCTTCTTCTTTTGCGGCCTTGCTGTTTTTCTCACTGGAGCAAGTCCGAAATTTGCCTGGTCCGAAAGTTTTTCGGGTGAATTGTCTGCTGACTGGTACTCGGTTAAGTACGGCAGTCCAAAAGACATGATGAACTACAGTGGTTGGAAGGCAATCTTTCGACCCTGGGCAGTTCTGTCTACGTTGTGTATCGTGGCGTTGCTCTGGATTTATCCCGTCGTTTTGGCCTATGTTGGTGCCGTTGTAACGGTGGCTGTCCTGGCTCTGCTGTCGTACATCTTTTGGTGGCACTTTATCAGGAAAACCGAAGAAGAGGTCAAGGCGAAGGAGGCTCTGCGAAACGAACGTGTCTGGGAGCAATTTGAAACCTCCGTGCAGTGCAGTGCCGTCCCTGGCAAAAAGCCGGTGTCGGTCCGTCTGATGTGGAGTGGTCTCAAGCGCCAGGTGTGCCGCACTTACAAACGTTCTTGAAGTTCTTTTGAGAGGGAGATGAATT
>Ga0209542_10017685_pt1 | contig 11642 bp, 9 predicted proteins | sample RifCSPhighO2_01_FD_184028 | JGI IMG/M metagenome (GOLD analysis project Ga0209542, IMG submission 184028) | Soil microbial communities from Rifle, Colorado - Rifle CSP2_plank highO2_0.1 (SPAdes) (version 2) | ecosystem: Environmental > Terrestrial > Deep subsurface > Rock core/Sediment ...
GCTAGCGGAAGCTGGTCGTGGAATAATTCAATTTGAAAAACGTCTCAATTTTTAATTTATTAAGAATTGTGTACCAGACCCGTTCTGGTCAGACTTATTGAGTCGGTATTGTGTCGCTCAATTGACGACACAATGGACAATAATAGAATGTCCTAAAAACTATTTGACACGAGGCAAAGACCCGAAGTTAAAAAGAACGAAACAAAACAAACAACAGCAACAATAAAAAACATCATACGAAAGTGTGGTGTTTTTTGTTTATGATATAATTCGATTATGAAGAGAGTTGGAATATTGCGGGGTGGGGCGGGGAATGATTATGAATCTTCTTTGCGTAAAGGCGGAGAGATTATTTTATATATTCATGAAAATTTGTCGGATAAATGGAAAGCTGTTGATATTTTAATTGATAAAAATGGCATTTGGCATATAAATGGTGTGCCAATAAGTCCAGCTGATTTATTTCACAAAGTTGACGTAGTTTGGAATCTTTCACATCCCAGCTTTTCGAATATTCTCCATAGTTTATCTATTTCAAATGTGAGTGACGGAACTTTCTTGGGGGCGTTGCAAAATAGCAGAGAAATGCTCCGAGAACATATGAAGCAAATTGGTGTGCAAATGCCTCGGTCTATTGTTTTACCTGTCTATCAAAAAGATTTCGATGGTTTGCGTGAAAGATATGCTATTAAAAAAGCAAAAGAAGTTCATAAAAAATTTTCTTCGCCTTGGGTTGTGAAATCTTTCACGAATGATTCTAATATGGCTATACATTTAGCAAAAACATTTCCAGAATTAGTTGACGCTATAGAAGATGGAGTGAAACATGAAAAAAGTATTTTAGTCGAAGAATTTATTGCGGGAAAAGTAGCTTCAGTGCATTCAGTGCCTGAATTTCGTGGAGAAAATATTTATACTTTTCCACTTGGAAATACTTTTGGTAATTTTTCTACCAACGAAAAAGATAAATTAAGTAATTTAGCAAAAGATTTACACAATCATCTCGGCGCCAAGCATTATTTAAAATCTGATTTTGTTTTGAGTCCTAGGGGTAAGGTTTATTTGCTAGAAATTTCATCAAATCCTGATTTACAGTTCGATTCTCATTTTGCACAAGTTTGTGAATCCGTTGGTGTAAAAATTCACCAAGTGGTAGAGCATATTATAGAACAAGCCTAGGATAATTAAAAGTAAATTACCGGGCCGTAGTATACCGGTTGTACGCATCCTTCGGGAGGATGTAGACCCGGTTTGATTCCGGGCGGCCCGAAAGGAGTTTGTGATACAATAGGGGAGTAAATTATTTTTATCTGTAGCGGGTGATCGCACTCACATAGGCACATATGTTGGAGTTTCGCCATCACCCGCTTCAAATGAAAATAATTTTTTGTTTTACAGACAAAAATCAATTTTTAAAATGCACACATAAAATTCTACTGAATTTTTGCTCTGCTCGTCGTTCAAGAAAATAATAAATGTAGTACCATTTTTATTTTCTAAACTCCTGCGCAAGGCATTTAAAAAATTATTTTTGTCTTCCTAAAAAGTTATCCACAGTTTTATAAAAAAACTATTGTGTAAAGTTTTGATATGCGAGATAATTATAAGAGTTCGAAGCAATAAATATTTGGTCGTATTATTGCAAACTAAAATTTAAAAATTAATTTCTCAAAAATAATATGGCAGCAAAAAAGAAAGCAAAGAAAGGAGGAAAAAAGAAGCGAGCATAGTTTTCGCTTAATCTCTTTAAAAAAACTTTCGATGAGAGTCGGAAGTTTTTTTATTTTGTGCTAATATGTATTTATGAGTTTATTTAGTAAAATATTTGGTGACGAGAGCTCCAAATTTATTAAAAATGCCGAAAAAACAGTATCCAAAATTAATGCTCTAGAAGCAGATATTTCAAAATTAACAGATAGTGATTTTCCAAAAAAGACACAGGAATTTAAGAATAGATTAGCAAAAGGAGAGAATTTGGATGAGATTTTACCAGAAGTCTTTGCTTTGGTGCGAGAAGCCGCCAAGAGAAATTTGGGTGAGCGTCACTACGACGTACAACTCGTAGGAGGACTTGCTCTAAATGCGGGTAAAATTGCAGAGATGAAAACGGGTGAAGGAAAAACTTTAGTTGCTACCTTGCCTGCATATTTAAATGCATTAGGGGGTGCCGGAGTCCATGTCATTACGGTGAATGATTATCTAGCACGTCGTGACGCTGTGCTTATGGGACAAGTATATAATTTCTTAGGACTTTCTATAGGAGTTATTAATTCCAACAATGTTTCATATATTTATGACACCACTCACAAAGAGGAAGATAAAGAACGCGACACGGTAGGAGAATTTAAAATTGTTTATGATTTTTTAAAACCATGTGCAAGGAAAGAAGCGTATCTGGCGGACATAACTTATGGTACAAATCATGAATATGGATTTGATTATCTACGAGACAATTTGGCTACATCTTTAAATGATCTTGTGCAAAGAGGACATCATTTTGCAATCGTCGATGAAGTTGATTCTATTTTAATAGATGAGGCGCGTACTCCACTTATTATTTCTTCGGCTGCCGGTGATTCTGAAGATTTTTATATTAAGTTTTATCAAATTGCTAAGCAATTGAAAAGAGATATTGACTATGAAGTAGATGAAAAAATGAAAGCAATATCTTTAACCGATGCAGGTATAAGTAAAGCTGAAAATCTTCTAGGGGTGGAAAATATTTATACTGAAAAAGGTATTAAATATGTGCATCATCTAGAAACCGCGGTCAAAGCGCAAGCTATTTTTGAAAAAGATAAAGATTATGTTGTAAAAGAAGGAGAAGTAATAATTGTTGATCCCTTTACTGGGCGTCTTCAGCCGGGTAGACGCTGGTCTGAAGGAATTCATCAAGCCATTGAGGCAAAAGAGGGTGTAAAGATTGAAAAAGAAACCCGATCATCCGGTTCCATTACTTTTCAGAATTATTTTAGATTTTATAAAAAACTTTCCGGTATGACCGGTACAGCGGCAACCTCAGCTGAAGAATTTTTGAAAGTTTATGGACTGGATGTCATTGTGGTTCCTACCAATCGTTCTGTCGTTCGCATCGATCATAATGATTTGATTTTTCAAACAGAACAGGGAAAATTTCAAGCTATTGCTAAAAAAGTAAAGGAATTAAATATTGAAGGCCAACCAGTTTTAATCGGCACCATTTCAATTGAAAAGAATGAACTTTTATCTGTCTATTTAAAACAAGAAGGAGTATCCCATGTAATTTTAAATGCCAAGAATCATGAAAAAGAAGGTGAAATCATAGCTCAAGCCGGCAAGCGTGGCGCAGTAACTATTGCTACCAACATGGCCGGTCGTGGAATTGATATCAAGCTCGGAGGTAATCCGATTATTAAAGAAGAATATGAAATGGTAAAAAGTGCCGGTGGACTTTTTGTTTTAGGTACTGAGCGACATGAAGCGCGTAGAATTGATAATCAGCTTCGAGGTCGTTCTGGTAGACAAGGTGATCCGGGCGCTACTCAATTTTATGTTTCACTCGAAGATGATCTTATGCGTGTATTTGGTTCCGAAAAAATAAAAACTATGATGGGGCGTTTTGGCGTACCAGAAGATCAACCAATAGAAAGTCGTTTCATTGGCAAAACACTCGAAGGAGCGCAAGCAAAAATCGAAGGTTTTCACTTTGATGCTCGAAAAAATACTCTTGAATATGATGATGTGATGAATCACCAGCGCAAAATAATTTATGAAAGAAGGCAGAAGATGTTGCGCGCGGATAAAGAAGAAATTGAGAAACTTTTAGGAGATATTTCTTTAGGTAAAGAAAATGCTGAGCAGATCATAGAAGAGAAAAGAAATAAATTAGGGAATGAAGCATTTTATGAGACAGTGCGACGTATTGCGCTTTATACCAACGATGCGCTTTGGATGGAGCACTTGGAAGCAATGGATTATTTACGTAGTTCAGTCAATTTACGGGCTTATGGACAACGAGAACCGATTGTAGAATATAAAAAAGATGGGCTGATTATGTTTAAAGAAATGGAAGAAACCTTTAAAGAACAAGTTTTTTCACTTATTAGTACAATTAATACTGAAAATGTTGCAAGAATGGAAGCAGAAGATAACACACCGAAACAAACTTTAGTAGTTGGTCATAATGAACCTAAGGAATTTTCTGACGTATCTAAAAAAACTGGAGCGTTAGTAAGTGGAATGAAAGAAATAGGCCGTAACGATCCTTGTCCTTGCGGAGCGATAAATCCAGCGACTGGTGAAGTTTATAAATATAAAAAATGTGGTCTCATAAATGCTCCACAACACCGCAAATCGCTAATTAATTAATTTTTTTATGAAATTAGAGTTGGGGAAATATAAACATTTTAAAAGCGGAGAATATGAAGTAATTGCGATAGCAAAACATAGTGAAACACTCGAAGATTTTGTGGTATATAGAGCGCTTTATAAAAATAAAGATTTATGGGTAAGACCGTTGAAAATGTTTTTAGAAGAAGTAACTATTAATGGAAAAAAAATCAAGCGTTTTCAAAAGATAAAACAAAATGTATAATGGCCGATATGGAACCATTGGCATCAAGAATCAGGCCTAAAAGTTTAAAAGAATTTATTGGACAAGAACATTTAACAGGGAAAAACAAACCCATTTCTGTTGCCATTAATAAAAAACACCTTTTTTCCTTTATTTTTTGGGGTCCACCAGGAGTGGGAAAGACAACTCTTGCTAAAATTTATGCTAAAGCATTAAATGCAGATTATCATGAGCTTTCAGCCGTTTCAGCTGGTAAAGAAGATATTCGACAAATAATTGAGTCAGAAGGCACTTTATTGGGTCCTAAAATTCTTTTTCTTGATGAAATTCACAGATTCAACAAAGCACAACAAGATTTTCTTTTGCCCTATGTGGAAAGTGGTCGGCTTACCTTAATTGGAGCGACAACTGAAAATCCAAGTTTTGAAGTGATTCCAGCTCTTCTTTCTCGTCTGCGGGTTTTTGTGATGAATGAACTTTCTGACGAAGAAATGAAAAAAATTGTCAAACGGACCGGTTGCAAAATAAAAAAAGATGCGCTTGATTGGCTTATTTCAATGTCTGGAGGAGATGCTCGGCAGGCAATTGCAATGATTGAAAACACTGTTTCTCTTTATAAAGATATTACAGTTGATAATTTAAAAAATACTCTTCAATCAAAATTTTTACGTTACGACAAAAAAGACGAAGAACATTATAATCTAATTAGCGCTTTCATAAAAAGCATGCGCGCTTCACAACCAAATGCGGCTTTATATTATTTAGGAAGAATGTTAGAAGCAGGAGAAGACCCAAAGTTTATTGCTCGTCGAATGGTAGTATTTGCCAGTGAAGACATTGGTTTGGCTTTACCGACTGCTTTAGTAGTAGCTAATGCGGTATTTCAGGCAGTTGATACAATTGGGATGCCGGAATGTGGAGAAAATCTTGCGCATGGAGTAGTTTATCTTGCACAAGCAAAAAAAGACAGGAGTGTCTATAATGCGTATTTACTGGCAATAGAAGATGCGAAAAAATATGGGAATCTGCCGATACCGATGAGTGTTCGTAACGCTCCGACAAAATTAATGAAAGATCTGGGTTATGGGAAAGATTATGAAAAATATATCGCTAAAGATTTGATGCCGGAAAAGTTAAGAAATAAAAACTATCTTAAAAAATAAATTTATGAAAAATCTGATCAAAAATCTAAAAATCAAAAGGTGGGTAATTACATTCTTGGCGAGTATGCATTTTTACGGCAACCCGTCGGTAAAATTAAAAATTATCGGAGTGACAGGTACCAATGGCAAGACGACAACAGCCACGCTTCTCTATAAAATTGCGATTGCTCTGGGATATAAAGCTGGGCTTATCGGCACAGTGGAAAATATTGTGAATGAAGAAAAAAAATCAGCTACTCACACCACACCTGATCCCATTTCTCTGCATAAATTATTAAATGAGATGGTAAAAAAAGAATGTGAATATGTTTTTATGGAAGTAAGTTCGCATGCTTTAGACCAAAGTCGAGTTGCAGGAATAAATTTTATTGGAGGAATTTTTACAAATTTAACACATGATCATTTGGATTATCATAAGAGTTTTGAGAATTATTTCGGCGCTAAAAAGAAATTTTTTAAAATGTTGTCCGCCAAAGCCTTTGCTTTAACGAATGCTGATAATGAATATGGATTAAAGATGCTCGAGGGAATAAAGGCAAATCAGTTCGCCTATGGATTTCTTCAAGATTTCAATAGAGTTCATTTTAAGGCAGAAATTAAAAAATTAGATTTTAATGGACTCGAATTATCTTTTAATAATATTATAGTTAAGTCCAAACTTCTTGGAAAGTTTAATGCTTACAATCTACTTGCTGTGTGGAGTGCGTGTTCTTTACTTGATTTTGATATGAAAAAGGTAAATAAAATTTTAGAAAATATTGAACCGCCAGCAGGCAGGTTTCAGCATTTCACGTCAAAAAGTGGGGTGTTGATTATTGTGGATTATGCGCACACTCCTGATGCCCTAGAAAATGTATTAAAAGCAACCAAAGAATCTTTTGTTGGCGCAAAAATAATTTCTGTCTTTGGTTGCGGGGGAGATCGAGATCCGATAAAAAGAAAAATAATGGGTAAAATTGGAGCTACGATTTCTGATATCGCTATTTTTACGTCAGACAATCCTCGTAGTGAAGATCCGGAGAAAATTATTGCGGAGATGAAAATCGTTTTATCTAAAGAAGAATCTAAAAAAGTAAGAACTATTTCCAATAGACATGAAGCAATTCTTGAAGCTGTTAAATTAGCACAAAAAGGGGATATAATTTTGTGCGCTGGGAAAGGTCATGAGGACTATCAGGAAGTTAAAGGTGTGAAAAGTCACTTTAACGATATGGAAGAGTTTAAGAAAGCTTATGAATAATTATAAAGAATTTTTTAAAGATAAAAAGATTACGGTAATGGGGCTAGGCTTGCTTGGGCGTGGGGTAGGAGATGCCTTATTTTTAGCTGAATATGGTGCAGATTTAATTATTACTGATTTGAAGCCTTTGACTGCGCTCAAACCGTCGCTTCTAAAGCTCCGAAAATATAAAAATATAAAATATACACTAGGCAAACATGATTTAAGAGATTTTAAAAATAGAGATATGATTTTTAAATCCGCTGGTGTCCCCTTAGATTCCACATATATTAAAGAAGCAAGAAAAAATAAAATTCCCATAGAAATGGATGTATCACTTTTTTCTAAACTTGCGCCGGGAGTAATGATTATAGGTGTGACTGGTACTCGAGGTAAATCTATGACAACAGCCTTAATTTACGAAATTTTAAAACAAAACGAAGGATTTCTCAAAAGACATGTTTATATTGGTGGTAATGTCAGAGGTGTAGTCACCTTACCTTTACTTAAAAAAATAAAAACGAATGATATTTTAGTGTGTGAACTTGATTCATGGCAATTACAAGGTTTTGATGACGATAAAATGTCTCCTCATATTTCAGTTTTTACTTCTTTTATGCCTGATCACATGAATTATTATAAAAATAATATGAAAGATTATTTTGCTGATAAAGCAAATATTTTTAAATATCAAAAAACAGGAGATATTTTAATTATCCGTCCCGATATTAAAAAATTAATTTCTAGAAACATAAAAAGTAAATTAATTGTGGTGAATGCAGAAAACGTTCGTAAGTATAAATTTACAGTACCTGGGAAACATCAAAAGGAAAATCTAGCTTGTGCAGTGGCTGTGGCACGGGTGTTTAGTATTCCAGAAAAAAATATCAAAAAATCCGTTAAGAATTTCAGGGGGCTAGAAGGGAGATTGCAGTATTTAAAAACTATAAAAGGAATAAAAATTTATAATGACAATAATGCGACAACTCCCGAAGCGACCATTGCCGGAATTCGGGCACTGGAAGAAGAGAATAAGAGAGGAAAAATAATTCTAATATCCGGAGGATCTGATAAAAATCTTGACCTTGATTTGTATGTAAACATTGTGAATATTTTTTGTAAAACTATTATTCTGATTCCGGGGACCGGAACAAAGAAATTATTAGAGAATTACAAATTTAAAATTCCAAACGAAAAAGCAAAAGATATGAAGAGTGCTATCCAAAAAGCGCTAAAGTATGGCAGGAAAGGAGACACCATTCTTTTTTCTCCTGCTTTTGCATCTTTTGGACAATTCAATAACGAATACGAAAGAAATGATTTGTTTATAAAAATAGTAAAGAGTTTAAGGTAATGGAATTAGATTTAACCAAAATTAAAAAAGTTTTCTTTGTTGGAATCGGAGGAATAGGTATTTCAGCTATTGCCCGTATGATGCTTTTAGAAAAGAAAGAAGTTTTCGGCTCCGACATTGGAGAAAGTGGTATTACAAATGAACTACAAAAGCTTGGGGCGAAAATGACGCTTGGGCAGGGGATAGATCTAATTCCGAAGGATATGGATTTAATTGTCTATTCAATTGCTATTCCCAAATATGATCTAGAATTTTTCAAAAAATTAAAAAATTTAAATATAAAAATATTAAGCTATCCGGAAATGCTTGGTTTAATAACTAGAGATAAATATACTATTGCGGTTTCTGGAACTCATGGCAAGACCACTACCACAGCAATGATCGCGAAGATTTTAATTGATGCAGGGCGAGACCCATCTGTGATTGTTGGCTCATTACTAAAAGATTCTAAATCAAATCTAGTGGTGGGGCAGAGTGATTTGTTTGTCGTTGAAGCTTGCGAATACGAAAGGTCATTTTTAAATTTAAAACCAAAAATTTTAGTTATTACAAATATTGAAGCGGACCATCTTGATTATTATAAAGATCTAGCGGATATACAGGATGCTTTCAAACAACTTATTTTGCAAAGCGAAAATGTGATAGAAGATTATTCAAAATATTTAGAAAAAGTTCCCAAACTGTCCGTACCCGGGGTGCATAACCGCATGAATGCGGCCGCCGCGCTCGCTGCGGCAGAAATTTTAAATATTCCGGAAGTTGTGGCGCAAAAAAGTTTGGCCGAATTCTCTGGCACTTGGCGGCGTCTAGAATTGCGAGGCAAGACCTCGCAAGGAACCATAGTTTATGATGACTACGCGCACCATCCCACGGAAATCAAAGCGAGTTTGCAGGCCCTTCGAGAAATTTATCCAACTAAAGAAATTACTGTACTTTTTCAGCCACACTTATATAGCCGAACTAAAGCACTTTTTGATGATTTTGCGAAAAGTTTTGAAAAAGCAGACCAAATATTACTCTTGCCCATCTATTTTGCCCGAGAAGAAAAAGATGAGAGTGTTTCAAGTGAAAAATTGGCCAAAGCTATAACCGAGACAGGGAAAAATGCCCAAGCTTTTTTAAATTTTGAAAATGCGGAAAACTTTGTAAAAGCTCTAAATCTTGGCTCGAAAGATGTATTTGTGACCATGGGGGCTGGGGAAGCCTATAAAGTTGCCGACAAAGCATTTAATTTAACATAGGATAAAAATTGCATGACTATTGATTTTGATGCTCTAATATGCTAACATCTAATTATGCTCTTATATAGGCATCAGTGCTTATTCATAAGGGTTTTTTAGTCAAAGCTGAATTTAACAGATACGACGTTGGCGGAGCACATACCGCTCAAATATGGAAACAAACAATCTAATACGTTTTGTTCAATCCCTGGTGTTTTTACCTGTCATGGCCATCTCGTTGTCTTTTTCAGGTATTCACAATATTGGGATTTCACCAAATGTGTTGGTTCAAAAAGTTAATATTGAAGCCAATGGTTCATTAGCTCTTAATCAAGCCATGAATTCAGAGGCAGATTTAAATGCCCAAATTCTAAAAGCTCAAGCGGAAGCCATTGATGCTTATTTTAGAGCATATGATATGCCCCTCGAAGGCATGGGCATGAAGATGGCAGAAGAGGCGGAAAAGAATGGTCTTGATTATCGTCTCATTCCTGCGATTGCTGTTATTGAATCAACGGGTGGAAAATTTGCCTGCAAAAACACATCCCACAGTTTTTTAGGTTGGGGTTCTTGTAAAATTAGTTTTAATTCAGATGAACAGGCGATAGAAATTGTTGCTTGGAATTTAGGCGGCAATAATCCAAATACTGATCAACACTATGCTGGTAAAGGTACTAAAGCAATACTTCAAAAATATAATCCACCTTATGTTGCATCTCGTTATGCCCAAAAGGTAATGAGGGTGATGGATAATATAGGAGAAGAAAGTATTGTAATTGAAGCGAATACTTAAAATAATTTCTATTCCAAATATATCAGAGTCATCTTTTGATCTTTCGGTTCAAATAAAGTGATTTGGAAGTTGTAATTTTTTCCAAGTTCTAGTTTTTCGCGGAGTTTTGATTCTGAAACAAAAGTCGAATTATGTACGAGCCCAGCCACACCTTCTTTAATAGAGACGAGCGCGCCGTGCTTGTTGTACTTGATGACCACACCTTTGATAATGTCGCCTTTTTTCAATTTGCCTTCAAATTCTTTCCAGGGATTTTCTTTAAGAGCTTTAATAGAAAGTGATATCTTGCCGTCTTTTATTTCAATCACTCTAGCACGAACTTGGTCTCCCACTTTAAACATTGCACGAGGATCTTCTACCAATCCCCAATCAAGTTCGGAAATATGTACAAGACCTTCCAGTCCATCTTCAAGTTTAAGAAATACCCCGAAATCAACCAATCCGGCAACAGTGCAGTCTAAATCTTCCCCAACAGTGTATTTGCTCAAAATTTCCTTTTTCTCTTCAGGGTTATTATCTTTCTCGGAGAATATTAGTTTGCCCTCTTTTGGAAGTGTTGAAATAATCATTACAGAAATTTGTTGCCCAACCAATTTCTTTAATTCTTTCAATATTTTATCTTTGTCGGAATCTAAAACGCGAGGATAATGATCAGCCTTGAGTTGAGATGCGGGCAAGAATCCTTGTATGCCTTGCCATTCCAAAATCAATCCTCCCTTGTTTGCGTCTTTGATTTCTAAACCCATTACTGTTTTATCCTTAATAGCCTTTTCAGCTTCATTCCAAGTGAGCGCTTGTTTAGCTTCTTTAAGAGAAAGTTCTATATAGCCGTCTTCATTTTCTACTTCGACAACTTTTGCTTTAATAATATCTCCCAGGCTTATTTTTTTAATAATATCTTTCGCATTAATAAATTCCCGGCCGTAAATAATGCCTGTGCCAAAAGGTGCCAAGTCAACAAAAACGGATGATTTTTCAACTAGGATTACCGGACCTTCTACCAGAGAATCCACTTCTGGCTTACTTGCACTGCGATCCAGAATAGAATTTAATACTAAATTTTCTTCTCTTATTTCTTCTTTTATCATGGTTCAATATTATTCACCATGACCCTTAATTTTACTCGAAGGGTCATAAGTTAACTTAAATAAAAATTCCGCCAATAGGCGGATTTGAGGCCTAGGTGTTACTTCGGCAAATGCCTCAGTAGTGTTACCCTAAATCCGTATTTTAATAAAATTCAATTGTACAAACATACTAGTATAGTTTTATAAAAATAGCAAATTATTCTACAAATATTGACTAAATTTTTTTTTATTGTAATATATGAGTCGGAGGGTA
>Ga0209542_10017687_pt1 | contig 11642 bp, 15 predicted proteins | sample RifCSPhighO2_01_FD_184028 | JGI IMG/M metagenome (GOLD analysis project Ga0209542, IMG submission 184028) | Soil microbial communities from Rifle, Colorado - Rifle CSP2_plank highO2_0.1 (SPAdes) (version 2) | ecosystem: Environmental > Terrestrial > Deep subsurface > Rock core/Sediment ...
TCTTATTTTAACTGCAGCGGCTTTGACGGCTGGCTGGTATCCACTATATCTTTGGTCAGATCTTGGCTGGTACTTGTCATTTTTTGCCTTTTTTGGGGTGTTGGTGATAGGACCGCTGATTATCAGGCGGTTTTATGGAACCAAACAACCCAAGCTACTCACAGCTGTGCTTATTGAGACTGCTTCTGCCCAGCTCATGGCCTTCCCATTGATTATGTACATCTTTGGCCAGGTATCAATTGTGGCATTGTTGGCTAACATTCTCATAGTCCCGTTGGTGCCAATCGCAATGTTGTTAGTTTTTGTCGCGGCATTAGCTGGAATGTTTATGCCAATAGTAGCTGGCTGGCTTGCATGGCCAGCGCGAATATTGCTAACCTATATGCTAGACATTATTGGTTTGCTTGCTCGCATACCTCATGCCCTGGCACAGCAAGGTTTGTCATTGCCGAAAATGATTGGTTTTTATTCCATAATTCTAATAATAGCCTTCATCCTCTGGACCAAAACAAAGAGTAAGAATGATATGATAGAAGAGTCACAAACAGAGATAATGCTGCCTCAGCCAGTTCAGCACGTCAGAAGAGTCGTTGGCTAGGATGAAGCGGTAAAAAGGTATGAATAATGTCAGGACACTCTAAATGGTCAACTATCAAGCGTCAAAAGGGTGCTAAAGACGCAGCCCGCAGTGCTGTGTTCACTAAACTTGGCAATAACATTGCAGTTGCTGCTCGTAGCGGTGCCGACCCAGATATGAACTTTAGCTTGCGGCTAGCGGTTGATAGAGCCAAAGCTGCAAATATGCCTAATGCAAACATTCAGCGCTCCATAGACCGTGGTAGCGGCAAACTGGGCGGGGCACAGATACAAGAAGTTATGTACGAAGGTTATGGTCCGGGCGGCACTGCCATAATGGTGGAATGCGCCACTGATAACATTAACCGTACCCTGCCTGAAGTCAAACTGGCTTTTAGCAAGCACGGCGGCAACTTGGCAGAGAAGGGCGCTGTGGCTTTTCAATTTGAGCATAAGGGAATGATTAGAGTCAAGGGTAGTGGGGATGATGTGCTTATGAAGGCATTGGATGCTGGCGCACAGGATGTAGAAGAAGATGGCGATGAGTCAATGATTTACACTGATCCTAAAGAATTGGCCAAGGTTCGCGCGGCACTCCAGGATAGTGGATCTGAGATTGTTGAGGCCGAGCTAACATATGTGCCAAAAACTACAGTGGAAATCTCTGATGCCGACACTGCCGGCAAAATTATGCGCCTAATGGACGCCTTGGATAATCTTGATGATGTTACCAATACTCACGTCAACTTCGATATTCCGGAGGAACTAATTGACAACTAGTACCGACACCATAGAATATGAACTGACTTTTCTTGCTCGAGAAATACCGGTAGAGATTAAAGATGTTAGTCCAGTAAAATTTAGAGATATATATTTACCAGAATCAGTAGAACACCCTCACCTAAGGATAAGACAGAAAGGTGACTCGTATGAAATCACTAAAAAAGTACCAGTCCACAACGAGGATTCATCAGAGCAACTCGAACAAACTATTCCGCTCGAGCCTGCAGAGTTCAAAGCTTTATTAAAAGTAAGCAATAAAACACTTGAGAAAGATCGATATCTTGTGAAGATTAACGGACATTCTGCTGAGGTAGATGTTATTAAAGGCGACCTAAAAGGGCTGGTTCTGATTGATTTTGAGTTTGAAAATGAAAAGCAAAAAGCTGCTTTTCAACCACCTGCTTGTTGTTTGGTCGATGTAACTCAAGAAGAATTTGTTGCAGGTGGGATTTTGGCTGGTAAATCCTATTTAGATATTGAAAGTAAGCTGAAAACATTGAATTATTATAATATATCATGAGAATAATCGGCATTGATCCGGGGACGGGGATTTTGGGGTTTGGGATTATTGAGGTATTGAAAGGTAATCCGCAGCTCGTGGACGGAGGAGTTATTCGCACGCCAGTGCATGAAGATGATGCAGTGCGTTTGCAGACTATTTTTGAAGAGCTAACAGATATAATTGTGCAGACCAAGCCCAAGCAAATGGCTGTAGAAAAGTTATTCTTCGCTCAAAATATTACTACGGCTATGACGGTGAGCCAAGCAAGAGGGGTTATATTACTCTGTGGCAAGCAAGCTGGCCTAGAGTTGTTTGAATACACACCGCTACAGATCAAACAGGCTCTAACCGGCTATGGACGGGCAGACAAAAAGCAAATTCAAGAAATGGTCAGAGTAATATTAGGTCTCAAGGAAGTACCAAAACCCGATGATTGTGCCGATGCTCTCGCTTGCGCTATATGCCACAGCATGTCTGTGCGATAATAAGTGCATGATAGCGACACTTAGTGGAAGGGTTAGCGAAAAGCTGCAAGAGCAGGTTGTGTTGGATGTTGGTGGCGTGGGCTACGGCTTACTCGTAACAGCTGAAGATTACGGAATACTCTCAGCAGGGAAGACAACTAAACTTTATGTGACGACAGCCACGATTTGTTTGGTTTTACCAATCTTGATACTAAAAAATTGTTTGAACTGCTACTCAGTGTTAACGGGGTAGGCCCCAAAATGGCGCTTAACATCTTAAGTATTGCCAGTTCCAGTGAGATGCGCAAAGCCATTGCTTGCGGTGATGCTAAATTTATCCAAGCTGCCAATGGTGTGGGTAAAAAAGTTGCCGAACGAGTAGTGATGGAGCTCAAAGACAAAGTTGGTCTGGTAGGAATCAGCAGCGAAGGCTTATTACAGCCGTCTTCTAACCTGCAGGATGAGGCTGTACAGGCATTGCTTGGTCTTGGCTATTCATCATCAGATGCAGTCATGGCGCTACATGGTATAGATAGCCAGCTCACTCCAGAGGAACGCGTCAAACAAGCATTGAAGGGAAGCAAATAATGGCCGTCGAACGCATTATCAACACATCTAGCCAAGATGATCCGATCGAGGTTGAGCTAGAGGAAACCCTAAGACCGGGTGACTTCAAGAGCTACATAGGCCAAAAACGCGTTAAGCAAAATTTGGGCCTAAGCATTGCTGCCAGCAAAAAGCGCGGCGAAACCATAGAACACATATTGTTACATGGACCACCCGGGCTAGGTAAAACGACCTTGGCATTTGTGATAGCTAAAGAAATGGGTGCTAACATCAGGGTTACTAGTGGTCCAGCCATAGAACGAGCGGCTGACCTGGCAAGTATGCTGACCAATCTACAGGAGGGCGACATATTATTTATCGACGAAATCCACCGACTCAACCGTACCGTGGAAGAGGTGTTATATAGTGCAATGGAAGATTATGCCATTGATATTATGCTAGGCAAAGGCCCCAGTGCAAGAAGTATGAGGCTAGACGTTCCTAAATTTACGCTGATTGGCGCAACTACCAGGGCCGGCTCACTAGCGGCTCCACTGCGTGACCGGTTTGGCCACATCTATCGCCTGGAATTTTATAGTCCTGAAGAAATGCAAGCTATTGTGGAAAGATCATCCAAGATTTTGGGTTCTACAATCAAGCCCATAGCAACCAGAATGATAGCTGAACGCTCTAGGTTAACACCCAGGATTGGAAATCGCCTACTCAAGCGGGTTCGGGACTATAGCGATGTAAACGGTGATGGTATCATAGATGAAGTTAGCACTAAGGCGGCCTTAAAACTGTTAGACATTGATGATTTAGGGCTGGACTCAGCTGACCGCAGGTTGTTAGGAGCAATTATTGATAACTACAATGGCGGGCCAGTAGGTGTCGAAACATTAGCGGCACTGCTGTCTGACGAACGAGTAACCATTGAGGATTATTTTGAACCATATCTCCTTCAGCTTGGGCTGCTAGAGCGCACACCTCGTGGCCGCAAAGCTACCTCTAAGGCTTACCGACATATGGGTAAAGCACATCCGGATAATTCATCTCAAGCAAACTTGCTATAATGTCCAATCATGGATAACAATAAAATGTCATCACACAAGGCCGAGACCAAAAAGAAGCTCAGCACTTTAGGTGCAAAGCTGTTTAGATATGTTGAGTTTGATGACAAGGAAGAATTCTTAACAGAAATTCGCAAACATCCAATTGGCGCAGTAGTGATTGGAGCTACTGGCAGCCTGATTGCTTTTATAATTACAATTGCCGCCACTTTAATTGCGCGCAATATTGATAGTTTTAGTCTTTCAGGATCTGGCGGTAATGAGAGTGCCAAGGCGCTCTTACTCATAGGCGGACTCATAATGTCTTTGCTCGCGCTTGGTGCTACAGGCATCAGTGTGTTTGTTTATAGAAGCAACGTTATCTATGTCACCAATCAAAAAATCGCTGAAGTCGCTTACCTGAGCCTATTTAATCGAAAGGTAACACAGCTAGGGCTAAGCCACATAGAAAATGTAACATTTCATCAAGATGGTATCCTCCCACACTTATTTAATTACGGAAATATTGTTATAGAAACGGCAAGTGAACTAGAGAATACCTCATTTAGCTATGTGCCTAACCCCAATTTCTACTCTCAACAAATTATTCAAGCCCATGAGGCGTACTTGGATTCTCATAACGAATAAAGGTAATGGAGACAAACCCAACGGTTTATCTTTACCCCACAAAAAACCATTTTTGTGGGGACCCCGATTTCTCATCGCGCCGGCAAAATGGAATACATTTTGTCGGGCTGCTCTCTTCCCTTAACCATATCAGATCGGTTTAGGGGTTCTCTATTGTGAGTTTGTCTATTCTTGGAATGGGTTGGCTCGGGCATTGTTAAACAAAGCCTTTACCTCAACACTGTTATCCTTTAGCTGTTCAATCTTGGTCACAATCTCTGAATCAAGCTTTGGTGGATGGACAGCCTGTAGCTTGGCTGTTACTTCTGTATCACTTGGCTCCTTACTACTTAGCATGTTGATGCGTAGTACTAATACACTATATGTGCAGACCAAGCCAACAATAAACAATATTGCCCTATATCTTCTGAACCAGTGTAGTGCTGGCATTAACTTGGCTGGTAATGTTTTAAGGTCAAGCTTTTTCATGGTTTTAAGTATACGTCCAATACTAAATTGAAAGTTAGTTGGCTAGGATTCTGAGTACTTGGTTGAAGGGTTATACTGGATACTTGAGCCGTACGGCGGTTTTGCTCTAGTTGACTCAGAAAATTAATGAAATCACTATAAGAAATTGGACTTTTTACATCATTTTGTATAGTAATTGGCAAGGAGTACACGCCACTGATACCTTTTACTGGCTGAACTTGTGTCAGTGCGGTAGAGGCAGCAGGTTTGGCGGCTCCTCCAGAGCCGGTAGCAGTAATGCCACCTAACGCCGAGGCAGGGAAGGTAATAGATGAAATTTTTATGCCATTGGATTGAGCGATCTTAACGATCTCACGAACTGCCGCTGCCTGGTTTTTGTCAGCAGGTACAATTGCTCGGGCTTGTTTCTCGAGTTCAGAGTATTTTTGTATGTCTTTTTTAGCTTGGTTAAGCGACAACTCCTCAGCATTTAAGACTTGGTTATCGGTCTTCAAACTAACTATGTCTGCAGATTTTTTCTCGAGCATAGAATTGCCCAATACCGCAGAAGCAATAATGCCAACTCCAAGCAAACATATAACTGCCAGCAGTATTATAAATAATCTTTTAGAATTCATTGTGTACCAGCCTTATCCCCGGAGCCGGTTTTGATATACAGAAACGGATTGCTCTTAGCAAACTGGGCTCTAATTGTAACGGTGCAAGGATAACGTGGGTTTATTGTGCCTACATCTGAACAGCTGATGTTAAGTATGTCTGCTTTATCAAAAATTTTGTTGGCTGGATCCTGTAAGTTTATCTGTACTTGAGTAGCTGCATCTTCATCAGTAGTAATGGCAGTAAGGTCGATTCCGCCCTGGGTCTGGGTAATAGCCAGATTGGTTAAACTGGCATTGGCTGGTATAACTGTGCCAATTTGTTTTATAAGTTTACTAAACTGAATTTCTCTTGACAGTACTTGTACTACTAGCTTCAGACTACTTGAGATTTCCTGAACCTGTTTTTGGGTTGAATCCAGGTGCTGAGAATTTATATCGTCTTGATTTTTAACGCGCTGAGAGCTGTAATTGTCAATCGATTGTTGCATGTAAAACAAACCACCCATAACGATTACCCATACCCCCAATATACTAACTACAAAAAGCACAATCCAATTCATGAGTTCCGTATTGCGCCGGCTGTAAGTTAAATTTTGCTTAACTTCTGGCGGTAAGAGATTAATCATGTTGTAAATATCTCCTTGGGCTTCACAAGGCTAAGTCCACAAACAGTCGCATATACGGATCGTCCATTGGCATTTGGTAGGGCTAATTTGGCGTAGTTTATGTGTTGCCAAGGGTCGATCATTCGCGCCGGCAAACGTAGTAGCTCAGTTAAGTGGCCACTTAGTCCCGGCATACTTGCACCGCCACCCATAGTCACAACCTGGCTAATCTTCTTTTCTGAGCCAGAACGCTCCTCGTAATAACGAATCATACGCCGAATTTCTTTAAGGAGTTGCTCTAACATTGGTCTAAGTGCCTCAGCTATCTCTTTTTGTTTCTTACTAACATTGAGGCCATACTTAGTCTTGATGGTACTTGCTTCTTCGTTGGTTACCCCCAATTTTCTGGCTATGTTTAGAGTGTAATTATCGGAGCCGCTTGGAACAGTACCCGTTACTACCATGGATTTATCGTAAATAGTAATATCGGTTGAGATTGAACCAAAATCAATCAGGATTGTAGGTTCATCACTAAATTCCGTGTGTGTAAATAGTCGAGATGTGGCACTTACGGTTGTTTCCATGGCGACAACTTCAAGACCTAACAAGTCAGCCAGAAGAGAGTAAGAGTCTATAATTTTTTTGGGGGCTGCGACGGCAAAAAGTTCCATTTCTTGGTCCGTTTTGCCTATAACTTGGTAGTCTAGATACAACTGATCTAGAGGTATGGGGATGTATTGCTCTGCCTCCAACTTAACAGCATCTGCCAGCTCTTTGTTGGCAAGTTTAGGAAGTTTGATAATTCGGCTATAAGTACGAGAAGCCGGTACGCCCATAACAACCCGGCGTGTTGTTATCTCGCCCACAACCTGACGCTTAAACAAGTCTTGGGCGGAGCCAGCAAGGGATTTTGGATCAATAATAACACCGTCTTTTAAAACGGTCGGATCAAACCCAACATTTCCATAGCCAGTAATCTTAGTCTGCTTGGCCTTGTCTTTTTGTTCAATCTGCATGACTTTAAGCGAGCTAAAGCCGATGTCGAACCCAAATATTGGTTTGTCGTGATAGAAATTAGATGATGTTTTCATGCTGCCCACTAATTAAGCATAAGACTTTCAGATGAACTATATCACACTTATGGTCTTAGTAACTCCTTCTATAGCCATTAATAATCCATGTAGTTTCGCCCGTACCCGAAACAGATGTACCAAAGGTAATAGTACCGCTGTTTTTTAGCGACACAGTTTGACCCACTAAGGCGCCTATTTGACCGGAATTGTTCACCAGCACCTGTGTCCAATACGCGTAAAAAACAGTGTTAGGTCCCTGTGCAGAATTATCTAGCGTTATTGTTGCGTCATTTCTTGAGTTATACAGGTCAGTTCCAGTTACGGTTGAACAATCGGGCGAACAGCTTGCTCGGCTATAGTAGGTCATTATTTGGAATCCGGTACTACTACTATTTGACTTCAATTGAGAGCTGTTTGAAAAACTAGCCCCCGTTGATCCGTCTATCATAATTACAGGTTGGGTTGCACCCAAAGAATCAGACACTTTGACAATACCAGAATTTCTAACAGAAAACGTCCCGGTTATCCATACATTTCCTTCAACAGTTACCACACAGTTATTAGTAACACTAACATTACCAGTGATCTTTGTATTTGCAGCCCAAGTTCTGGTTTGGCTACCACTACAGGATGCTGCTGCACCGGTAATGGTTGTTGCAACCGCAGCTTTTTGGGCGACCCGATCATAAGTGGGTAGTGGTTTGGCTACAACCCCTGAGCTAGCTATAAGGCCGTTGTTGCTCATGCCTGAAGTATTCGTTTGATAGTTAGCCTGTACGTCACCATATATATGTGCTGAGTTATTAAGTGTTATTGGGTTATTATTCTCACCACTATTGCAAAGACGAGGGTAGGTTGAGTTTGCGGGAATAGGACAGATCTGATTAGCAACTGAGACGTTCACATAATTGGTAGATAATCCGATCTGGGCCGAATTACTCATGTCAATCTCACCATTAACATACACGTTACCGCCAACGATCTTTGCACTATTACTAAGTGACAATCCTCCCACGCCAGTAACAAGGCTATAATCTCCTGTAGTGACTGCACGCAAATCTACCATTACAGATATAGACGAATCCGGTGTAGAGTGTGACACGGGACTGTAGGTGTAACCAGTAGCGGTGATTGTCTTGTGGGTAGAATCAACAGAGGCAATAGAGGCATCGAAAGTTGTTTTGATCTTTCCATCATTATGGATTTCTATTGGCGAGGTGGTACCTGTCCAGTTTGGGTCTAGGTTTAACTGTTCAACTGCATAATCTGCCCCCGCGTCAGCTGCCAGTTGAGCACTAGTGTGGAATTGATCGGTTTTACCCAACCTAAAGCTATTTGTTGACAGCCTCATATATGCAGCAGCAATCAATATTAAAAATGGTAACGTGACTAGCAGAGAAATCAATAAACTTCCTCTTGAATCGTTGATCTTAATTTTCATGTAAAGTTATTCCTCAATGTCACTCTAATACTGTTTGTGAAATTAACAGAACCTCCGACCGAATTCTTTTTCATGTCTAGGTTAATCTTTACGGACTTAGCAATAAGGGGGTTGGTTGTTTGAATATTATCCTGATCATATAAAGTAAATACCATAGAATCCACATTGTTTATAAGCTGCTTGTCGGCAGGACAGGCAGTAGTTGCAAGATTGTCTGGACATGTGGTCTTAAGCGTGTTGCCAGTAGCTCCAGGATTAGCTAGTGTACGCTGTTTAAGTTGAGTACCGCTTTTGTAATAGACTAGCTCGTTAAGATATGGCTCGCCCGTGTCGCTATCGAGAATATAGTTTCTTGAGGAATTTAGTGCAGGTACGGATATTACAATAACAAAGTTGGTATTACTGGTTGTCCAACCCCCTGCCGGTTGGTTAGGATCAGTAATTGTATTATTCTGCCTGACTCCCGCGCCATACCGGATAGTCTCCACAGTTGTCCTAAGTAGGTTTTGTGAATCATTACTCATTTCTGTCAAGGTACCGTTGCGCGTAATTAGGGCAAAACTATTAAACATAAATGCCATGAGCCCAATCATCAATACTGAACTGATAGCAATAGAAGCTGTTAGCTCGACTATAGTGAAACCCGATTGGCTATGGCGCTTATCAGTACTGTCCAACACCTAGTTCTCCTATATATGTTGTGTATGAATAAGTTTGCTGTGCTCCCTGATCGTTATACGTAACACTAATGTCGGCCTTTTTTAATCCCGTAGAAGGGTTGGTGATCTCAACCGTAGCGCTTCTAGGTGTATTTAGATCATCAGGTAGCTCACTTGTAACATTCGTTGTGCCAATAGATAAGCCGCTATAACCTATACTGCGAAGCTCTTCTGTTTTGTCCTCCACATAAGAGTTAACAGATACTAGGTCGCGAGTGCGTTGAACCAAATGGGAGTTTGCTGAAACCATTGTGGTGACACTGATGGCAAAGACACCACCCACCATTATGGTCATAACAAGCTCAACCAAGGTATAGCCCGCCTGTGTAATCCTAATCTTCGTGTTCATGCTTATGTTTATTATACAAAAGCCTGGACGTTGTTGCCCAGGCTTTTATTTGGAACAGCTGTTTTCTAGTTCAAGCTGTTCTTGACGTATGTACCAGACGTTTCTAATGTGGCCGTCAGAACATAGTTTCCACAATCTGTTGTCGTGTTGTCGCAAGCTGTTGTGCCATCTGCGGCCCTTACGTGATAGGCGTAAGTGTTGGCTGCTGGGTTGTCAGCTAGGGTACAGGTTGTAGTACCTGCTTTTGGATCACATAGTGTAGCAGGATCCAAGCCCTTCATATTGGCTGTTACGAAGGCAGGAGTATTTATATTGGTGAGTGTTGGGTACCTGCCATTTTGGGCATAATACGCCTCAACTTGAGAGTGCAGAGTATTAATGTCGGTCTGCCTCTTGGTGTTACGTGCTTTTTGTTGAATACCAGTGAAAGTCGTAATGACTAGAGTAGCCAAAATCCCAATTACTACAATCACGATTAATAGTTCCACAATGGTGAAACCCTGTTGCTTATGTTTTAGTGAGACCATAGGTGCCCACCCTCCTTGTTATTATTTTTTGTGAAGATCTTCCAATATTACAAATTTGCTTGATTGGAGAGTATCTGCCCTTGATTATAACCATAATCATTAAACCGTCAAGTTCTTTTCCCCAGATGAGCATTTCATAGTAATGAAGTCCGTTCTTTACTTTGATCAGTCTTTTCTGTTGTATTATCGGTTTTACTGGTTGGTACCGATGTTTTTACTGAGGGAAGCAATTGGTCCCATGACGCTGGCAGCAATAACGCCGACTATGCTACCCAATACAATAATCATGAGCGGTTCAATTATGGAGCTGAGCGAGTCAACTATGGTCTCCACCTCTTCTTCATAAAAATCTGCTACTTTGACCAGGATGGTGTCAATCTGACCGGTTTCTTCTCCTACTGCTAGCATCTGGCTAACAATTGCCGGGAAATGTTTGCTCTTAGACAGTGGCTCAGATAGTTGTTTGCCGTTTTTAACTTGCTTAGCGGCATCTACCAACTCTTCCTGAATGACCCTGTTACCCATAGCTCTGCCAGTTACTTCCAAAGATTCCAGCACACCAACGCCAGCAGACATCAGTGAGGCAAATGTTCGAGCAAATCTAGCAACAGCTATCTTGGTGATAATAGTTTTTAAGATCGGAATTTTAAGAAGCAAACTATGTAATTTATATTGGCCTTTTGGTGTACGAATATATCGCCGCACAATTGTCACTGCTATGCCCACGACTATCAGAATAATTATTCCGTTATGCTGCATAAATGTACTGGCAGAGAGCATAGCTCGAGTGTAGACGGGTAGCTCAGCGTCTGGCCCACCCAGATCGTTAAGGATTTTGGCTATTTTAGGGATAATAAAGACCATAATTCCAAAAAATGCAAAGACGGTAATGGTTAGAATAACGGCCGGATACATCATGGCGCCGACTATCTTTTTTCTCATGCTAGCATCCTGTTCGACCTGAGAAGCTAGACGTTTAAATATTTCATCCAAGATACCCCCGGCCTCACCGGCTCGCACCATATTGACGTAAATGTCAGAGAACACATTCGGAAATTTGGCAAAAGCATCGCCAAGTGGCAAGCCGCCCTCTATATCTTTAGACAACGTAGATACGACCGAGCGGAAATATTTGTTAGAGCTTTGACCTTGCAAGGTAGCCAGCGAACGAGCAATTGGCACGCCGGCCGAAATCATGGTTGAAAGTTGTCTGGTAAAAATAACCAAGTCTTTGGGCTTAACCTTTTTTCTGGTACCAAATTTGGCAAGAAAACTTCCACTACTCTTGGCGGT
>Ga0209542_10017689_pt1 | contig 11641 bp, 6 predicted proteins | sample RifCSPhighO2_01_FD_184028 | JGI IMG/M metagenome (GOLD analysis project Ga0209542, IMG submission 184028) | Soil microbial communities from Rifle, Colorado - Rifle CSP2_plank highO2_0.1 (SPAdes) (version 2) | ecosystem: Environmental > Terrestrial > Deep subsurface > Rock core/Sediment ...
TATAGTCCATCCCTAGAGGTAACTTTAGGATAAATGTAATCAATTGGTCGTGGGTTCGAGTCCCACCCCCGGAGCCAGATAGGATGAACATCAGCGAAAGCTGGTGTTTTTCCTTTATTGACGGGCTCTTTTGGCGGTTCGAAAGTGTTTTTTTCGTCTACTTTTTCTCCCAACATCTGCATTACTCGGTTAGAAACCATTTTGAAGGCTTTCTGGTATGAAATCTCGACTTTTTTGCCATTTAACGTGGTGTTCGAAAAAATCAGGGACAAAAGCAGTTTCTTGTCGTCCACCATTTCCTGTTTGTCCCGGTTGATGTAAATTTTCCATGCCTTTTTGGCCACTTGCAGGACTGTCTCTCCCATTTCGTAGTACTTCAGGTTTGCATCCTTGTGCTTATTGAGGCTGTCCAGTATTTGTTCTTGCTCGACTTTGTACTGCTCGTACTTCTTTTTGTAAAATTCCTCGCTGATTTTTTCATCAATCTTGTCATCGTATATCTTGTCCAGCCGTTGCGTGGCCACTTCGTATCGGCGGTTGAGTTCGGCCGTGGACTTGTCTCGGAATTCTATCTCCTCGCTATGGCTTTCCTTGAGAGCTTCCTGGACCCAGGAAAGCATGCTTTCTACGGCCTGTTCGCCTTTGGGATTTAAAGTATTGATCGTTTCTATCAACTGCGCATCCAAGACTTCCTGCCGGACAAACTCCCGTTGTTGGCAATTTTTGTAATGGTTGCAGTGGCCATACCAGTGGCCCCGTTGTATCTCCCATGTTATCCGGCCCTTGCATTCCTCGCAGTAAAACCGCATGAGGGCATCATAAAAGCCCACAAGGTTGAATGCGATGTCGTGCAGGTCTTGGTCGTTCACCTCCTGACCGAACTCATTCTTGAGAATCACGCGGAGTTTCTCCAGCGTTTCCGGTTTTATCCAGCACCTTCCAGAATACCCCGCAGCTTGCTGCGGGGATGAATGGCTCAATATAGCCTTCCTGCGGGGTGCAATACCCCGACAGGAAGGTGCTGGATTTATTTTCACAGGTCTTAGTTCTCGGCATAAATCCGTACCTTGACCTGTTTGACCTCGTTGAAGAACGCCTGAGGCTCGACTTGAAGCTCGCGGCTCCAATATCGCTTCACCAGAGAATCCAAGTCCGGGCTCTTGCCGAAGCAGAAGAGCACCTTGTGCGGATTTCCCCGATCCACGACCTCAAGAGAATCAGGAATAAATAATAAAAGCACCGCGACCAATGCCAGGTCGGCGGTTTTGTAGTAATTGTTTTCCATATTGTGGCATTTTCATTGTCATTAATTTTTTCCTCTCACACGTATTAATTATTGCAATCGGGGCGCACCTCTTTACATACTCTTTAAGAGAATTCACAACACAAAAAAGACGACTGTTTTAGTCGTTTTCAAAAAAGTTATCAAGAAGGGTCGGGAGAGTACCAGCAGTTTTATCCAGCACCTTCCAGAATACCCCGCAGCTTGCTGCGGGGATGAATGGCTCAATATAGCCTTCCTGCGGGGTGCAATACCCCGACAGGAAGGTGCTGGATTTATTCCTTTTTCAAAATTACGCTGGGATGAATCCGATATCCGGAGTCTCGGTAGCCTTCCACGATCTTAAAAATACCGAGTTCTCTATGCGCGATCCGATTCATGGCATCGACTGCGCTTTCAAGTGATTTTCTGGACGCGAAACCGCAGATTTCTATAAGGGTTTCGGTTGGCACGTAGGTCTTATGGGCTATCAGCATCCGGATCATCTTGTCCCGATAGCTATTCAACTCCAAACGGTAGCAGTGATCGACTTTAGGTTCGCAATACAGCTCGTTGTCGGCCGTGAAAAAGACTATTGTTTTATTTTTGACCGGTTGGATCGGCGTAGTTACTTTTTTAAACCAATAGTCCACCACATCCCTGGCTATCATTTTTCTTTCGGTTTTATCCTGTCTTTGATATTCCTTAATGCCGGACAAAATATTTTCCGTCTTGGCCAGGTGCTTCTTGTGTTCTCGTTGAGTTTGTCGCAATTCCTCGCTTAATGTCTTTATGACTTCAGTCGTTTCCTTCAGAGCCAGCACCAGCCCGGCATTATCAAAAGCATTTTGGACCGCGTCCTTCGTCTCGACAATATCAAATTTGTAGCAGGTCTCCATCGAGACCATTGTCATTTTCATAATCATTGTCAGTTAAACAAAAGGGCTCGCGATCCATAATCACAAAAGTGATGTTAGACCGCGAGCCCTTGGACTCGGAATACCTTTCAGGTTGCCTCTTGAGGCGCTTATTTAACTGTTGAATTTATTTTACCACTTTTGACCATCTTGTTGCCAGAGCGTGTTGTGCATATTTAAACTGGAAAGCACCTTAAAGGTGACCTCTAGTCCGCATTTCCGTAATGATACAAAAGTGTACTATTTCGGAAACGCCAAAAACCACTAGGGCGATTTAGTAAATCACTCAAAAAGTCCTTTATTTTAAAGGTAAAAGACCTGCCTCAATGCTCTATATCACTACGTTGATATAGTAAAATGCAGAGGCTTGATTTATTCGTTACAATCCGCTATAGTTGATATATCGGATTAAATATATGGCAAATAACAACAAATTAGACCATCGGCTAGAGCATTTACCGGCCGAAATCTGGTCAAAAATAGCAAAAATTGATGAGTTAAAGGGGCAATGGATTGCCGGAGCGCAACTCTCGCCTCAAGTATTAGGTCGTCTCAAACGATCTGTTTTGATTACTTCAACCGGAGCATCGACCCGTATTGAGGGTGCTCGGCTTTCCGATGAAGACGTAGAAAAGCTCATGCGAGGTATTGATATCCAAAAATTTACTGATCGTGATAAGCAGGAAGTCAAAGGGTATTACGAGTTGCTTGAGAACATGTTTAATTCCTGGAAAAGTTTGAAATTCAATGAAAGCACTATCAAGCACTTCCATAAAGAACTCCTGAAATATGTAAAGAAGGACGAAGACCATCGAGGCGAATACAAAAAAAGAGAAAATCAGGTGCAAATGATAAATGCCGCCGGTGAATCCATCGGAATACTTTTTGACACCACGCCCGCGTATCTATCTCCCAAACAAATGCAGGAGTTAGTTGAATGGACGGGAGAAGTTATTGCGGAGAAAAAATATCATCCACTTCTCATCGTTGCCAGCTTTCTTGTTGAATTTTTGCAGATCCATCCATTTCAAGATGGCAATGGCCGTCTTAGTCGCGTGCTCACCAATCTTCTTTTATTGAAAGAGGGATATTTATATATGCCCTATGTCTCCCACGAGAAGATCATTGAGGATAATAAGCCGGAGTATTATCTTGCGCTTCGCCAGAGCCAAAAAACATTCTTGTCAGAAAACGAAACCATCATCCCATGGTTGGATTTTTTCTTGACTATTTTCTTGAAACAATCGGAAATGGCCATTGATCTACTATCTAAAGAAAATATTGAACGATTGCTTACGCAAAAACAGCTCGCTGTTTGGGATTATCTCCAAAAAGTTGATAGTTCCACACCGCGCGAGATTTCCGAACAGACGAAGGTCGCTTACCCGACTGTCAGGCAGGCAATCGATAAATTGATGCGATTAAAAAAGATTGAGCGTATCGGACAAGGCCGGTCAACGAGCTATAGAAAACTATAACTATGCCAAAGGAAATCGCCAACAAAACCAAAGAAGAGACTTACTACAAATGCACTCATTGTGGAGATGAGATTTTTTGGAATACCCACAAAAAACTTACACATTGTAATTGTAAGAAAATTTCTGTTGATGGATGCGAGGATTACGTCCGGGTCGGTGGCAACGAGGGAGACTATAAGGTGATCAAAAAATAAATTTATGGCAAATAAGCATGTAAAATCCAAAGAAAGGGTCAGGAATCATGGCGAGGTATTTACGCAAGAACGAGAAGTAAACGCCATGCTTGATTTGGTCAAAAACGAGACCGAAAGGATAGAATCCCGTTTTTTGGAGCCGGCTTGTGGCGATGGGAATTTTCTCGCGCCGATCCTTGAAAAAAAGCTTGAAGCGGTTAAGAGAAAATACAAATCAAGCCAAACGGAATTCGAAAGAATGGCGCTTTTGGCGGTAAGTAGTATTTATGGGGTAGAACTTCTGCAAGATAATATAGAGGCGTGTATTGAACGGCTTTATAAACTGGCTGATGACCATTACACGAATCTCTATAAAGAAAAAAGCAACGATAATTTTAGAAAAAGTATTAGGTTTGTGTTGGGCCGGAATATTTTACAAGGAGACGCGCTCACTTTAAAAACGGAAAACGGTAAAGCGCATATTGTCTTTTCTGAGTGGGCTTTGGTAAACGGCAGTAAAATTAAAAGACGAGATTTTGAGTTTCGCGAATTAGCGGATTTTGATCCAAACAAGCCAACACTTTTCTCATTGCGCGAAGTTTCGGACACAGGCGAGGCTGTTTTTTCACCGATGCCTATTAAAGAGTTTCCTGTAAAGCATTACTTGCAACTTGATTATGAAGACGCAAAATAATTACAATCCAGATGTTCTGTCTTGCCTCGCCAACTTGAGCAGCGACGAGGTTTTTACTCCGCCAAAATTAGCAAATGAGGTATTGGATTTACTGCCAAAGGAAATTTGGGAAGATAAAAACACGACTTTTCTGGATCCGGTTTCCAAGTCAGGCGTGTTTTTACGAGAAATTGCAAAGAGGTTACTCGTGGGGTTGGAAGATCAAATCCCTGATAAGCAAAAAAGAATTGATCACATCTTTGACAGGCAGATTTTTGGAATTGGAATTACCGAATTAACCGCGCTTCTTTCAAGACGCAGTTTGTATTGCTCTAAAAATCCCAACAGGACTGAGAAATTAAAATATTCTGTTACGGATGTTTTTAACAATGAACAGGGAAACATATTTTTTGATAAAACAAATCATACTTGGCAAAATGGTCGGTGCTCTTTTTGCGGAGCAAGTCAGTCAGAGTATGAGCGTGAGGAAGGGTTCGAGACTCATGCGTATCAATTTATACACAATAAATTAAATGATAAAATTAAAAATATGAAATTCGATGTAATTATAGGCAATCCGCCTTATCAATTAAGTGATCAAGGTGATTCTAAAGAAGGTGTAAGACAAAGGGGTGGTGCTATGCCCATATATCATTTGTTTGTACAACAAGCTAAAAAGATGCAACCACGATTTCTAATAATGATTACCCCATCAAGATGGTTTTCTGGTGGAAGGGGCTTGGATTTATATCGGCAGGAAATGTTGCAAGACGGAAGAATAAGTCATCTAACAGATTATCCTGTGTCGGCCGAGTGTTTTCCTGGCGTGGAGATCAAAGGTGGTGTGAGTTATTTTTTATGGGGAAGAGATCGAACTGGTGATTGTGAAGTTAAAACTGTTCGGGGGAACAATGTTTCTATATCGACTCGGCCCCTACTAGAGGAAGGGAGCGATATATTCGTGAGATTTAATGAATCCATAGAGATATTAAAAAAGGTTTTACTAAAGAAAGAAAAATCTTTTAGTGATTTTGTAAGCAATCAAAAGCCTTTTGGTCTAAGAACTTTTTTTGAGGGAGAAAAAAGAAGAACAGAGGATTCTTTCAAGATTTATACTAATAAAGGTGAAAATTTCGTAAAAAGTAAGGATATTACGCAAAATTTAGGCTGGGTTAATAAGCATAAGGTCTATGTGTCTATGGCATATGGTGCAGGGGAAGATTTCCCACATCAAATTATCAACAAGCCATTTTATGGCGAGCCTGGTTCATGCTGCACCGAAACGTATCTTGTAATAGGACCTTTTGACTCTAAGAAGCTTGCTGAGAGCGTTGTTTCTTATATGAAAACCAAATTTTTTAGATTTTTGGTTATGCTAAGAAAAAACACCCAACATGCTTCTAAAGCTGTCTACACATTTGTCCCCATGCAAGACTTTTCTGAAGCATGGACAGATGAGAAACTATATAAAAAATACAAGCTCGCAAAAGAAGAAATTGAGTTTATTGAATCTATGATTCGCCCAATGAATTAATATGGCCAAAGATTTTTTTCCACAAAAACCGGATGTAAAACCCACGATATACGCCTACGAGTTGATAGGCGTTGATTCACATAAGGGTCTGCTCAAAATCGGTTATACGGTTCGCGATGCACAACAAAGAATCGCGGAACAATTAGGCACAAGCCGAGTGCCACACAGAATTGTTCTCGTTGAAGATGCTATCAGGAGCGACGGCACTACCTTTACTGACCACGAGGTACACGCCCATTTAAGGCGCCGCAGTGTAAAAAGAGATGGGGGTGAGTGGTTTAAATGCTCAGTGAAAGACGTCAGATCAACTATAAATGATTTAAGGGAACGAAAATTTAGTGTTGAAACTCGAGGACTAAATTTCACAATGCGTCCAGAGCAAAAAGCGGCGGTTGAAAAGACATCGGCTTATTTTTTGAGTTACAAAAAAGAAAATCCAAGCAAAACCCCGCATTTCCTTTGGAATGCCAAAATGCGGTTTGGCAAGACATTTGCCACTTACCAACTCGCCCAAAAAATGGGCTGGACAAAAATATTGGTAATGACTTTCAAGCCGGCGGTTGAAAGTGCTTGGGACGATGACTTGAAAGAACATGTTGATTTTAAGGGTTGGCAATTTATTTCCGCATCAGAAAATACACTTTGGCATAAAGATATAGATACGAAGAAACCCTTTGTTTGTTTTGGCTCTTTTCAGGATTATTTAGGAAAAAATAAAAGCACTGGTGGGGTAAAGACAAAAAATAAATGGGTTCACGATACAAAATGGGATTGTGTTGTTTTTGACGAGTACCACTACGGCGCGTGGCGAGAAAATGCCAAAGAACTTTTTGAGGCAGAGGAAAAGAAAGAACAGAAATTTGCGGAAGGAGAAGGATTAGAAGAGTTTGATGAAAAAATATTGCCAATAAAAACGCAGGCGTATTTGTATCTTTCCGGGACTCCGTTTCGAGCAATTGCATCCGGTGAATTTATTGAGGAGCAAATTTACAACTGGACATATTCTGATGAACAGAGAGCGAAACAATCTTGGAACGAAAAAAGTGCTCCAAGTCCGTATGCTTCGCTACCGCGTATGGTGATGATGACATATCAATTACCTGATTCAATAATTGATATTGCTAATCAGGGGGAATTTAATGAGTTTGACCTGAATGAATTTTTTGCAGCCGAAGGTAAAGATAAAAAGGCAAAATTTAAATACGAGGACGAAGTGCAAAAGTGGCTCGACTTGATTCGCGGCGCATTTTCAGAAACAGCCATTGATAATCTGAAACTTGGAGCAAAAAAACCGCCGATGCCGTATTCTCACGCCGAACTCTTGAATTTATTGAACCATACGCTTTGGTTTTTGCCGTCGGTTGCTTCGTGTTTTGCGATGAGAAATTTACTCAAACAAAAGCAGAACACATTTTATAAAGATTACGAAGTTATCGTAGCCGCAGGCCACGAAGCTGGTATCGGCCTTAGAGCTTTACCTCCAGTTTTAAGAGAAATGGACGATCCATTAGAATCAAAAACTATTACTTTAACCTGCGGGAAACTTTTAACTGGTGTTACGGTAAAGCCGTGGACGGGCATTTTTATGCTTCGCAGTTGTTCAACGCCAGAAACCTATTTTCAAGCAGCCTTTAGGGTTCAATCGCCATGGACTATCAAAAATCCTGATGGCAAATCGCCAAACAAGGAAGAAGTTATTAAAAAAGAATGTTATGTTTTTGATTTTGCACCAAACAGGGCGTTGCGACAAATTGCTGAATATAGTTGCCGTCTCAATGTAAATGAATCCAATCCAGAGACAAAAGTAGCTGAATTTATCAGTTTTCTTCCGGTGCTTGCCTATGACGGCAGCGCCATGAAGCAAATTGACGCGGCAGGAATTTTAGATATGGCAATGAGCGGAACTACCGCAACATTGCTGGCACGGCGCTGGGAAAGTGCACTGCTCGTGAATGTTGATAACAACACGCTCAAGAGACTGATGGACAACAAGGCCGCGATGGATGCGCTGATGAGTATTGAGGGCTTTAGAAACTTAAATCAAGACATTGAAACAATCATCAACAAGTCAGAAGCCGTCGAAAAAATTAAAAAAGAAACCAACGACAAGGAATTGACCAAAAAAGAGAAAAAAGAACTTACCGAAGAAGAGAAAGAATATAAGAGTATTCGCAAACAGGTGCAAGAAAAATTGATTAAATTCGCGACGCGTATCCCAGTATTTATGTATCTCACGGATTATCGTGAAAGGACATTAAAAGATGTGATCACGAAACTTGAGCCAGGATTATTCAAGAAGGTTACTGGTTTAACTCAAAAGGATTTTGAGATGCTCGTTAGTTTGGGTGTCTTCAATAGTGCGCTGATGAATGACGCAGTTTACAAATTTAAGAGATATGAGGATTCGAGCTTAGTTTATACAGGCGTGAACCGGCACGAAGGAGAAGACATTGGTCTCTATGATACGGTTTTGTCGCAAAAAGAGTATCGAGACAAGCCAGAGGAAGTATTTGTGAATAATCCGGCAGTCAAATAATTTATTGATGCGCCAGCTTGTCTGCACAAATTTATAAGATATGAGTAATCAATATTTAAATTCAAAAGGATCAGTTTGGCGAAAATGGGACCTACATGTTCATACGCCATCATCAGCTTTGGCACACACTCTCGGCACTAGCTGGGACATATATGTCGAGCGACTTATTGATGCCGCAACAACACACCAGATGGCCGCGATTGCTACTGCGGATTATTTTACAATCGAAGGTTATAAAAAACTGCTCGAATACTATAATCAAGCAACGCATACAATCTCCGTTAATTCTAAAAGTGCCAACCTTTATATAATTCCTGGTGTAGAATTGCGACTCAACATCTTCAATAGCGATGAAGATGCAATAAACTTGCATATATTCTTTGACCCAGAATGTTGTTCAAGTGAATTTATTACACAAAACTTTCTTGAAGCGCTAAAGGTTGTCTACAGAGGATCGGAAGCATTATTAAAACAACAGAATCTTTTAGCAATTGGTAAGAGTATTACTGATAACACGACGGTAGATTTGGGGCAAAGTTTTAGTGCGTGCGATGAAGCTACAAAGGCTGGCTATATTAAAAAAGCACTCGGAGCAATTACCCTGAACTACAGCAATATTGAGGATGCGCTTAAAAGTATCGATGAGATATTTGAAAAACAAAACCTTCCACCAAAGGCTTACTTAATTGCAGTCGTTGGTAAGGGACATGGTGGCATCAATGCACTTAAATGGTTTGAGGATAATAAAAATTTCTCTCGCTCTGGACTTGTTAGGGAAAATTTGACTCACCAAGCAGACGTTATTTTTTCAAATGACCAGAATGATAGAAACTTCTACCTTGGAAGACGAGAGGATACCCCCGCAACGGAGATTGCTGTTAGATTTGATGATCTAAAGCCTTGTATCTGGGGGTCTGATAGTCATTCGCTTGATAAATTACTTCATCCGTCGAATGGCAATACACTTGATTATACATGGATTAAGGCAGACGTTTCTTTTGAGGGGTTTAAACAAATTACTTACGAGCCAGAATTAAGGGTGCGAGTTCAGCAGGATAATCCCAGCGAAGAAGAAACTTATGCAAAAATTGAAAAACTCGAAGTAGATTTTCCGAGTGATCTAAAAATTAAGGACAAGGAGTCTAGCGAAGCAATCAACTTTTGCATTCAAGGTAAACAAGAGATAAATTTTTCATCAAATTTGACATGTGTTATTGGTGGTAGAGGATCAGGCAAGAGTACCCTGGTTCATATCCTTTATAACCTTGTTCCCGGGAGAGACACGGACAGACTTTCTAAGGTTAACTCTCCCTTATTCAACTTACAACTTGCGTCAAAAGATGAGTTAGGGAAAATTCGTTCTCAAACTAAATCTGACATACCATCGAGTACAGAATTTTTCTTGCAAAATGAAGTAGAAAAGTTCGCAAAAGATGTCAGTGAGATGTCCAATCTTATCAAAACGCGCCTTTATGGCTTATCTGCGATTAATGATGAACAAAAGAATCTTCAGCAGATTGAAAACGAGTGGCAAACGGCAGATGTTGGTGTAAAAGAATTAATCTCCGCTTACGAGGAAATAACACGCATTGATCAACAAATAGTTTTGGTCAAAAAGCAGAAAGATACCCTCAAAAAACAGACCGATGTTATCAGCTCAAAAGACTATAAGAAGCTTCAGAAGGAAATTGAGGAATTCGCAACCTCTATTAGTGCCTTTGATACCTACGAAAAAGAATATAAACGTGTACTACTTGAAATATCAATGCTCGTCAAAAGTGTTAGTAGATTAGATTGGACTAAATACGACAGTCAAGCCGTTTTAATATCTCTGTCTGCCGAGCTTGAGAAAAAGAAAACAGAACTTCAGACATCTTTTGAAACAGTAGCTAAAAAGAATACTGTCGCCGACTACACAACTAAATTAAATGACAAGAAAACGCAACTTAAAAACTTTTTGAAAGAAAAAGGCCTCTCGCCAGAAAATATTGGGGAGATAGCCACGGCCACGCAACAAATTGCTGACCTAGACGAACAAATAAAAATCCTGCAACAAGAGAGAATCCCGCACCAAGAAACGTATGACCGTAAAGAAAATACGTTGCAAGCACACAGAGAAACATACTCCTCTTATAAAGCAGAGTTTGAATCAGTGGCAAATAATCTCCAATCTAATTTGGCTAATCTTAAATTTGACGATAACGAGGCGAATATCTCTTTTCAATTCAAGACCAATGATCAGTTGCTAAGGGATGCAGTCGCTAATTTCATTAAAAGTTTGAATAATTCAAAAGTTAGTTTAAGGACTGACAACATTCAAAGTGTTTTGTTCGGGAATGAAAGTATACCGCTTTCAGACATGATCTCTGATTTATCTAAAATAGTAGAGGCCGTAAATAGCTCAGAGGTGGCCGATGTTCATACCCAAATTATCAGAGAATTAATTGGCGATCCAACTTTTGTTGAAAAACTCTATCTACGGATGCAACACCACCACTTTAATATCAATAACATTCAGGTACAAACAAAACTTGGTGAGAAATTACTACAAAGTACATCATTTGGCGAAAGGTGTGGAATTGTAATCGCTATTGTTCTTGTTGCCGGAACAAATCCGATAGTAATTGACCAACCAGAAGATAACTTAGATGGGAAGTACATTTCTAAAGTTCTCGTTCCCCTAATTCGTTCTCAAAAGCAAAAACGTCAAATTATACTTGTTACACGAGATGCAAATATTGTGATCGGTGGTGATTCAGAATTGATACTGGTTCTTGATAAACAAGATCATGGTTCAGCATTGTTGCCCGCAACTATTGAGAATAAAGTTATACGTCCCAAATATATTTGGATTCTCGACGGGGGCGAGACAGCTTTCAAGGCTCGCGAAGCAAAATATTGTATTCACCAAGCAATGTAGAATCTTAAATTATGGAAACCGAATCAAAACAACAAATTTTTGAACGGCGGAAAGAGATTGAGCAGGAGCTTGTGGGTATGCTCAAGGAGACCGAGAGCGATTTTACTTTGGATCATGTCCGGGACGCCATTTTCCATGAGGAGGATAAC
>Ga0209542_10017690_pt1 | contig 11641 bp, 10 predicted proteins | sample RifCSPhighO2_01_FD_184028 | JGI IMG/M metagenome (GOLD analysis project Ga0209542, IMG submission 184028) | Soil microbial communities from Rifle, Colorado - Rifle CSP2_plank highO2_0.1 (SPAdes) (version 2) | ecosystem: Environmental > Terrestrial > Deep subsurface > Rock core/Sediment ...
ACGGCAAAGAAGACAGCATTGCCACGGTTCAGGTTGATTACTATTCAGCCGCAAAATTTAACCTGACTTATATCGATAAAGAGAATAAAGAAAAACCCGTGATAATTGTGCATCGCGCTATCCTTGGTTCTTTCGACCGCTTCTTCGCATTTCTTATAGAAAAGACATCGGGTAACTTGCCTTTGTGGCTTGCTCCGGTACAAGTTAAAATTCTGGCGGTTAGCGATAAGCACGCCGATTACGCCGAAGAATTGAATAGAAAACTTATTAACTCTGGCATACGTTCCGAAGTATCCCCAAGCAACGAAACATTGGGCAAAAGAATCCGGGAAGCGGAAATGCAAAGAATCCCCTATATCGCCGTTGTGGGTGACGAAGAAATCAAGAAAGGCACACTGAGCTTAAGAATACGCGGACAAGGTAGCGGAGGCGAGCACACTATCGCCGATTTTATAGAAAACATAAAACAAGAGACCAATAAGTTTCTCCCTTAGTGAAGCGGAATAAAATAGTTGTTATTGTAGGCCCTACTTCAAGCGGCAAAAGCGACTTGGCAGTTTTGGTTGCAAAGCGATTCAGAGGCGAAGTAGTTTCGGCAGATTCCAGACAAGTTTATAAAGGTATGGATATCGGCAGTGGGAAGATTACCAGGAAAGAGATGAAAGGAGTGAGGCATCATTTGCTCGGTGTCGCTTCCCCCAAATCAACATTTACCGTTGTTAAATACAAGAAACTTGCTGAGAAAGCGATTGCGGATATTCTAAAAAGAAAAAGGCTGCCCATTATCTGTGGTGGAACGGGGTTTTATATTGACTCCCTTCTTTACGATTGGCATATGCCCAAAGTTGCGGCTAATAAATCTTTAAGAGATAGATTAAATAGAAAATCCGGAATAGAGTTATTTAAAATGCTTTCCGGCTTAGACCCGGAGAGGGCTAAAAATATTGACCGTCATAATAAAGTTCGCCTTGTGAGAGCCTTGGAAATTGTTATTACCACGGGCGCGCCGGTTCCTAAAACGGAATTATTCAACAAAAAAGAATCGCTATATGAATTTTTAAAAATCGGCATTAAGGTTCAAGATAAAGTTCTTAAAGAGAAAATAAAGATACGACTGGGAAAACGCCTTAAAGAGGGCCTGATAAAAGAAGTTGAAAAGCTCCACCGACAAGGTTTGAGTTGGAATAAACTGGACAACTTCGGTCTGGAATATCGTTATATAAGCCGGTATTTAAGAGGACTGGTGACTAAAGAGGATGCGATATCAACAATAGAAAAAGAGAACTGGCACTATGCTAAGCGCCAAATGACTTGGTTCAGGAGAGATAAAAATACTATTTGGATAAATTCTCCAGAAAAAGCTAAAAGCTTGGTAAAGTTATTCGTTAGGAGGCATGACGTTGAAAGTAATACTCTCAACTAAATTGCCTATACGTAAATTGGCAGAATATACTCCTTTATGTGGGAATGTTGCTCCTACTACATTTACAATTAAATTACTTCTTCCATTAATGCCTATATTCAAAATTTGTGGCTTTGAGCTAGTATCAACGATTTTTTTGCCATCCTTGTCTGTTATATCGACAAAACCAGTGTAATTCCCCGGTTCGGCTTCAATAGTGAAAACAATAGACATCATGGGATGCGTAGCTGGGAAGTTACTGGCTAACACATTCTCAAAAATCCCTATTATATTTAAGTTTCTACTTCCTTCGCTATAGAAGGCTTTTTCTGCAATTGTTTTTAGAATTACTTTCATGTTTGATTTATATCACAAAATTTACAGAGTGAAAACCTTATAACTAAATCAGTTTAAGTTTTCCTCAAAAATCTTTCGCAAGAGTTCGGGGTTCCCCCTCCCCTTAAGTTCGGCCATGGCTTTACCAATAAGAAATTGCAAAGAATTCCCTTTGCCTTTTTTATAGTCTTCAACGGCCTTGGGATTGGCTTCAATGATTTTAATTACTGTTTCTTTTAAAGCCGATGTATCGGTAATCTGAGAAACTGAATCTTTAATATCGTGCGGGTCCAAGCCAGTCTCCCACATTTCTTTTAAGACATCCTTAGCTTTACGGCTGTTTAGCGTCCCTTCCTCCACTAAATCAAGTAAGTCGGCAAACTTAGCCGGTGTGATTTTGGATTCTTTAGGAGTTATTTGAGCCGCGTTTACCAGCCCCAAGAAATCGCTTGTTAGATAATTAAAAACAAGTTCTGCCGAAGCCTTTTCCTTTTCCGACATAGTCTCTTCATAAAATTCGGCTATGTCTCTATCGAATGACAGAGTATTAGCCTGGGTCTCGCTTAACCCATATTCCTTCACAAATCTAACCCTTTTCTCACTGGGGAGCTCCGGGATATCTCTTTTAAGTCTTTCCAACACATCTGCCGTTATCTCAAGGGGCGGTAAGTCAGGCTCGGGCATATACCTATAATCATGGGCATTTTCTTTAATCCTCTGAATGTAAGTAACCCCCTTAACAGTATCCCAGCCCGCTGTGGCTTGCACAATTTTTTCGCCTTTTTCTAAAGCTTCTATGTGTCTTTTAACTTCGTACTCAATTGCGCCTTTAACAGATTGGAAGGAATTCAGATTTTTTACCTCAACTTTCGTACCCAATTCGGAGCCCTTAGAAACAGAAACATTGGCCTCAACTCTCATCTGCCCCTTTTCCATATCAGCGTCCGATATGCCAAGGTATCTTAGAGTTAATTGAAGCTCTTTAGCGAAGGCCAGAGCTTCATCGGCTGATTTAATATCGGGTTCGGTAACCAGCTCCATAAGAGGAACGCCAGCGCGGTTAAAATCAACCAAAGAACTGTTTTTAGAGCCCTGCCTACCGGCAGGCAGGCTATGCTGAAGACGGCCAGTATCCTCTTCCAGGTGAATACGGGTTAAATGCACACCGTTTAGTATGCCGCCGGAAACGAGCGGTTCATCATATTGAGAGATTTGATAACCCTTCGGTAAGTCTGGATAGAAATAACTTTTCCTATCAAATTTGGAGTGTTCGGGGATTTTTCCACCCAAGGCCAAACCCAGCTTAACAACAAACTCCACAGCTTGCCTATTTATAGTGGGCAATACTCCGGGATGAGCCAAGCAAACCGGGCAAACATTAACGTTCGGACTCTTCTTATCCGGGTCGTTCTTACAATCACAGAACATTTTGGACTTAGTTTTAAGCTCCGCATGGATTTCCAGTCCTATGGTAGTTTTATACTTTTCGTTTTCCATATTTATTTAATAGCATCTTTAACTATCTTCCAGACCTTTTCGTGAACCTCTTGCGGGTTAAGTTCCCGCTCCTCTTCAAAGCATTTTACAACTTTAAAGTCTTCGGGGTAATGCTTGGAAGCCCACAAGTAAGATGCTTGGGCTTTTTTAAGATGGTCGGCATTAACCTCATGCCCATCCTTGGCTCTACCGCGGGAATTAATACGGGCTTGTACTACTTCGATTGGTAGCCATAAAATAATACTGAAAGCGGGCTTTGGGATTCCCAATACTCTGTATTCAAAGTCCATTAGCCAATCTACAAACTTTTTCCTTTCTTCATCGTTTAATTTACCACCTTGATGTCCGATATTTGAGCCGGTGTAGCGGTCGGCAATTACAAGGTTCTCACCCGAAAGCCACTTCTTTATTTCAAAACTCGCGTCGTATCTATCCAGTGAGTAGAAAACCGAAGCTTGATAAGCATCCAACTCACCGGCTTCCCCATAAGGTTTATTCAAAGATAAGTAATTATCGACAAAATAAGCCGATGGCTCATTGTGCCTGGGGAAAGAGACGGCTTTATACTTTACGCTCTCGCTATCCAGTTTTTCTTTGAGAAGCTTAAGTTGAGTGTCTTTACCGACGCCATCGATACCCTCAAACGCTATAAGCTTACCGTACATTCAAACCTAATCTATTAACTCTACTCCCATGGAGCGGGCAGTACCCGCGATAATTTTTTCGGCGGCCGGGAGATCGTAGGCATTCAAGTCCGCCATCTTACGTTCGGCAATTTTTCTCAAATCGGCTTTGGTTATTTTGCCAACCTTATTTTTATTAGGCACGCCTGAACCTTTTTCAATGCCAGCGGCTTTGCGGATTAAATCCGATGCCGGCGGAGTCCTAAGTTTAAAGGTGAAACTCCTGTCTTCAAAGATTGTTATTTCAGCCGGCACAATGTCCGTACCCATATCTTTGGTAGCCTCGTTAAACTGCTTACAGAACTCTTGAATATTCACGCCCTGAGGGCCTAAAGCGGTACCAATCGGAGGCGCCGGATTAGCCTTAGCTGCCGGGATTTGTATCTTAATTGTTGTCTTAATTTTCTTTGCTGCCATAGTTAGTTAATTATATTTAAATTTTCTTAATCTGCAATGAGTCCAGTTCAACCGCGGTGTCCCTACCGAAAACCGGTACTAAGACTTTAACTCTACCCCTATCATCATCAACCTCTGAAACTTTGCCGTCGTAATCCTTAAAAGGGCCATCGGTAATACGTACCATCTCTCCCAGTTTAAAATCAATTTTAAATTTAGGGTCCGCGCCAGCCATTCTGGCTTTGAGCGACTCGACCTCTTCATAAGAGAGGGGCGTGGGACTAGTGGTATCCGAGCCTACGAAACCCGTTACCCGAGGAGTATTTCTAACCACATACCAAGAATCGGCTTCCATAAACATTTCTACCAAGACATATCCGGGGTAGATCTTCTCCTCTACCGTGATGCGTTTACCGTTTTTAATTTTAATATTCTTCTCTTTAGGGACTATGATATTGAAAATCTTGTCGGTCATAGCCAGAGACTCAACACGTTGCTTTAAATAACGCGCTACGGCGTCTTCATAGCCGGCATAGGTATGTACCGCATACCAGCGCTTTAAATCTGATTTTTCCTCTTTTATGGTTCTGGTCATATTAAGATACAATTTTCTCCAAGAGCCCGATAAGGAAGTAATCTATGGCGCCCAAGAAAAGGGCTATCACGGCTGAAATGGCGACGACTACAAAAACCATTTTCACAGCCTCGTTTCTCGTGGGCCAATTGACTCGCTTAAACTCTTCGCGAGATTCCGCCAAAAATGACTTGATTCTATGGAACATTTATTTATGTAGGTTAATAAAAAATCGTTTATAAATCAAGGTTTGTTACCTGATGTCCCTTACTCATGATGAAGTGCTTACGAGGCATAACTTCGGAGCCCATTAGAATATCCAGGAGTTTATCGGCCTCTTTGGCGTCTTCCACGGTAATTTGCTTCAGAATTCTCACGCTCGGATCCATTGTGGTTTCCCAAAGCTGACTGGGATTCATCTCTCCTAAACCTTTATATCTCTGGATATTGGCGTTAACTTTAAATTCTTTAATGGCTTTTTCTTTTTCTACCTCGTCATAAACGTATCTCACTGTCTTACCACTCTGAATACGGTAAAGCGGCGGTGTAGCGATATATAAATGTCCGGCTTCAATAACTTTCGGGAAGTGACGATAGAACAAACTCAGGAGTAAGGTTCTAATGTGAGCTCCATCGACATCGGCATCGGTCATAATGACTATTTTGTGATATCTCAACTTTGATATATCAAACTCTTCGGCAATGGCCGTGCCCATAGCGATAACAAGAGATCTAATTTCTTTATTGGCCAAAATTTTATCAACCCTCGCTTTCTCAACGTTTAATATCTTGCCCCTTAAAGGAAGTATCGCCTGGAATCTCCTATCCCTTCCTTGTTTAGCGCTACCACCGGCAGAGTCTCCCTCAACAATAAATATTTCCGCATCTTCCGCTTTTTTTGTCTGGCAGTCGGCTAACTTACCGGGTAAAGCCAGCCCATCAAGAGCCCCCTTGCGTAGAATTGTTTCCTTGGCAGCCTTGGCCGCAGCCCTCGCTTTAGCGGCAAGCAAAGCACGGCCAACAATAGACCTGGCGTCATTGGGATGGGTTTCTAAAAATGATTTTAGAGCCTCGCCTACGACTGCCTCAACTGCCGTTCTAGCCTCGGTATTGCCCAATCTAGCCTTAGTTTGCCCTTCAAACTGGGGCTCTCTGATTTTAACGGACACAACGGTCGTTAAGCCTTCTCTTACATCATCGCCCGTAAGGTTGTCTTCTTTCTCTTTTATGAATCCCTCCTTTCTACCGTAGTCGTTTAAGGCCCTCGTTAAGGCTGATCTAAAACCGGTTAAGTGCATTCCCCCGTCTGTCGTATGAATATTATTGGCAAAAGATAATTCATTTATGTCCATACCTTCGTTGTAGGCGAAAGCCGCCTCCACTCCCACATTTTCATATTCCTTCTCAACGTAAAAGACGTTGTCGTGAATTAATTTATCGCCATCTTCATCCAGGTAGTCCAAGAAAGATTTAATGCCTCCATCAAATTTAAAGGCGTGGTAGTAAGGAATCTCTTCTCTTTCGTCAATAAAAACAATTCTGATTCCTTTGGTGAGATAGGCTTGCTGACGCAAATGGTCTATTACTTTTTTCTTATCAAAATCTGTTTTGGGAAAAATTGTTGGGTCGGGAGAAAAAGTTATTTTAGTGCCGGTGCGTCCCCCCTTGCCGACTTCTTTAACTTTTTGTTTAGGTATACCCCTTTCATATTCTTGTACATAAAGTTTACCCTCGCGGGTGACTTCGGCTTTAAGCGAAAGGGACAAGGCATTAACAACGGAAACTCCTACTCCATGCAAACCACCGGAAACTTTATAAGATTCTCCGCCAAACTTGCCCCCAGCGTGCAGAGTTGTCATAACCGTTTCCAAGGCGGACTTTTTAGTTTGTTTGTGAACCTCAACTGGTATGCCTCGGCCGTTATCCAGGACGCTCACCACATTGCCCTTTAAAATACGAACTTCGATGTCGTTCGCAAATCCTGCCATAGCTTCGTCAATAGAGTTATCAACTACTTCCCAAATAAGATGGTGCAGTCCGGCGGTATCGGTTGTACCGATATACATTCCGGGACGCTTTCTAACAGGGTCCAGCCCTTCTAAAACGTATATGTCGGCAGCTGTATAAGACCCCTGCTTTTTTTCTTCTTTTTTAGCCATTAATGTTTAAAAATAGAGTATAAATTAAAATGCCTTTCCCTAAGGCACTGATAATTATACCCTAGATGGGCCTCAAAAACAAACTACCGATAGGCCTTCAAAGCCCAGTATTTATGAGCTTATTTAACGTATAACTGCTCTGATTTTAGAAACTAGGGCGGCTTCTACTTTTTTGAATTCTTTATCCACTTCTTCATCAGTTAAAGTCTTCTCTTCGGACCGGAAAACCAGCCGAAAAGTAAGGCTTAGGCGGCTTTTATCGTCCTCAAAATTGTCGAAATAATCTATTAAATCCACGTTTTGAATGTGGTTTAAATTAACATCGTCTATAACTTCCAGTACTTGCCCGACTTTAATGTCTCGAGGCACCACCAAAGATATGTCCCTGCTAATCGAAGGATATTTAGACAATGGGCGGTATTCGTTTTCGGCGATAACAATTTTTAATAGAGCATCCAGATTAAGTTCGGCTATGGCAGAGTTACTATTTAAAGAATGAGCTACTCCCAAAACCACGCCATCGGATTTAATAGTTAAAGAATTGTTACTTTCATCTTTCATCAATATATCCGTGAGACCGAGGCGCTTTAACAACTGGGAAATAATGCCTTTAAGATGCAACATCGCCTCAGGCTCTTTAACGCCTAGCGCGAACCTCGCTTCTTCATTTTTAGTAGAGAAAACTTTCCCAATCTCGAATATTCTCAAAGTTGCGAATTCACGCGCGTTTAAAGTAATGTTGGATTTTAATCCATGGGAGAGCGATACGCGTAAATACTTCTTATCCTCTGCAATCGGATTCATAAGTTCCAAAGAATCGGCCTCTTTTTTATCCACGAAAGAATAATTATAGACCTCGCTAAAACCGAAGCCGACTAAAATAGTTCTCAATTCCTTCTTCAGGTTTACTATGTCGTCGGACTCCACCGGCACTAAGCCCACTAAAGGAGGGGTTGGTTTCAAGTCGTTAACGCCATAGAGCCTCACAACTTCTTCGGCCAGATCTTCAAAAATAGTGACATCTTGCCTTAAGGGCGGGACCTCAACCAAGAAGGAATTTTTATTTTTTAGAGCTTTGGTAATAATTTTAAACCCTAATGACTTCAAATAATCGGCAGCTTGTTTTTTGCCCAAAGAAAGGCCGATAAGAGAATTAAATTTATCGGTATTAAACTCTATAATTTCTTTACCAGGAAGCTTACCCGCAACCACGAGAGAATCGACTACTTTGGCCTTAATAACCTCTTTTAATAGGCCTGATGCCCTATTAGCTCCAATAGAGGCTGAATAGGGGCTAAGGCCCCTCGAGAACCTCATTGAAGCATCTGTCTGAAGAGCAATCCTCTTCATTGTCTTATAGATATTGGCCTGATTAAAGTTAGCGGCTTCTACTATAATTCGCTTGGTATTTTTATCTACTTCAGCGCGCTTCCCTCCTTTAATGCCTGCTATGGCGAGAGCCCCCGATTTATCGGCAATAACTAAATCTTCTTTGGTGAGAGTATAAGAATGGTTGTCCAAAGAAACAATTTTTTCACCCTGCTTAGCAAATCTAACGACTATACTCCCATCCAGCTTATCGGCATCGAAGGCATGAAGTGGCTGACCGGTTTCCAACATAACGTAGTTCATAATATCGACAACAGGATTTATAGGACGCAGTCCGCAATCTTCCAACACGCTTTTAATCCAAGCCGGCGTTTCTCCAATTTTCACAACTTCTAAATAATGGGCAACGTAGACCGGACAAGCGTGCTTATTTTCTACCACAACCCTTACCTTGCCCTTACCCTTAGGAATATTAAGCGGTTTATCATCAAGCTTAGTTTTTAAATTAAAAATAGCGGCTGCTTCCAGGGCCATCCCCCAGTGAGAAGCAGCATCGGCAAAGCGATTAGGAGTGATTTTAATCTCCATTGAGTTTCCGGTTGCCTCTTCAACTTCAAATGCTTTTAAGTTTATAACATCGGCAAATTTCTCCTTACTGGGAATTCCGGGAACAAGTTTTTTAAGTAAAGAGTAAGAAAACTTCATACTATTAAAATTGATTAATAAATCTTAGGTCACCGGAATAAAAGAGGCGGATATCCGGAATTTTGTATTTGATCATAGCCAAACGGTCTATACCTACGCCAAAGGCAAAGCCTTGAATATCCCGCGGGTTCAGATGAGCCGATTCGAAAACTCTGGGGTGAACCATTCCAGCCCCCAATACTTCCAGCCAATCTCCCCTGCCCTTCGTGGGAAACTTTATATCAACCTCAACACTCGGTTCGGTAAACGGGAAATAAGATGGTCTAAAACGGAACTCAATATTTTTGCCAAAAAGCTTTTTAAAGAAAGTTTCTACGATAAATTTAAAGTTAGCGAGACTTATATTTTGTCCCACCATGAGGCCCTCTAGTTGGTAGAAGTTTATTTCATGCGAGGCGTCTGTCGCTTCATAGCGGAAAACGCGCCCAGGCACGATTATCTGAAAGGGCGGTTTGTGAGTTTCCATAAACCTGATTTGCACCGGCGATGTGTGAGTACGCATAAGCCTTCTTTCTTTGGCTTTGCCCCCTTCTTTCAACCAGAAGGTATCCCACATATCTCTTGCCGGATGAGAGGCCGGGATATTCAAAGCGTCGAAGTTAAAGTACTCGGTTTCCAGCTCCGGGCCTTCTACCACGGAAAAATTAAGCGAAGTGAATATGTTTCTTATCTCTTCTTCAATTTTAGTTAAGGGGTGGAGATGGCCAAGGTTCACTTTCTTGCCCGGACGAGTTATATCTATGACGCTCTCTTCACCCAAAGAGCCTATTTCTTTTTCTTTGAAAGCGACAATTTGTTCCAGTTCAATTTTTAACTTATTAGCATCAACTCCCACGGATTTTCTTTCATCAACCGGCAGGTCTTTAAGAGAGCGGAGAATATTAGTAAGCTCCCCTTTGCGGCCTAAGTACTTAATACGAAAAGACTCCAGGTGTTCTTTCTTCTCAATATTTTCGGCTTCTTCAAATGCCTTGCGCTGTAGTTCTTTTAGATTCATGTTTAGTAATAATACACTGTTAAAATATTCTTTGACAAATATCGGTTGGACGACTAAAATGCGAGTACTTATAAAGGCCTGTATCGCGGGGAAGAGTAACAGTTGCTCGTCAGCCTCATAAGCTGAAGGTAGTGGGTGCAATTCCCGCCCCCGCAACAAAAATTAAATGCTAAGAATTGAAGATTTGGGAGTTACTCTTCGTGAGGCCATTTTATCTAATGGCTGTAAGTTGGTTTTATTTGAAAGACCGGGAATGCCTTTAGCTATTAACGTAATTTTTCTTAGCGGTTCCAGATTCGATAAAATCGGCAAAGAAGGGACAGCTCATTTTCTGGAGCATATGATAGTTGCAGGAAGCAACAGATTCCCTTCAAAAGATAAACTTGCCACTTACATAGAACAGTACGGCGGTGTATTCAGCGCTTCAACAACAACCGACACTATGAACGTATGGATATCGATTGGCGATCCAGCCGACATGAGCAAGGCTTTTGATGTTTTACACGAAATGCTATTAGAACCAACTTTTGAAGACAAAACCTTGGAGACCGAAAGGGGTTCTATTTTAAGAGAATTAGGGCAAACCAAATCCACTCCTCAAGGATTGGTCCGTATGATGTATAACACCCTATTTTTTCAGAGTACCGAACTTAATAGACCCGTACTCGGTTCGGAAGAATCTATAAATGCCACGACTAAAGAAGATGTTATAGAGTTTTACAAAAATAATTTAGTATCAGGAAGAATGATATTGGTAGTAAGCGGCGGGGTAAAACTAGAAGACTTAATCAAAGAGTGTGAAAATAAAATTCTTTTACCTCAAACACCAAGGCTTATTTTAAACAAAGAGCTTCCGGTTATAAGAAAGAAAACCGTAATGATTGAGTACGATAAGAATACAGACAAGGCAAACTTTACTTTTGGCTTTAGAATAGTTGGAGGGAAAAACGCCGACATTCCAGCTCTAAGAGTTATCGCTAATATTATAGGCGGAGGGAGAGCTTCAACATTGTCCAAAAAGCTCCGTTACGAAAGAGGCTTGGTGTATGGGGTCTCTGCCGGAGCCAATACTTTGTCCGACGCCGGATTTATGTGGATACAAACTTCTGTGCTTAAAGAGAAATTACAAGAAACCTTGGATATAATCACAGGAGAAATGAAAAGAATCGTAGACGAGGGGTTAACTCATGAAGAGGTTAGCTTCGCTAAAAATAAGATTGTTAAATCAAAGAGGATGCAAATGCAAAGCTCGGAATCGTGGGTGGAGTTTCCCGACTATATAGATGTGGCTGGAGATAAAATATCAACACTATCCGATTACGTTGAAGAAATTGAGGCAGTAACTATAGAAGACACGAAAAGAGTTGCGCAAAAATATTTCACTTCCAGTAACTGGTATCTGACAGTACATGGAAACATTAAAGAAGACGAAATTAAGATTAACTTATAAGCTCCAGAAGCTCCTTTTCGGTTAAGGTTTTAACTCCCAGTTTTTGAGCCTTATTAAATTTAGAACCGGGCTCAGAGCCGGCCACAACGTAGTCGGTTTTTTTGCTTACCGAC
>Ga0209542_10017693_pt1 | contig 11640 bp, 11 predicted proteins | sample RifCSPhighO2_01_FD_184028 | JGI IMG/M metagenome (GOLD analysis project Ga0209542, IMG submission 184028) | Soil microbial communities from Rifle, Colorado - Rifle CSP2_plank highO2_0.1 (SPAdes) (version 2) | ecosystem: Environmental > Terrestrial > Deep subsurface > Rock core/Sediment ...
CGCCGTCCACAGCCGTTCTGCCTGCTGTACGATCGCTCTTTTTTCAACCCGCCCCTTCTCCAATCCCTTCAGCTGCGATGCATATCCGCTTAGTTGTTCTGTCAGTTGCTTTTCCCGCTTTTCCTTTTCCTCCCGCACATGGACGATGCCCTGCCGGGTAAGCGGCTGTTCGCATAGGGGGCAGCGGGTAAGATCCGGCGACAGCACCTCCCGATCATGCAGCAATGCCTCCTTTTCATTCGTTGCAGCGTTGAATTGGGCCTGCAGGGAGATATACGCCTGCTCCTGCCGCTCCAGATACTGGCGCAGTGCGTCGGGTGTTTTCCCCCCGCTAATCCGTCCCCACTCCTCTTGCACGCGTATGAATTCCTTCTGTTGTTTCTCCAGCGCCTTCCACTGGGCCTCGGCCTGCGCCTTCTGTTCGCTGCATTTTTGTACTTTCTCTTCCAGCTCCCGTTTTTCCTTCCGTTGCGTTTCCCATTCCTTCTCCACTGCGGCAACCGCCATTCGTTCCTGTTCCAGTTTATCCCTGGTAATCCCCTTCACCTGTTTCTGGATATGCTCATACCGGCTTTCCGTCCGGGCATACATTTCCCGGGCACGGTCGTATTCCTGCTTCTGGTGGTGCATTCGGCTAAATTCCTTTTCTGCCGTTTCCCGCCCTTTCTCCATCCCCCTCTCTTCTTCCTGCGCCTTGGCCAATGCCTGTTTTATCCTCCTTTCCTCTTCCTCTACACGGATTTTCCTTTTCTCCACCTCCCTCATCCGCTCCCGGTCCAGTCGTTCCTCTGTGTTTTTGCGCTGGGCGCGGATACGGTTGGCCACGCTCACTGCATTGGCCCGTACTGTCTCAAACCGGTCCAGGCCCAGTAGTGTGTCCATCTCCTGCTTCCTCCTGCGCGGGTCCAGGTTCAAAAAATAATCGATGTTGTTCTGTTCCGAGTAGATCGCCCGCGTAAATAAATCGTAATCCACCTCCAGCAGCTGCTCAATATACCGGTTCACCGCTACCGGCCCGGAATCCACCAGCTCTTCATTCTTGAAAAATTGTGCGTCGCTGGCAATGCCCCTCTTCCTCTCCAGCCGCCGCACCACGCGATACGGTGTTCCGTTCCATTGGAATGTCAGCTGTATCTCCGCAAAGGGCTGTTCCGTCCGGAGCACATCCTCCAGCTTCAACCGCCTTCTTTCCAGTGCCGGGAACGTTCCAAACAGCGCAAAGCTGATCGCATCCAGAATGCTGCTCTTGCCGCTGCCCATTTCCCCGATCAGCAGGTTCGTTCCTCGTTTAAACGTCAGCGTAGAATCCTCATGGGACCGCCAGTTGACCAGGCGGACAGATAGTATCATAAACGCCTCTCCCCACTATGTATTCATAGGAAAGAAATATAGCCCTTGGTGGTTCTGATGCCCATTCGATCTCCTGTTATTGCCACGCTGGGTCATGTGGACCATGGGAAAACGACGCTTTTGGATTCTATCCGTGGCAGCCATGTTACGGCCAAGGAGGCCGGCGCCATCACCCAGATGATCGGTGCGAGCTACGTTTCCAGGCAAACGATCGATCGCCTCTCTGAACATCTCGCTCAAAAAATGCGGTTTGAATTGAAAATTCCCGGCCTGCTCTTCATCGATACACCCGGCCATGAGGCATTTACCAACCTCCGCGAGCGTGGCGGCAGCATTGCGGATATGGCGATTTTGGTTATTGATATCAATCAGGGGGTCCAGCCCCAAACCGTGGAAAGCATCAAAATCCTGCAACAGTACAAAACGCCGTTTGTAGTGGCCGCCAACAAGATTGATGCGGTGCACGGATGGAAAAAGCATCCGGTCACCAGCTTTATGGAAAGCTACCAGCTCCAGCCCGCGCACCTCCAGCAGGCGCTGGATGAAAAGATATACGCGCTCATGGGCAATCTCAGCACCTACGGCTTTGACAGCGAGCGGTTCGACCGCATCACCCAGTTCGACAAGCAGATCGCCATTCTCCCCATCAGCGCCAGGACGCGGGAAGGCTTGAGTGAGCTGCTGGTACTGATCGCAGGGCTAAGCCAGAAATTCCTGGAAGGGGAGCTGCAGATCGACCCCACCCGCAAAGCCAAGGGCAGCATTCTGGAGGTAAAAGAAGAGAAGGGTCTGGGCACCACAGTAGACATTATCATCTACGACGGCGTGTTGAGGAAAAACGATGTGATCGCCTTCCTTACCTCCGAAGGCGTCCGTACCACGCACGTGCGCGGCCTGCTGGAGCCCAACCTGGGCGGAAAGGAAAAATTCCGCTACGTGGACGAGGTCGTTGCTGCTGCCGGGGTGAAGATATTCGCGTCGCAGCTGGCCGGTGCCCTGCCGGGCTCCCCGATCAAAGCCGTCGAAAACCTCCAGCAGGACCGCGTTGACCTCGAGAACCAGTTCAAACAGCTGCTTACCGAGCATGCGGAGCGCGGCGTAATCGTATGCGCGGATAGCTTAGGCTCTCTCGAAGCGCTCGTACGCCTGTTCCAGCAGAACAGTATCCCGATCAAGGAAACCAAGGTGGGAAAAATCACCCGCAAGGAGATCCTCGCGGCCAGGGCGGTGGCGGCCGAGGACCGTTATCTCGGGGCGGTATTCGGTTTTAACGTTCCTGTACTCACGGAGGCCCGTGAAGAGGCCGGTTCTATAATCCCCATCCTGTGGAGTGACATCATCTACGAGCTTCCGGAGCGATACGCTTCCTGGGTGAAGGAAGAAAAGGACAAGGAAAAACAACAGGTGCTGGCATCGCTGCCCTGGCCGGCGAAGATCCGTGCCCTGCCGGATCATTGTTTCCGGGCGAGCAAGCCTGCTATTTTCGGTGTGGAAGTAGTAGTGGGAAAAATAAAAAACGGCGTCCGGCTCATGGATAAGAACGGTGAGCGGCTCGGTGAATTAAAAGGTCTGCAACACGAAAAAGAGAAGCTGGAAGAGGCCACCGCCGGTATGCAGGTGGCAGTTGCCTGCGAAGGTCCGGTATACGGCAAAGACATCCAGGCGAACGATATGTTGTATGTTCACCTTTCGCCCGAACAGCTGGCTACCTGGGAGAAACAAAAAGCGTTGCTCAGTCCGGAAGAAAAACAACTATTAGAAGAATACAAAAGCAAAATTAGAATGTATTTTTAATTATTGTTTTTACCTTTCATAAATTTTTGCATTTCCTGTAAACTCTTTTTGATTTCATACTATCATCTAAGCAAATATAATTTCCTTTCCAGCCTTTACCTTAACTTTCTCTCCTTTTTTCAGCCTTCCGATCAAAATCCCATCGACAATCAGGTCGCTTGTCCGGTCCGCCCATAGGCTTATCCTGCTTTTGGGAGAAACCCGGAGCGGCGTGAACGTCCGTTGGTACGGGCAGATGGGTACCAATAAAATTAATTTTTTATCCGGCGCTATCCTCGGTCCTCCTGCGGAATAGGCGTATGCGGTCGAACCTGTCGGCGTTGCAACGATTATCCCATCGCCTTCAAAACTAAATTTCCTCGTTCCTGCCTTTCCGTATATCCGGATGACGCGGTAGTCGTGCGTATGGATCACCACATCGCTGATGGCATTCGTTTTGTTCGCATTTAGCGTTATCCGTTTCCCTCCTTTTGAGCGAAGCAACTGCGGGAGTTTTTTCCTCCAGTTCTTATTCGTGCACTGGCAGACGTGGCTGCTCCCGCTGCCTATGCCGATTACCTTTCCTTCCAATTGTCCGCGGTAGTTCGCATAATAAATCGTTCCATCCCCTCCAATGCAAATCGTAGCATCTGCTTTTTTTTGAACGTACTGCACTTTACCATACAAGTACCTTTTTGCCTGCCGGGCAAGCTTGACGGCCCAAGGTTTTTGTTTGTTGGGAATGATCTTCACCCGTTGCATAAACTATTCAACACGCCAAGCCTTTTATTCCTAGCCGCCGATAAATTTACCATGCTGTTTTCTGATCGGGATATCCTCCGGGCGATCCGCCAGGGCCGGATTAAAATAACCCCATTCCAGAAAAACCAGGTTGGTCCGGCCAGCGTGGACTTAACATTGAGCAACGAGTGGTGGGTATTCAAGGAAGCGTACCAAGGCAAAACCGTCGATCTGAAAAAAACCGGTTTTCACCAGGCGACCCGTAAAATCAGGGCCAAAAGCATCACGCTGCAACCCGGTGAAGTCTGCCTGGGGAAAACAGTGGAAAAAATCAAACTGGCCCCGGATATCCTGGGCATGCTGGAAGGACGATCGCGCTATGCCCGCATGGGATTAAGCGTCCATATTACCGCTGCCCTCGTCCAACCCGGCAGCGACAACCACCAGATTCTGGAAATCGTCAACTTTGCCCCGTTTAGTGTTAAGCTCCATGCCGGCATGCAGGTATCCCAGGTCATTTTCCATGAGATCCAACAAAAGACCTCCAAACCCTATGCCCGTTTCGGGAAAATTGCCCGCCATCAGTAATCTCTCGGATTTTGCGTTATATGCATTTCTATCGATGGGCATTCTAGCGATTTTAATATTTCTTTCCCTATCCTTTGCACCTTCGGATCCTCCGCGCATCCTTTTCCAGGAAGAGCCCCTGCAAAAACAGCCGATGGCGCTTCAGGCCGGAGAATTCTACCGCTACCGGGTGGAAAGCAACCTTTCCGATCCCCCGCTTAATTTTACGGTAACCTATCTCATCGGCCAGCACGAAAACTGCACGAACATCTATATCAGCGAATCCCAAAACAAGACGCCCACCTGCCTGAATCCCCAGGGTAACGATCAAAGTGGTATTAACCTCTCGCTGGAAAATCCGCTCATCTACTTCTTCCGGCCCTGGATGCTGGCGGTAAACGAAAACTGGGAGTGGCAGGCGGTCTCCTACCTTTCATTTTCTTCTGCCGACTCCTCTCTTTCCGAGATTGAGCTGCGCACCACGGGCATGGAAACGGTTGCCGGTCGTCCGGCCTATAAGGTAACCGCTACCCTTCATACCGAGGAGGAGACAGAATACATCACCTACTGGGTAGACCAACAAAAACACATCCTTCTCCGGGAGGAAGGCCGTGGCTATGCCATCGGGCTAGTTTCTTCCTCCATCGGAAACAACCACTAAGGGCAGCACGCCTTCCTTCAGTTCCTTTTCCGCTACCTCGATAAAAGTCAATCTGGACTCTACCTCTACCAGCGGCGGCGCTCCCTCGGACAGCTGCAGCGACCGTGCGCCAATGAGTCTGGCTTCTTCATACTTGGTTAGTTCCATTTTTACACCCCTACACTACAATGTATACATTGCCTTTTTTTCCTATCGTAAGCGCGGTTTCCGATGAGAACTCAAAGCTTTTCACATGTCCTCTCACCATGCGGATCTCCATCCCTTCCTGGATCCAGGCACCGCGGTCATCAAAGAGGTAAACAACCCCTTCTCCCCCTTCCGCATCGCTGACGACCAAACGGGTAAGCAGTTTTTTCTGTTTCCCTTTCGGATACTCAATATGCTCCCGCTGCTGTACGTTTAACACCTCGGTATTTATATTGCGCATCCCGTCCCGGAGCTTGGGCAGCTGCGTGATCCTGGTTTCCTTGAAATGTTTCCGGGCCAGATGGAATGCCAGGCGTACATCCCGTTCCACCTCCTGCAGCATCCGTTTCATCTCCTTCCGCATTACCCTCTCATCGCCGTCGGAAAGCATCATCGTTTCGTATGCTTTTTTGAATATACTGTCCGGCAATTTGTGCGCTACTGCTGCTTCCCCGGGCTCCAGTGTTTCCTCCTCTACCAGTTCCAGTGATTCCCGGTCGATCTTCCCCACTGCCTTCACCCGCCCTACCTCCTCCAGGTCTTCCTCCAGCGACGGTTCCACTTCCTCCACCTGGTATGCCGATGCGCCGTCGCTGCCTGGCTGTTCGATGCTCTCGATGGCCTCCAGGTAGCTCGTGAGGAATTCCTGCATAACCTGCCGTTCCCCCTCGCCGCTGCGCGGACGCTTATCGGTAATCTTGGAATATATCTTCTCAATGGTCGGCATCATCCTGCTCTGTACCGCCTCGGCTTTTTCCTTGCCCAGCCGTTTCTCGAACAGCTGCGTAATCGGCGAAAGCACCCGGTCCTTGTGTTTTTGCAGGTCTGCCGCCTTCTTGGGTTCGGCGAATTTCCTGCCCGCCGAAAACAGCTCGGCAAAACTCATCACTTCCTGTTCCTGGGCCTTCTTCTGCTTCAGAATCTCCTGGGCCGCCTTCTTCACGTTCCCGTCCTTGTCATAGCTCAGTTCTATCAGCGCGAACAATGCAGCCGGATCGTCGATCCTTCCCAGTTCCTGGGCCGCGTCCTTCCGTACCTTGGGGTCCTCGTCAAAAGTAAGCGATACCAGTCGATGAATGCCGCTCTGTGGAGTCATGGAATATACCCATCCTATAATGGAAACATTAGAAATTTAACCGTTGCGCTTCTGCCCTATTGGAAAATCGTATAACGCCAACCTTGGCTATCAAACTGCCCCAGAATGCGCGCATTTCTTGGATTCACATGTTCCATGTAAAACCCATCGTTGCTATGCTCAAGCTCCACCATGAAACTGTCCCCATCTCGCAACAGGCTGCGAAGCCCCCGTATGCATCCATCTACCCATCGGCGGGCTCCGGGTCTTTTTTCTGTATATATAAATGTGAAAACATTGTCCAAAAATATCCGGTCGAAGCCCTCCTTATCCAGCCCCTCTACGTCCTCCGGCAATTCTGCCTTTACTATCCTGCATGCCCCACGTCTAATTCTTTCCCTGGCAGCGTTATACTGTTCATCGCTTTCCACGTGCGGGAATAGCTTCCGGGCTACCCGTCCGGCATCGATCGTCACCCTTTGTCCTACCCGATCTATGCCATGATGTTCCTGCCAGGAGTCCAGGTTTCCCGTCAAAAAAATCTCCCGTGCCCGTTCTCTCTGGTCCGCCGGCACATGGGTCGCAATCAATTCCGCCCCCCTTGCTATCCTCCGCGTGTCCTCTATGCCTGCCGCTCTTCGTTGGGCCGGTGAGCTCAACATATGCCCCAACAGTTCCAGGAACTCAAAACGGTCCGTTGCCATGGCCAGGGCACGGGTGAGCTGGTTGTACGCCAGCTGGTGCTCGTCTCTATCGATGGCGATCACCTCTGCGCAAAACGGCAAAAACACCAGCCCTCTTCCGTATGCGGCAATGGTAAGGACGCGATGCGTCGGTCGCAGCCGCATGCTGTCGATCATCGGTGCTATGGCGAACTGGGGAAGCGGCCACCGTACTCTGCCGTTGCCCTTGAAATCATGGGCGAAAATGTGATAACGTCTCTATCCGGTTTATGGAAATGCCTGAGTGCGCTCATATTATTACCATATAAATATATAAATAAACACTTTATAAACCTATTGGCTAGAAAAAGCGCTTAGCCTTTAAATAACTATGTCACAATTTATTTTACAATGATGACTAAGGTGATCGCCGAGCTAAGCCCTAAGCCGCAAGGCCACGGCCTACGCGATGAGGATTGACGTGCGGTCTGAGTAGAATTCGTTAGTCTGACTAACATGCTAGAAGAGGTGGTGTTATGGACGTTGATATCAGCGCGATCAGTTCTATCTTAGTTGCATTGGGAATTGGTGGGATTATCGGTGGGTATTTCCAAAATTTATTGGGGAAGAATCGAGAGATAGAAATACAAGTTCGGAATCTAAATACCGGCAAGTATCAATCTACGCTAATTTTTATGAGGTGTGTTTTAGAACCGAACGCTGTTCGCCAGTTCTATATCTCCGATCCAGTTTTTAACAAACTACGAGATACCGTGGATGTTCAAAAATACGCTAAAGATAAACTAATTGAATTTTACTACAATTCAATGTTATACTCTTCCGATGAAATTTTAAAAAAAATCAAGGAGTTTATTAATGCACCGACCGAATCGGCATTTATGGAAGTTGCTATTGCTATGAGGAAGGACTTATGGAAAACAAAAACAAAGCTCAACGTAGATTCACTTTCTCTAAACTAGAGTGCATTTCCCTAGGAAACACACTGTGTACCCTTTGGCGCTGTGCCTCAGACAGACGAGTCCGTACCTAGCGTGCGGTCTGAGTAGAATTCGTTTACCTGATACACACGCTTTTTGACCAGTGGAACAGACACAGGTCATTTCCGCGTAAGTTTCCTAAGGAAATTATTTTGATTGCGATTTCCGCGTCTTTAATTACAATTAGGGAATTGCCGAAAAATTCGAGTTTTGAATTCGTTAAACACCTAACCAGCATGTTGGTCAGGCATACGATCGACAAATGCCGCAGCATTTCGAGAGTTTTGGCTGTATACCAGTCAAAGGAATTCATGTCAGTCCGTCCGCTTGGTGTACAATCGTCTGGCTGATACGCGGCTAAAGACGAGAGAGACAGAGCATTTCCTAAGGAAATGAAGCGTGTCATTCCAATAGCCACTTCCACATGGGAATTAGCCGAATGACCTTGCTCTTTACACTCACCTTAGATTCAAGATCTATAGTAACTATTGTCAAATCATCGCATTTAAGGTTTTCACTGGCAGCAATAAGCGCGTCAGTTTCTCTTTCTCTCAATTGATCCTGTGAAGATATCGCACTAACTTGAATTAACTCAATAATTTTTTGCCGCTTTTTTAAAACAAAGTCAACTTCTTTTTGAGAATAATCTTTCCAGTAATAAACTTCCAATTCAGGATCTCTTTCTTTTTTTCTTTGAAGCTCAACTGCAACGACATTTTCAAGAACTCCGCCCTTATTTTCAGAAAATTTAAAACCAATCAAATCAACAATTCCAGAATCAATGCAATAAACTTTTTTAGGCGCAATAAATTGCATTTTCAGCTTAAAATCAAAACGCTCAAGTCTAAAGAACAAAAAACATTCCTCGAGGTACGAAAACCACTTTGAAACGGTTGAAACGTGCTTTACATCGAGAATTTTTGCCAAAGAACTATAGGTAAACTCTCTCGCAACATTAGACGTAAGGTATTTGGCCATTCGCTTCAAATCATCGCTTTTTTTGATCTTATGCCTAACAACTATATCTTTAGTTAAAACGTCGTCGTAAGTTCTCAAAAGTATTGACTTACCAAACTTGTAAACTTCAGGCATCCCTCCATTAACGATGTAATCTTGTAAGTGGTTAGCAATAACTGCTTTTTCTTGTGAAGTATACGCTTTTGAAAGAACAAACCCCCGAAAAGCCAGATATTCTTTAAATGAAAAAGGAAATAATTTAACGTCTACGTGCCTACCCGTGATGTGCGTGGCTAATTCACCAGACAGTAAATTAGAATTGCTACCGGTAAGGATCACTCGTTTTGAACGCCTCAACCTATTGGCAAATAACTCCCAGCCAGTGATGTTCTGTATCTCGTCCAAAACTATATAATCTAGTTCTCCATATAATTCATAAAAAGCTTGCAAAACAGAGTCTAAATCACTTGCTCTAAGCCCAAAAAGCCGTTCATCGTCAAAATTAATATAAGCAAATTTATGCCCTTTCTCCAACAAAAAGGAAAAAATCGATTTGCCACAACGCCTGACCCCAGTAACTACAAGGATATTAGGATGCCTGAGATATACCTCTGCCTCAGGCAACCGTTCTCTTAGAATAATATGCTCGGTCTTTTGGATATTCTCCAATTCAAGCCGCTGCTCCTTAATAACTCCCTTCAAATCCATAACTACTTAATAGTAAACAAACTTAAAAAGCTTTCTATTACACTATAAGACATTAAGGAACGCGATCGATAAATTTCATATGCATTCACCAACTGAATAATTCAATAACTGAATATGTTTACAAAGGTTTCTGCTAATTTAGTTTTTCAAAGTTAAGCATTATTGCACTTTACTTAACTTGAGTTAAGCGAAACTATATCACATTATCCAGTCACAGGATAATCCTAAAGCAGGATAACTTTTAAGACGCCCCTCGTTTCCGCGTAATGCACCGTGTCTTACTGTTTTTGCGGTGTATCAGGCTAAGCTGTGCGAGCCTAGCGTGCGGTCTGAGTAGAATTCGTTAGCCTGATACACATAACAAGCTAGGCAAGTGCCGAGGTACTATTAGGTAATCGTCTATTTTTCACTGTTTTCTAGTGTTTTCTTAGCTTGACGCGGAAATTGGAATTTCTGATTGAGATTTCCAATCTCAATTCTCTCGAATTTTTCTAAAATTCTCAATCCTAAGGAAATCCTTCGGGAAATGACCTGTGTCTGTCAAAACCGCCGAAAAGCCCGTGTATCAGGCTATGGCAACCGAATGTTGCCAGTTGTGATGCGCATTTACGCATCACCAGAATGAAAACATGTCAGTCCGTCCGCTTGGTGTACAATCGTCTGGCTGATACGCGGCTAAAGACGAGAGAGACAGAGCATTTCCTAAGGAAACGAGGCATCTATTCTACCATCCATTTCCAAGCTGGTTTTACAGTTATCTTCTTGCCATTTATTGTCAAAGCATCTTCCTGGTCGTGCGTTATTATGAGGCCATTGTCAAGTTTAAACTTCTCGAGGGCTTCCAGCAAACCGTCCAACTCGCGCTTATTGTTATCGCTCTCGAGAGCGTAAGAAACTTGAATTGCTTGCGTAACCCTATTTTTTTCTCTTATTATGAAATCGCATTCCTTGTTTCCTTTATAGAAAAATATGGATTCAGCACCGTGTGTTTTACGTAGTTCAAGGTAAACTGCATTTTCAAGAAGTCTTCCATTGTCTTCTGTAAAAGTTGCAGAAAGATTTTTCACAAGACCAGTATCAACAGCGTATATTTTTTTGGGGCCAATGAGTCTCTTTTTATATGAATAGTCGAATTTTTGAACTGCAAACAAGAGGAATGAGTCTTGCAGGAAAGAAACGTAATCTATAACACTCTGCACCGCAGGAATTTCCAACGTTTTCTTCAACGAATGATAAGAAAATTCTTTTCCGATGTTGGAGATGAGAGCTATTGCAAGTTCCCTCAATTGGGTTGAATTGCGGATATTCTTTCTTGCAATGATGTCTCTCGCTAGAATATCATCGAAAAGCCTTTGCAGAACTTCCGCGCTGCCTGTTTTCAAATATTCCGGAAAGCCCCCTCTTTCAAGGTATTTTTCATAAGATTGGCTTCTTGCTGGTTCATTGGAAAACCTGAGCATTTCCTTGTAGTTAAAAGGAAACACTTCGGTGTCGAGGTGCCTTCCAGTAAGTTTTGTTCCGGTCTTTTGCCCGAACAACGAAGCATTCGACCCAGTGATCATTACCTGCTTGTTGGAATCAAGTAGTTGGCGGACGAACCACTCCCACTTGTCAACAACCTGAATTTCGTCAAAATAATACGTGTCACTCTCTCCGTACGCATCGCGCAAAGCAGCAAGAAGTTTTTGAAAGTCTTCCGTTTGAAATCCGGAAATCCTCGGGTCTTCAAAATTGAAATAGTTGCCCCCGCCATTTTTCTTACGGAATTGCTGCATCAGCGTGCTTTTTCCGCACCTTCTGACACCAACCAATATCCGGGCGAAACGCGCCGTACTGGAATCAATCTCTTCTAGCTGGTCTCGAGAAATGCCGTAGTCGAAGCGTTCCAACTCCTTCTTTTGAGCCAACACAACATCCTTTAAATTGCTTGCGAGAACCATGAAGAACAGTACACCTAACTAG
>Ga0209542_10017694_pt1 | contig 11639 bp, 10 predicted proteins | sample RifCSPhighO2_01_FD_184028 | JGI IMG/M metagenome (GOLD analysis project Ga0209542, IMG submission 184028) | Soil microbial communities from Rifle, Colorado - Rifle CSP2_plank highO2_0.1 (SPAdes) (version 2) | ecosystem: Environmental > Terrestrial > Deep subsurface > Rock core/Sediment ...
ATAAAAGAAATGCATGAGCTGGCCCGCTGGGCAGTTGGGCAGTATAGGATAGGCCTGCTTACCAACCTAATGCCTGGCATCTTAGAAATGCTAAAACAGCGCCAACTGATCCCCGATCTGCCTTACACCTCTATAATTGATTCGTCCGCTGTAGGAGCCATAAAGCCAGAGAATAAGATTTATGAAATTGCAGAGCAAAAGGCCGGTGTACCAGCTACCGAACTACTGCTGGTAGACGATTCCAGAGCCAACCTGATGCCCGCGCAGCACCGCGGCTGGCACGTACTGTGGTTTGACGACTTTAGCCCAGATGAATCTGCTAAAAGGGTCCAAAAGGTTCTGGAACCAGTGGACTAAGATAAGGCTTTTAGTCTTCTAACGCTAAACTCATCGTAGCGAGACTTATCGAAATTTGTCCATTTTTGATCTTGTAAGACAGCATTGGGGTCTGTAATTTGCACTCGGTGAGGCATAATACCGCCGTAGCCATCGTCCTCGCGGTAGGAATCCCAAACCTCCCATTCATTTCCATCCACTTGAGTAACGATCGCGACGTGCTTGGACTTGCCACTTTTTGTCATATAGACTAGATCTCCTGGTACGACTGACCGCAAATCTTCAATGCCATCAGATGATTCGGCACTGCACAACCTTGCTACATTGGTCTGAAAGACAGGCTCTTTTTTAAAAGTGTCACAGACCCAATCTAGAGGTACCATCTCTGGCAACTCAGCTGCCTCGCTTGGTGTCAATTCATGCTCATCATGCCAACTATCCTTACTGGCAGCGCTAATTACACTGTTTCGGGGCACAAATAGTGAGTGTTGCAGGCTTTCACGGCCATCTGCAAGCAAAACACGGTCTACCAAATGGTAGACAAAGGCAGAACAATCCAGGCCAATCTGGTTACGGTATAAAAAGTTTCTGGCGGAACCAGCATCTCTAACATTGATATTCTCATCCACAGATTCACAGTGCTGAACAATCCTGTCCACTTCAGCTTGCATTTCTTCTGGGGTAGCCTTTGCGGCTCTAAAGCCAGCAGCATAATCTGGGGTGTTGATCCAATAAACAGGAAAAACTTCTGCCTGTACTACCTCAAGCTTAAACTGATCAATCCCAACAGAAATAGATTCGCCACTTACCATACATATATTATATCATATTTACGCTAAAATAAAAGACTCTTCCGGCAAATTATTGTTGCTTCAATAGTTTCTGCAAAGAATCTTCGGTGTTCTTTAGTTGTTTTTTGGATTGTTCTACCAGCTCTTTGGGGGCTTTGGCAAGATAGCTCTTGTTGCTCAACCGTTTCTTTAGTTGTTCTGCTTGGGTTTTTAGCTCAGCCACTTCCCCGTCTAGTTTGTCTTTGTAATCTTTTAGAGTTTTTTCGTCTACTTCCAGCCAAACTTTTAAGCCAGACTGAACCAACTCAAAGCCAGAAGGAGACTGAACATTTTGCGAACTAGATATACGAGCCAGCTGTTCTATAAGCGGCTCGTTTTGTTCTATCAGAGGCTCATTTACGTGTAGCAATTTTGGCCGACCTAGACCCATTTCTTTGGCAAAGTAGCGGATCTCGCTCACCAGCTTTTTGATCTGCTCAAATTCTTTAGTTTTGCTCTTGTCGCCGGCTTCAACCTGCGGCCAGGGGCTGATAACAAGCAGGCCGTCGGTCCAACCCAGCTCTTGCCAAATAGCTTCGGTTACAAAAGGCGCAAACGGATGCAGCAGCTTTAGAATGGTTTGTAGCACATAGGCCAATATGTCAGGATTCGGTTCAACTTTGCTGGACTCTATGTACCAGTCTGCCACGTTGTCCCACACGCCGTGGTAGAGCCTTTCGTACGCTTCGGCGAATCGGTAGTTGTCTAAATCTGCAGAAACCGCCTCTGTTAAGTGTTGTAAATTAGTCAATACCCAATGATCGGCTATTGTTTTTGGTTGGGGGTTTTCTGCGGGCTTGTGGTCGCCAATTTTGTCTTCTATAAACCGGGCAATGTTCCAAAGCTTGTTGGCAAAGTTGCGCGCCTCTTCTACGCGTCTATGGTCGTAACCGCGGTTCACAGCTGGCACTCTACCGGCAATTATGCCCATGCGCAGTGCGTCTGAACCATACTGGTCAATCACTGGCATCGGATCCACAACATTGCCGATTGATTTACTCATTTTAGCGCCGTCCTCAGCCATGACGTAACCGTGAATGTAAACCGACTCAAACGGTACTTTGCCGGTTACATACAGCCCTAGCATAATCATGCGGCTAACCCACGGGTAAAGTATCTCGCCACCTGTTTCCATAAGGCTCAGGGGGTAAAACTTCTCATAGTCGACGCCATCTGGATAGTCCAGGGTGGCATATGGCCAGCTAGAGCTGGAAAACCAGGTGTCAAACACGTCAGGGTCGCGGCGGTACGTTTTGCCTTTTACTACCAGTTCTTCTTCGTCCACTCTCTCGTCGTAGATCCAGTCATCTGGATCAGCTAGGTTTTGGAATGCCGGTATGGGTATGCCCCAGGCAATCTGCCTACTTATGTTCCAGTCTTTTAGCCCCTCTAGGTACTTTATAAGCTGGTCTTTTTTAGCTTCCGGGTAGAACCTAATTTCGCCTGCCTTTAGGGCGGCAATTGCCTTTTCTGCCAGTGGCTTCATATCTATAAACCACTGGTCTTTTAACAGAGGCTCTATAACCGTGCCGCACTTGTAGCAGTGACCAACGCTGTGGGTATAATCCTCTACTTTGACCAGAAACCCCTGCTCTTTTAGGTCGGCGGCAACCTTTGCGCGGGCTTCTTTTACGGTTAGACCCCTATAAGCTTCTCCGGCTTCGTGGGTGAGCTTGCCCTCGTAGTCAATTATGCTGATTTTTGGTAGATCATGCCGCTCAGCAACCTCAAAGTCATTGGGATCGTGGGCGGGGGTAACCTTGACCGCGCCGGTGCCAAACTTTGTGTCCACAAATTGGTCAGCTACAACCGGAATCTCGCGGTGTGTCAGGGGTAACTTGACTGTTTTACCAACCGCGTTTTTATAACGTGTGTCGTCTGGGTGGACCATAACTGCCGTGTCGCCCAGCATGGTCTCTGGCCGGGTGGTGGCTACCACCACTTCTCCGCTGCCGTCAGTCAGAGGGTACCGGATGTGCCACAAGTGACCCTTCTGTTCCTCATAGGCAACCTCAATATCGGCAAACGCAGTGCCGTGGAAGGTGCAAAAATTTACCAGCCGTTCGCCCCTGTAAATTAAACCTTCATCCCACATCTTTTTAAATGTTTGGTAGGCGGTTTTGACAATTTTTTCGTCCAAGGTAAAGGCGAACCGGCTCCAGTCTGCACTTACGCCCATTTTGCGTAGCTGGGTTTCAAAGCTATCCCTGTTTTGGGCCACAAAATTCCATATTTGCCTGTATAGTTCCTCCCTGGTGAAGTCAAAACGGCTCTTCCCTTCTTTGGCGAGGTGTTTTTCATATACAACCTGGGTTTCAAAACCTGCGTGGTCAGCTCCCGGTAACAAGAGAGTGGCATCGCCCCTCATTCGATGATAACGTGCCGGAATATCTTCTAGAACCGCGGTAAGCTCGTGCCCAATATGCAGGTTTGCGTTGGCGTTTGGCGGCGGCATTACAATGCTGTAACTTCGCTCACCACCCCTGTTCTTTGGCTCAAAACCCCTGCCCTGTTCCCATAACTTATATATATCGGCCTCGTGTTTATGAGGGTCATACGCTTTTGATAATCCCATATAGAAAACATCATATCACCTCTGTCTGTTTAGTTAAACAACAGATGGGGTTTCATATGAAAAACAGCAAATATAAACTAGACTTTTCCCTCAAAAGCCCACTTTACAAACGCCAATACCAGGTTTTGTTCTAGCCCCTTACCTTTTCTGCTTCCGAGTAGTCTGCAATCAGATTACAAGGAGGAATGAAAAGGTGTGCGGGTCACACAGGGCAACCCGCCCGTAGGCAGGTTGCCAGATTTTTGTTTTCCTACCCAGCATAAACACAAACATTATCTAGTGCAACATTGACAACAAGGTATAAGTATATTATAGCACCCCAGTTACATAGAGAGGTTTGGTTCAATATCAAGAGAGAAGGGATCTGCTACAGGTTGCCTGTGCATAACTTTGTAGCAACCCAGTGTGGCTACCATGGCTCCGTTATCGGTGCACAATTTGGGATCCGTATATTCGATGGGAAGGGAAAGCCTATCTGTTAATTGTTTTCTAAGCTCTTGGTTGGCAGCTACGCCGCCGGCTATTACAACAGAGGCGGGTTGGAATTCTTCATAAGCCAGGACTGCCTTATCTACCACTGTTTCTACAGCTACGCGTTGAAAACTGGCGGCTATATTTGCCTTCTGGGGAGCGTAAAGCAGCCCTGGAAGCTTTGTAGAAGGGAAGCCGTACGAATTACCAGTCTCGTTTTGGGCGCCCCTTAGAACGGCTGTTTTTAGCCCACTAAAAGAAAAATCGTATTTGCCGGGCATCTTTGCCTTAGGGAGCTTATAAGCATGTGGGTCGCCCTTTAGTGCCATTTTGGCAACGGACGGGCCGCCGGGGTAGGGCAGGCCGATAATTTTAGCAACCTTATCAAACGCTTCACCAATTGCATCATCCTGAGTTCTACCTAACAAAGTGTAGTCAAAGTGGTTGCGGAACAGCACCAACTGGGTATGCCCACCAGATACAATTAGCGCTAGCATGGGGAACTTTGGAGCTTGCTGAGGGAGCTGGTAGCCAGTCATGGTCGTCTCGGTCAAAAAGTTGGCATACACATGTCCCTCAACGTGATTAATGGCATATAATGGCTTGTTTTTGACAATAGCTAGCGTACGGGCGGCCAAAACACCGACCAGCAAAGAGCCACCAAGACCGGCGCCGTAGGTGACAGCTATGGCGTCTATGGTGTTCCAATCAGTCTTAGCATCTGCCAAAGCCTGCTCTATAACAGGGGTAATTGATTCTATGTGAGATCTAGCGGCGATCTCTGGCACCACACCGCCGTACTGGGCGTGCAAATCTAAACTGGTAGCGGTAACGACGCTTAAGAGCCGCTTGCCGTCTTCCACCACAGCAGCGCTGGTCTCATCACAGCTGGTTTCTATTCCCAAAACACGCATCGATTACAGTATACTTGAGCTAATGGGATTCCGGACTGTAGTCAAGAAGTTTATTCCAAGCGGTTTGTTCCCCAGACTCGAGCCGTGGGGGCACTTGGTAGAGGCGTTTGTCTTTAACTGCCTGTATGGGTTTCCGGGCAGGAACTTCAAAGTCATAGGTGTTACGGGCACAAATGGCAAAACTACCACATGCTTTTTGATTCACCGCATGTTGCTAGAGGCGGACTTTGCTGTGGGGCTCATGACTACGGTAGCTTACGGTGCGCGCGACAACATCAAACCCCAAGAGGAGCACATGACCTCTGTGCCTGTGCCGCAGCTAATGCGACGGCTAAAAGAACTTAAAAGGGAAGGGGTGGAGTGGCTGGTGCTAGAAACTACCAGCCAAGCACTGGCCCAAAACCGTGTGTGGGGCGTTCCGTACAGTGTGGCCGTCATGACAAACATTACTCACGAGCACCTGGACTACCACGGCACGTTTGAGAATTACCGCGATGCCAAACGCAAGCTGTTTAAACTGGCAAATAGCAACAAAAAGGGCCTAAGGACAGGGGTGATCAACGCCGACGACCCCACTGCCGACCTGTTTGCCGGCGATATTGCGAACCCCATCTTATATGGGGTCGAAAAGGGCGATCTGCGCGCTGTAGACGTTAAGCAAACACCAGCCAGCAGTTCTTTTACTGCTAAGATTGCAGGCGAAAATTATCAAATAGAGACCCACTTGCCGGGCAGTTTTAACATATATAACTCCTTGGCTGCAGTTGGCGTGGGCCGTGCAATTGGGCTAAACAAAAAGCAAATAGGGCAGGGAATTGCTGCGCTAAAGAGCGTAGAGGGCCGCATGAACCGCATAGACGAGGGCCAAGACTATGAAGTAATTGTAGACTATGCCCATACGCCAGACAGCTTTGAAAAACTATTCAAAGATATGCGTCCAGTGGTAAAGGGCAAGCTGATAATCATGTTTGGCTCTGCCGGGCGACGCGATGAGGCCAAACGGCCATTGCAGGGTGAACTGGCCGGAACGTATGGCGACGTGGTTGTTATCACCGAAGAAGATGACCGTGATATAAATGGACAACAGATTATGAACGAAATTGCCGCAGGGGCAGAAGTGTCCGGCAAAGTACCCGGCAAAGACCTGTTTTTGGTCCACGATCGCACAGAGGCCATACGGTTTGCCATAAATCGGGCAAACAAGGGCGACACAGTGCTACTGCTGGGCAAAGGCCACGAAAAGACCATAGAGCGCGCCGATGGCGAACACCCCTGGGACGAGATAGGCACCGCCCACGCAGCGTTAAAAAGCAAGTGAAAAGAGTTAATTGTTATCTAGAGTTAGTGTGATGCAGCGGATGTAGCCGCCGCCTTTACTAAGCTCCGTTCCCTCAGGCGTGATAGTTTTGAACCCTCTGGCTTCTATGGCAGCTTTTAGCTTGGGCGCGTGGGCGCTCATGACCACCGTTTCGCCGGTGCTGACTAGGTTGCAGGCAAAGCCGCGTTTGGCCTCTTTTAGCGATACCTCAATTTTTTCTACGGGCAGATTTTCTATGGTTTTACGGCTGCTGGGTACAAAAGCCTCTGGGCAGTAGGCAATTAAACCTTCGTGTAACACAGCGAGGGCCAGGTCTAGGTCGTAAAAATAGCTGTCTGGCCAGCCGGTCTCATTGTTGGTCACGGCTTTGCCTAGCCAGGTGCGTTTGGGTACCGTCTGCAGGCCTATTATTTCGTAACCCAAAACGTTTTGGATGTAGTTCCAGGACGCTTTATCTGTGCGGTAGTTGCTGCCCACAAACACCCAGTTGCCGCAGGGTAGGGCGTCGCCTTGCCCAGAAAATTTAACTCCAGGCGGAAGTTTGACTATTTCTTTTCCTTGGGCGCGCAGAACTTTCTCTGCATAGGGCATTTCTGCGTCGCGTTTGTTTGGCAGAACTGACATTAGGGCTTTGTTGCCCCGTATCAGCGCCCAGTTGGCGGTGTAGACTCCGTCTTGGCAGTTTGCTGGTGGAGCAACCTTAATGACTTTTGTGCCGGCTTGTTCTAAGGCGTCTTGGATAGCTTTGTGTTCGGCTTTGGCCTTTTCTACGTCCACAGGAACCCGTGAGTCCATGTAGGCATTTATGGCAAATTGGTCGCTAAAGTAATCTGCGCCAGACACTAGAACAACGGTGTTTATTTTGGCCATTAATGTCTATTGTACATGCCCAGGGCTGTGGATTTCACAAATTGACAGGGCAGCCACGCGAACATACAATTGCTAGTAAGTTAACTATACATACGGTGGTGAATGCTTTATCGCATGAAAAATAGTTTAACTGTTGCCGCGACAGTTGACTTACCGCGGCCAAAAATAGGGTCAACGTACGTTGAGATGATGGAATTGCTTACCAATGGAAGCAAAGAGTCCGTTTGAGGGCGGATTGCTTGCTTCCATTGGGGGGAGTGATAGAACGATCGACAAGGAGAGTGTGGAATGGCAAAAGGCAAGCCTCGTCATGTCAAGAGTGAATCTCGGGCAGCGGCCACCAGCACGTCCTCGCCACCCGGCGCGGTGACAACGAGAGGCAAGGGGATCTTCTTCGAGCAGAGCGCACCCGGCGGCGCCAAGACCAGGTAGTTCAACCACAAGCAGCCAACCCTTTCCGTGCGAACCGGAGGACCAGTGCCGAGGCGCAACGACAAGCCCCGTAGGTCTACCAAGAGAGCAGAACCGAAAAGAAGGAAGGGAAGCAGCAGGGATCTGCGAGATCCGATCGAGCGCCAGAAGCGCCGCAGCTTTCAGGTCATCCTGGAAAGCTTGCGCTAGCCGCGGTCACGTCGTTCTGGTAAGACGAGCAAGGAGGTACCGTTTGGATTAGCCCAAACCTTTTCCGTTTGTGAATCAGCAGTTGGGGTGTCTCCGTCGCCGCCTGTCCCTTGGGGCACCCCAACTCGCTGTTCTCGCGCCCCCATCATCTCAACAAACTCAACTTAAGACATAAAAACACCCGCTCTAGGCGGGTGCCCCTCGTTTGCGTATTGCTTTATCTACTTTCACCCAAAGGCGTTGCGGGCCTAATAGCTGGCAGGGGGATCAAGGCAAATCCGTTTACGTTCAGCCCAAATCTTAGTTCTTGATAATCTTCACCATCCAGTCTTGATAAGATGCTTTCGTATTCTTCCTGATTACGAACGCTGTCATAAGATGCCCCCGACTTTAGGGACATACTTCTCTCCGCGCACGCATCACCGTGAACAGTCCTATGCATGAAAGATGGGATAACTATGTCTCTTTCTACCGACATACCATCAGTTGTGCTTCGTTTAACATGGAACCTAGATGTCATGATTTTGCCTTCGGGTGGCATGGTTGGAACAATAATCCCGCTTCTAAATCGTTGTGATACGTCTGCATGCTCCTCATATACATGTACAACAAGCCAAGCGGCTAGAGGATTCTTTGGCTTTCTAAATACCCTGGGCTTGCCGCCCTGAAGAGCAATCCAGTCTTCTCTATCTGGAAAATATTGTCTTGCTAGTTCTAGTGGCGAAAGGCCTTCATGACTTGCCAAACGATCCATAAGCATATTTTAACATAAAATCATAAACAAGTAAATATGATGAAAAAGAAAAGGCGCGCTGTAGAGGAGGTTGAGGGGGATATATGCCATAGGGCAAAACCTCGACTCTGACGAGCGCGCGGTGCCGGGAACGGCAAGGTTCCTGCAGTTGGTGCTGCAGTATCTTGCCGTTCCCGGCGGTCGTCTTATGTCCGGCTAAGTAGTGGCCGTTGAGAAACTGATCGCTTCTCTGATCAGGCTCAGCACCGTTCGTGGTGAGGCCCCCCTGTAGATGAGGACGATGCTGTTCTCCTCGTCGCACTGGAGCTTGGCACCTTCACCGAGGTGTCGGTACAGCTCGCCGAGCTTTTCGAAAAAGCTGTTCGCAACCAGGCGGTCCTGGAAACGATCGCACCTGACGATGGCACGACAGCGTCCGTCTTCGTCTCTCTCATGCCACTCAACGATGGCATCGCCGATGTGGTGCGGTGTGTTAAGCTCGATAATGTTCAAACTACGACCCCTTGACATATATCTTGCCGGATATGACCGGATGATTATAAAACTTTTAGCAGGAGGCGTCAAACAAAATTATCAACTTGACGCGGGTTTGTGGTTTGGGTACTATAACACCGACAGTTAGCACTCTCGTGGGTAAAGTGCTAACACTTTTGAAACATAAGGGAGGAGAAGTATGGCAAGCAAAATTACTGCCTATGGCGATAAGATTGTCGCCAAAAAGATCGAACTAGACACAAAGACTGCCTCCGGCTTTTTACTGCCTGACTCTGCAAAAGAAGAGGCAAAAGTCGCAGAAGTTGTTGCAGTTGGCCCCGAAGTCAAAGAAGTTAAAAAGGGCGACAAGGTCTTTTACACAAATTATTCATCGCCGGTTAAGGTTGATGGCACGGAATACGTCTACATGAAAGAAGAAGACGTTTACTTTAAAGTTGGCTAAAAGGAGACAATGAATGGCAAAGAAAGTATTTTATGATGACGACGCCCGCCGCAGAGTGCTGGGTGGGGCGCAAATTTTATACGACGCGGTAAAGACCACGCTTGGTCCAAAAGGCCGCAACGTAGTTATAAGCAAAAGTTATGGTAACCCAACTGTTACGCATGACGGCGTAACCGTGGCCAAAGGCGTAGAACTGGCAGATGTAGACGATGAAACTCTGGGCTACAAAGTAGGCGCCGAGCTCATAAAAGAAGCAGCTAGCAAGATGAACGATGTAGCTGGCGACGGTACCACTACTGTGACCGTTTTGACCTATCACATATTGAATGAAGCAAACAAGCTGATTGCCGCCGGCCACAACCCTATGCTACTGCGCAAAGGCCTAGAAGCTGCCGCACACGATGTGCTAGCCAAACTGGGCAGCATGAGCGAAGACATCAAGGGCAAAAAGTCGCGCGTGGCAGAAGTAGCCACCATTAGCGCCGGCGATGCAGAGATTGGCAACCTCATAGCCGACGTTATAGAAAAAGTTGGCAAAGAGGGTGTGGTAACCGTAGAAGAAGGCCAAGGTTTGGCGCTAGAGAGCGAAGTGGTAGAAGGCTATACCTTTGACCGCGGTTTTGTAAGCCCATACATGGTCACCGACCCAGCCCGCATGGAAGCTGTGTACGACAAACCAGCCATTGTAATTACAGATAAGAAGATTAGTTCAATCCAGGAATTTTTGCCGCTGCTAGAAAAACTAGCCCAGGCCGGCAAAAAAGACGTGGTGATAATTGCCGAAGACCTAGAGGGCGAGGCCATGACCACGCTGGTTCTAAACAAATTAAAGGGTGTGTTTAACGCCGTAGCAGTCAAAGCCCCAGCGTTTGGTGACAAGCGCAAAGACCGCCTAGAAGACATTGCTATCCTAACCGGCGGCGAAGTAATCACCGAAGAGCGCGGCTACACCTTTGAAAACGCCGAGCTAGTCATGGTTGGTACCGCGCGCAAGGTAATTGTAACCGCAGAAGAGACAACCATTATAGAAGGCGCCGGCAGCAAAGCAGGAGTAGACAAGCGCATAGCGCAGATCAACCAGCAGGTAGAAAACGCTACTAGCGAATACGACCGCGAAGACCTAGAAAAGCGCCGCGCAGCCCTGTCTGGCAAGGTGGCTGTCATAAAAGTCGGTGGTGCCACCGAGACAGAGATTGAGGAAAAGAAATTCCGCGTAGACGACGCAGTAGCAGCCGTAAAAGCCGCCATGGAAGAGGGAATTGTACCCGGTGGCGGCGTGACAATGCTTCAACTCTCTGGGCAAATAGATGTCAGCGGTAAATCTTGGCCTGAGGCTAATATGGAATCAGTCAGAACGGGTGTAACAATTCTAAAAAACGCCCTTGAGCAACCATTCAGGATATTGCTCAGCAATGCCGGTCTGAATCCTGATGAATGGCTGCCGCAGGTTTTGAAGGCAAAACAGGGATCTGGTTTGAACGTGAACCGTCCTGATAAACTTGTAGATCTTAAAGCTACAGGCATCGTTGACCCTACTCGTGTGGTAAAAGAAGCCGTCCAAAACGCTGTTTCCATCGCTGGAACGGCCATGACCATGGGCGCGCTAGTAGTTGACGTGCCAGAAAAACAACCTCCTATGTCAGCCGGTGGCGGTATGGACATGGGCGGAATGATGTAGCATAACCTTTTAGCTCCAAATATTGAAGAATTAGCTAGTTTGTACTATGGTATAAACACTAAAGGAGCACAGACATGGCAATTTGGCCATTTGGGCGAATAGGCAAGAAACAGATTAAAAACGTGCCCGAAGAGGTGCAGGAATATTATCAATCCGAGCGTCGCGAACGGGTAGGTATTGCCTGGCTTTTAGCTTTGGCTACACTGATTACAACCATTGTTCTAGCCATTGGACTTTACTTTGGCGGCCGCTGGGCTTGGCGTGAAATCTTTGGTAACGAAGAGCAAACTACTACCGAACAGCAAGAAGGTACCCAGCAAGGCCAACCAGAAAGC
>Ga0209542_10017695_pt1 | contig 11639 bp, 9 predicted proteins | sample RifCSPhighO2_01_FD_184028 | JGI IMG/M metagenome (GOLD analysis project Ga0209542, IMG submission 184028) | Soil microbial communities from Rifle, Colorado - Rifle CSP2_plank highO2_0.1 (SPAdes) (version 2) | ecosystem: Environmental > Terrestrial > Deep subsurface > Rock core/Sediment ...
TTGGTCGGGTTAATCGCCGAGTATGCAGGCGGCCGCTGGGGTCTCGCCGCCGGGGGCATTTCCGCGCTTGTCATGGCCGTCTACGCCGCCGCAAAAATGCTCGAGCGAGACCAGTGGCTCTTCATTCCGGCATTCGTGAAAATTCGAGCGGAAGAAGAAAAGGAAATAGAAGCGCCGAAGATATAAAATGTTGACAACGGGTGCTGTGCGTCGTAGAGTTTGCGGACGATTATGGCTACGCGCAGGGTCAAAGTCCTGAAATTCGGAGGAACGTCGATGGCTTCTTCCGAATCCATCCGGCAGGTCATTTCAATACTGAAAAAGCATCAGCGGGGCATGAAAACGGCGGCAGTCATCGTCTCCGCGATGGGCGGCGTCACGGACCAACTCATCAAAATAGCGCGCCTAGCGGCCGCGAAAGATGAATCGTATGAGGCGCTTCTCGCCGAATTGAAGCGGCGGCATATTGAGACGGTCCGGACATTGGTGCGCCGGAAGAACCGTAAGCAGGCGGTTGCGAATATCCGTCCTCTTCTTGGGTATCTCGAAGGGGTTATCAAAGGAACCCGTCTCGTGCGGGAGATTTCGCCTGGCGCTTTGGACTATGTCATGAGCTTCGGCGAGCGACTCTCCGCGCATATATTGACGGAGGCGCTCCTCGATAGAGGGGTTCCCTGCGAATACCTCAATGCGCGCACACTCATAACGACCGACGACAACTTCGGCGCGGCGTCCGTTGATTTCGAGCTCACGAACAGGAACATAAAAAAGCATTTCAAAACGCACAAGCGTCTTCAGGTTGTCACGGGATTCATCGCCTCGACCCGCGACAAAAAAACGACGACGCTAGGGCGCGGCGGGAGCGACTACACGGCGTCCATTTTCGGGGCGGCACTCCGCGCGAAGGTCATTGAAATTTGGACCGACGTTTCCGGCGTCATGACGGCCGACCCGCGGAAAGTAAAGAACGCGCTTCCAATCACCTCGATGACGTATAACGAAGCGGTCGAGATGTCCTACTTCGGCGCGAAAGTCATACATCCGCCGACCATACGTCCGGCGGAGGAGAGAAATATCCCGCTTCTCATCAAGAACACGTTCGAACCGGAGGCGAGAGGAACCATCGTCCGGCGGAAGGCGGAGAAAATACAGGATGGCGCGCTCGCAAAAGGTATTTCGTCCATCAATGACATCGCGATGCTCCAAGTAGAGGGGAGCGCTTTGCCGCGCCTGCGCGCCGCCGCAGGGCGTATTTTTGCGGCTCTCGCTGAGAGCAGGATAAACGTCATCCTCATTACGCAGGCTTCTTCCCAGCACTCGGTTTCTTTCGCCGTGGCGCCGCAGGATGCCGACCATGCGCGCGCGGCTATCGAGCAGGAATTCAAATTCGAGCAGGAGAATGGCCTCATCGACGACATTTCGATACGGCGCGACCTTTCCATAATCGCGATAGTCGGCGAAGGGATGCGCCATCGCACGGGCATCTCGGGCCGGCTCTTCGATACGTTGGGGAAGAACGGCATTAATGTCGTAGCCATCGCGCAAGGTTCTTCAGAACTGAATATCTCCGTTGTCGTCGAGAAATCCGACGAGACAAAAGCATTGAACGCGATACACACGGGCTTTTTCTTCCCGGAGATAAAACCACTCAACGTCTTTCTTGTCGGGACAGGTCTCATCGGCTCGACGCTTCTCGCGCAGATAGCGCGTCAGCGGGAACATTTGCGGCGCGAATACGGATATACGATACGCATGTGCGCAATCGCGAATGCGAAGAAGATGCTGTTCGACGAGAATGGGATAGACCCGGCGAATTGGGAAGAGGCGCTCACTGCCTCGAGACGCCGGATGAATGTTGAGAAATTCATCGAGGCGGTACAGAGCGTCGAGTTGCCCGGAAGGGTATTCGTGGATTGCACGGCGTCCGAAGATATAGCCGATCAATACGGGAACCTTCTCGCTTCCCGAGTGTCGGTCGTAACGCCGAACAAGCGCGCGAATTCCGGGAAGCTTTCATACTACAAACGCCTTAAAGAACTCGCGAAAAAACCCGGCATCTCTTTTTTCTTCGAGACGAACGCGGGCGCCGCGCTTCCCGTCATAAGCATTCTGCGCGATCTCCAGCTCTCCGGCGACAAGATAACGAAAATAGAGGCGATACTTTCGGGGACGCTCAGCCACATTTTCAATAATTTCACGGGAAAGAAGCTTTTCAGCAATGCGGTCGCGCGAGCGAAGAAACTCGGCTTTACGGAGCCTGACCCGCGCGAAGACCTGCGAGGGACGGACGTTGCACGAAAGGTCCTTATTCTCGCGCGCGAATGCGGTTTCCCGCTTGAGCTCTCGAATGTGAAGGTCGAAAGCCTGTTAAGCAGACACGCGGCATCCGCTTCCTCGATAGGGGATTTCTTCGAAGAGTTGAAAAAAGATGACAGGAAGTTCGAGAAAAAGAAGCGCGAAGCGGAAGAGAAGGGAAGACACTTGCGCTACATCGCGACTTTGAAGAATGGAAGGGCGGCGATAGCACTCAAGGCGGTCTCCCCGAGCCATCCTTTTTACAATATGTCGGGAAGCGACAACATCATCGCGTTCACGACGCGCCGCTACAACAAAACGCCGCTCGTCGTTAAGGGCCCGGGCGCTGGCGCGGAAGTGACCGCGGCGGGAGTGTTCGCGGACATATTGCGCACTGCTCGCGATTCATCCTGAAAAACGCTCGACGAACGCGGCAAAGCACCGTATAAATACCATAATGAACAAAAAAATCCCCGTCGGAGTTCTTGGCGCGACGGGCATGGTCGGGCAGCAGTATATTCGTCTCTTGGCGGATCATCCGTGGTTCGAAGTCGTCTATGTCGCCGCGTCGCCGCAATCCGCTGGGAAAAAATATAAAGAGGCGTTGAAGAGCGGATGGCTCGTCGGAGGAGAGATACCTTCGAATGTCGCGGGACTTATCGTAGGCGATGTCGCGAACATAAAGCGCGCGGCGGATTCGTGCGCATTCGTCTTTTCCGCGTTCGAAATGCCCGACAAAGAAGCCATTAAAACGGCAGAGAATGCGTATGCCGCAGCCGGGATGCCGGTTTTCTCGAACGCATCCGCGCACCGAGACACCCCGAATGTGCCGGTCATGATAGCGGAAATTAACCCGCACCATCTCGATATCATTCCCGCTCAGCAAAAAGCGAATGGCTGGAAAAAAGGATTCATCGTGGTGAAGCCGAACTGTTCCCTCCAAAGTTATCTGACGCCCATTCATGCGCTCATCGCGGCCGGATACGAAGTCGAAAAACTCATCATAACGACGATGCAGGCGGTCTCCGGCGCAGGCTACCCCGGCGTTGCGTCGCTCGACGTGATAGATAACATCATCCCTCTGATACCGGGCGAAGAAGAAAAAACGGAAGAAGAGCCGTTGAAAATCCTCGGCGAATTAAAGGGCGGGAAATTCGCGCCGAAAAAGAATTTGGCCATCTCCGCGCACTGCAATCGCGTGCCGGTCTCCGACGGGCATCTCGCATGTGTGAACGTCCTTTTCGGAAAGAAAAAGCCGTCAAAGGAGAAAATACTTGAGATATGGAAGTCGTTCCGCGGCGAACCGCAGACTTTGGAGCTTCCGTTCGCGCCGAAACATGCGATCATCTACCGCGACGAACCCAACCGGCCCCAGCCGAAAATGGACCGGGACGCCGACAAGGCGATGGCCGTTTCTGTCGGCCGTTTGCGCGAGGATACGGTATTCGATTTCAAGTTCGCGGCACTTTCGCACAACACCGTCCGTGGCGCCGCGGGCGGCGGGATACTCACCGCAGAATTAGCGCTTAAGAAAGGATACTTGCAGGTATAATAGCGTTGCTATGGCAACTGCTCCCGACGCGAATATTCCCACAAATTTCGTAGCGTTCGGGGCGACGGGGGACCTCATGAGGCGGAAGGTGATACCTTCTCTCTACTATTTGCATACGCGGGGGAATCTTCCCGACCGATTCCGCGTTGTCGGATTCTCGCGGCGCGATTGGAGCCATGACGAATTTCGCCGCTACATCCACGAAGTCGTTGAAGATCATACGGGTGTCCCGCTCCCCGAAGAGGTCATACGTCCTTTTCTCCAGCTGTTCTTTTTTCAAAAGGGAACGTTCGAGGACGCCGAGAGCTACCGAGCCCTCAAAACGTTCTTCGACCAAAGCGACAAAGAGTGGGGAGTCTGTTCAAGCAGACTTTTTTATCTTGCGGTCGCGCCGGAATTTTACGAAGGCATACTGAAAAATCTCTCCGACTCGGGATTGACTGACCCATGCGGTCCGGACTATGCGAAGCGAATGCGGAGCATAGGTGCGAAGGGGGTCGGGGAAACTACAGTTTCCCCGTTTCGGAGAGCAATACGAAGTATGTTGAGAACCGAGGGTTCTCAAGGAGAAGCCGTAGGCTTCGACGAAGGCTGGACGCGCGTTATAGTCGAGAAGCCGTTCGGCATCGATTCAGACACAGCAAAAACCATCGACGAATTATTGGACAAGCTTTTCAAGGAAGAGCAAATATACAGAATAGACCACTACCTCGCGAAGGAGATGCTCCAGAACATTTTGGCGTTCCGATTCGCGAACAATCTTTTTGAGATGCAGTGGGGGAACAAGCTCATCGAACGCATTTCAATCAAATTATATGAACGGATTGGTGTGGAAAAGCGCGGCCCCTTTTACGATTCCGTGGGAGCGCTCCGCGATGTGGGACAGAACCACCTACTCCAAATGCTTGCGCTCGTCACCATGGAACATCCGCTGAATCTCGATGCGTCATCCGTGCAGAAAAAACGCGCGGAGATACTGGAGCAGCTTGAGGTGATCCCTGCGAAAGATGCGAAGCAGAGAACGTTCCGCGGGCAGTACGCGGGCTATCGGGACATTGAAGGCGTCGCGAAAGATTCCGAAACGGAAACATATTTCAAGATACGCGCATCACTCGCCTCAAAACTATGGAAAGACGTCCCCATCATTCTTGAAAGCGGAAAACGTATGGGCGATCCGCTGAAAGAGATAATCGTCACCTTTAAGCACCCCTCCCCGTGCCTGTGCCCCCCCGGAGGGCCGCACCATAAGAATGAGGTCATCATCCGGATGGAGCCGCGGGAAGAGATTCTCATCGAGTTCTGGACGAAAAAGCCGGGCTTTACGTTCGAGACGGAACAACGCATGTTCCACTACATGCTCCGCGACCAATCGGACCACGTCCCGTACGTGGAGGAATATGCGAAACTCCTCCTCGATTGCGTGCGCGGCGATCAGACCCTTTTCATTTCGACCGATGAGATACGCGCGATGTGGCGTTTTACGGACCCCATCCTCGACGCATGGCGCAAAGGCAACGTACCCCTTATGATGTACGAACCTGATACGAAAGCAGTGGCCGAAACTTCCAACTATGTCGAAAACATCTAAGCCGGGAAGAGTGCGAAAAGAAGTAGGGATGGTGGGATTCGGCAAGATGGGCGGCGGCATGGCGCTCCATCTTCTTGAGAAAGGGTGGAAAGTCCACGGCTACGCAAGAAAGCCTGAAGTCGCGCGAAAGTTCGCACACGCCGGAGCCGTCATGGCGCCTTCGCTTTCCGCGATCATTGAACGGCTGCCTTCGCCGCGCGTCTTCATTTTGATGATAACCGCAGGGAAAGCGGTAGACGACGCGCTTTTCGGGAAAGACGGTGTTTTGAAAAGCCTCCGGAAAGGGGACATCGTGATAGACAGCGGCAATTCGTTTTACAAGGACTCCATCCGCCGCGGGAAAACTTTGGCGAGGCGGGGTATTAAGTACGTTGACGTCGGTTTTTCCGGCGGCCCCTATGGCGCACGCACGGGAGGCTGCCTCATGATAGGGGGCGACAGGGCGACTTTTGCATATCTGGAACCCCTCTTCAAAGACCTCGCAAAATCCGACGGGTATCGATTTTTCGAAGGCGTTGGCGCAGGACACTTTGCGAAAATGGTCCACAATGGCATCGAGTACGGCATGATGCAGGCGATAGGCGAAGGGTTCGAGATACTGAAAAAGTCGAAATACAAATTCGACCTGAAGCGCGTCGCGGAAATATACAACAACGGAAGCGTCATTGAGTCGCGTCTTGTGGGGTGGCTTTTGAAAGCATTCAAAGAGTATGGGAACGAACTCGGAAAGATATCAGGTTCGGTGGGGCACACGGGGGAAGGCGAGTGGACCGCAAAGACCGCGAAAGAGTTCGGCGTCCCCGCGGAGATAATCGAAGGTTCGTTCAAATTCCGCGTTCGCTCGGCAAAAAAGCCTTCATTTACGGGCAAAATCGTCTCCGCGCTTCGAGGGCAATTCGGAGGGCACAGTGTGAAAGGATAGCACCGCTCGCCTCGGCATATGTTCTCCGGAGCACGGATATTTTTCTACTGAAAAATTCCTCGAGCTCGGGCCGGTCGCCCTCGCTAGTCTCCGTCAAACACATGCCAAGTCGAGTGGTGCAGGGAGAAGGAAGCTAGAAAAATCAGACGCGCTACGAGAGACCCTCACAGCACAACACCGCCTCACTCTGCGTGAAGGGGTATAATAAATTACAGCATTATTTAACCGATAACAAAAAACATCTATGGCAGAATCAATGTCCAATGGGCCTGATGAAATCTCTCGAAGGAGCTTTCTACGGAAAGCAGGGACTTTAGCGGCAGGGGCCGGCGCGACCATGATAGGCACTCAAGCAGAGGCTCGTGCTGAAAGTCCCGAAGAAGAAACCGAACAATTCAGAGCCTTTAGAGAAAGGTTCAATGTTATGTATCAAGACTTTCAGAATAAAGCTAACGAATTACTGGGCAAGCCTGAAGAAAACGATGGACTATCCTCACAGCGACGAACATTCATTGGGGAGGCGATAAGTGACTCCGGAAGCATAAAATCTCGCATCGCGGACATTAACGCTGCAGACATGAAATATCTATCCTCCACGCCAAGTGCAGCCTGGAACCGCACGTCGGCTCTTATCGCACCAATTACAGAACTGTATTTTGTCTCAAGACTCGCAGGTTGGAACGACCTCGCGAATCAATTCGACCAGCTTCGTGATGAAATTGAAGCAATTAAATAGGCTATCCGAACAGGCCTTAAAAGGGTAGAATGCCCGGATGCTGACAGAGCCCATACGGGAGCTCATCGGGAAAGTCGAGGCGGCAGAGGCAGTCGCCCAAAGCCAACCTTTAGGCGAGCAAATACTCGAGGTGAACAGGATAATCGCGAAGGCGGCCTCTTTTTACGAGAAGGTGCGTTATCTCATCGATTATCGCGAGGAGCACACTATACGACGAAGCGCGATAGAGCGGATACTCAAGCGGCGCGTTTTTATCGAACAGCAGACGCACGTAGGGGCAGTGCTTTTGCAGGAGCTCGCGGACGGCCAATATTTGGAGAAGGAGCAAGGAACAGAGGAGCTCTCAGTGGCGATAGACACTATTGTTTGGAAATTCCTAGGGCTTATTGATGCGGCAAAGGTGAACGGCGCGATCGCGCGGCGTCTCGTAAGTTTCGCTGCGACGGAAATAGAAGCGCGGCTCGCCCCTCTCCAATACGCGGTCGACGAAAGTACTGTCGAAGCGTTCTACAAATCCCTGAAAGGCCACGTTTTTGTCTCGGGTATCGCGGAAGAAGAAGTCAACATACAGCTATATTGCGCCGTGTGGCGCTCGCTTCTTTCCGCCGACCACGACCGTCTTTCCTACGCGCTCTGGCTTTTATATGTTCCTGAATGGAGCAAGCCAGACCTCAACGCGCAGGAGATCGCCGGCAAACTGCAAGGCACGATCGCACATATCCATTCTGCCGTCGAGAACTCTCTTCAATGGCAGCTTGCGCAGAAAATACGGAACGAGAGCATTTATTTCCACATCATCCGCGACGTCGTGCAGCAGAACGGTGCCGGTGCGGAGCAAATATTCAACTCTCCGGCGGAGCTCGAACAGCAGACCCGGACCTTTCTTGAAAAGAAGTACGAGAAGGAGAACGAACGCATTCGCTCAAGCGGCATCCGAGCGGTCATCTATTTGTTTTTAACGAAAATGGCTGTTGCCATCGCTGTCGAAGTGCCATACGAGTTTTTCGTTCTTGGTCGTATTCATTACTTTCCACTCTCGATAAACGTTCTTTTTCACCCGCTCCTCCTTTTCGCGCTCACACGGAGAGTCGGTTCGCTCGACGATTCCAATACCGACGCCATCATTAAGGGAGTGCACGGCATTCTTTATGAAGGCAAGGTACGCACCATCCGTATCAGGAACACGTACACGCGCCTCACATTCGCGTTCGGTGTATTGTACCTCGCGCTCATCGTCTTTGTGTTCGGCGCGCTCATCGGCATCCTCCAGCTCCTCAACTTCAACGCTGTTTCCATTATTCTGTTCTTGTTCTTCCTCGCGCTCGTATCCTATTTTGCGTTCCGTATCCGCTATCATGCGCGGAAATGGAAAGTCGTCGAGAACCAAGGAGCGCTTTCCCTCATCGCAAGCGTTCTCGCGATACCCGTCGTTCGCACAGGCCGCTGGCTCTCGCAAACATTCTCGTCAATCAACGTGTTCGTGCTCATTTTGGATTTCATCATCGAGACACCGTTTAAGCGCCTTCTGAATTTTTCGAACCAATTCTTAGTTTATTTGAGAGAGAAAGCAGAAGAAATGCGCTAAGTCGCTTTCCATTCGGGCAGTTTCATGTAGGATAGGGCATGCCTAAGGGAGCAGACTCCTTCATCAAAAAAATCACCCAAGAAGCGGGTGCGGCTGTTCTTAAGCGCTTCGGCAAGGACGGAGTACATTACATGAAATCCGAACACCGAAGCGACGCCGTGACAAAAGCAGACTTGCTGGCCGACAAAATAATTACCTCGCGCATCAAAGCGCGATATCCTTCGCATGGCATCATTTCCGAGGAGAGCGGAAAGAGTGATACTGAAGCCGAGTATGTTTGGATAATAGATCCGATAGATGGCACATTGAACTTTTCTCTCGGTGTTCCACTTTTTGGCGTCATGGTATGCCTTACGCGGAAGAGAACGGTTATCATGTCTGCAATTTATTTACCCACCTCGAATGAAATGTTTTTCGCGAAAGCGGGAAAAGGGACATTCTTGAACGGCAAGAGGATACGCACTTCGCAGGTCCCAAGTCTCGAACACACAATTGGCGCCTGCGGCATGAGTCTTGTGTCAAAACAGATGAAGTTTCTTAACAACATCCTCGCCGTCGCGAAAAAAAAGAAAGGCGTTGTGTTGGGTACGCTCGGCAGTATGGCTATCAGCGCATGCTACGTGGCTTCCGGGAGGAGGGATTGGATGACGACATTCGCCGGGCAAATGCACGACTTTGCGCCCGTATCTCTCATTTTGAAAGAAGCTGGTTGTACAGTTACGAATTCCAAAGGACGTCCATGGAAACTCGACGACTTGGAAATCGTTGCCGCGAATCCCTCACTTCACAAAGAACTTCTGAAATTGACGAAGAATGTGTGAGGTGATACAAAGGACATACATGAAATCAATTGGCAACATAGTGCATCACGGCTCGATTCTCGCGCGAGGGGATTGAGTTGATTTCCATTTTTCATCAAACCAGCCCCCTCTCGCGAGGGGTGTTTTTGTATTTACCCGCGCGAAAGGAAGGCTTTCACCGACTGTGCCTAAACAGTCGTGCACATTGAGGGAAGAAGATGGCTACGAAAAAAGAACCGGGGTTCACCATTGCTCTACCGTCGGGGAAGAGTCTGGAGGCACCCACGCTCGAGTTGTTGAAGCGGGTCGGCGTTACCGTGAATCGTCGGCATCCACGGGCGATCGCAGCGGATGTTGACGGCATACCACGTCTTTTCACGGCGATTTTTTGCAGGCCCGATCAGGTCGGCGTACTGGTTCAGGCTGGTGTCGCGGAATACGGCATCACGGGGAAAGACATCATGATCGAGAATCCGCAGGCGAACGTCGAGATTCTCGCCGAGCTGCCGTACAGCCGACTCACTGCGGGTGGGACGCGGTGTGTGCTCTTCACCCACCACGAGCACTTCGTCCGGAGTCTGGAAATGATGAAGCGCCTACCGAGGCGCCGGGCGAAAGATGGACATGTTCTTCTCGGCGACCGCGTGGTCGCGAGTGAATATCCGGTCGAGACCAAGGCGTTTCTCGATGCCAATGGCATCGACATTCCGGTGGTGCCGACCAAGTCTGCAGAAGTCATGGTCTACACGAGGATATGTCAGTACGGCGTCGCGCTCATTGAGACCGGCACGACCCGGGATGTGAACCGTCTGGTAGAAATCGAGGATGGAACGATTTTCGAATCCTGCTCAGTTCTTGTCGCCAACAAGGAGCGGGGTGGTACCTGGGTCCCGAGCGGCTACGGATATGTCCGACTCCATGAGTTCCTTCCTGCGCTTCTCTGCGGCGCATGCAACGCCCTCAAGATGGTCTACTTGCTTATGAACGCCCCCGTCGGCAAGGTTGAGGAAATCCGGAAGATGCTTCCGTCGCTCAAGAGCCCGACGGTGCAACCGCTCGCTGATCTCGGGTTCTGTTCGATCGGCGCTGTTGTTCCGGCGAAGGACGTCAACTTGATCATCTGGGCGCTTCGTGAACACGAGGCGACGGGGTTCGTCACCTTGCCGCCGTCGACGGTGATGTGACCGGCAACAATTGGTCTTTCGAACTGCGGGCGCGCCCATTGGCGCGCCCGCCTTTTTCTTGTTTGTGTGCGGCGCACAATGTGCTATACATGCGGCACACATGCATTGGAATCAACAGAGCGTGTGAGTGAGCATGCTCTTTTCGAGGAGGAAGACTGATGTCGAGACATCCCCATCCGGACGTGACGGCAAGCCAGGCGTTGGCTGCTCGAATGAGCAAGTGGGCTGAGCACAAGGAGGGCGACCTGTATAACGTCGCAGCAGTGTGCCACGCAATCAGCGAGAAGGTCGCGGCGCAGATCAACGGCAGCACGAATCGCGTGCCCGTGTCAGCCGCAGCTCTCGACCTCATCTTTGATGGCGTCGAGCGGAACGTGCAAAGTTTCCGCAAAGAAGGCCGTGTCCCTGATGCTTTCTTCGAATTCGATCAGGCGGAAATCGTCGTGTTGAAGCTCAACGTGCTGATGCTCGAGGATCGGGTCAACAGGCTCGAGCGGGCGCGGAAATAGGTTTCCAACCTGACATCGAGGGCGCGCTCCACTTCGGCGCGCCCTCTGCCTTTTCGCGGGTCTTGCGCAAAATCACACAAATGCTAGGGTGTAATTATGCAGGCAGTAATAAGAAACACGGTGCGACGAGCGGTCTCAAAACTTGAGGCCGTTTAGAGCGTTTTTATATTCTCAAAAACATTTCAAAGCGGCCTCAAGGGGCCGCTTTCGTCACATGGGAGCATGTGGCGACACATGCTCTTTACAACGAGGAGAACCAAAAAATGGACACATGTTGGACTGACCTGGCCCAGAGAATGGCCGCAACCGGGGAGTTCGACATGGAAAGGTTGACCCCGGAATTGCTGGCAAACACCTACCATGCCGGACGCGCAGTGATTCGGGGTTCTGAGTCGAATACGGATGGGATTCAAGCGCGGATCCATGCGTACCTGGCCCTTCTGGAAACAGACGCACCCGATTGGCTGG
>Ga0209542_10017696_pt1 | contig 11638 bp, 8 predicted proteins | sample RifCSPhighO2_01_FD_184028 | JGI IMG/M metagenome (GOLD analysis project Ga0209542, IMG submission 184028) | Soil microbial communities from Rifle, Colorado - Rifle CSP2_plank highO2_0.1 (SPAdes) (version 2) | ecosystem: Environmental > Terrestrial > Deep subsurface > Rock core/Sediment ...
CGGCGCGGGTCAACTACGCAACGGAAAAGGCGGTAGTAAGTTTCGACCCGCTAAAAACAAGCGAGAATGCGGTAGCGGATGCGATAGGCAGGGCAGGATACAAAGCAATTGTGGAAAATGACGCGCGTGATAACAAAACCGGCATGCATGCCGGCCATATGGAAGGCATGAAGAAAGAGGAGATGTCCGCGCTCAGGAAAAAGCTCTATGTTGGAGCGGCGCTCTCGGCTGCGATATTTGCAGGAAGCTTTCCGGAATGGTTCTCCGCTTCGCCGCTTTCGCATCCCGGAATTCTTCTTGCCATGGCGACCATAGTCCAGTTCTGGGTTGGCCATGATTTTTATGCAGGCGCATGGATAGCGCTTCGCAACAAAAGCGCAGATATGAATACGTTGATTGCGCTTGGAACAAGCGCAGCTTATTTCTACAGCGCTTCCATAGTGCTGCTGGATATTCAAGGCAGCATGTACTTTGACACCGCTGCAGTGATAATAACATTGATTCTTCTTGGTAGGTATTTCGAGGCTATAGCGAAAGGCAGGGCATCTGATGCGATAAAAAAGCTCATGGGCCTCCAGACCAAGACCGCTACAGTCATTAGGAAAGGAAAGGAAATCAGGATTGACGTTGGCGACGTCAAAGTTGGCGACGTTATTCTGGTAAAGCCTGGAGAAAAGATACCGGTCGACGGAGTCTTGATGTCCGGCGAAAGCAGCGTTGACGAGTCCATGATAACAGGCGAAAGCATCCCTTCCGGAAAGAAAAAAAGCGACATTGTAATAGGCGCCACAATAAACAAGTTCGGCTCATTCACGTTCAAGGCGACAAAGGTGGGCAGGGACACCATGCTTTCGCAGATAGTGCGCCTTGTTGAGGAAGCGCAGGGGTCGAAGGCGCCCATACAGCGGATGGTAGACGCGGTTTCTTCTTATTTTGTGCCGGCCGTCATCGTGATAGCGCTCGCGGCGTTTGCTTTGTGGTACCCTTCAATGGGATTCACGTTCGCTTTCACGACCCTTGTATCGGTGCTTATTATAGCATGCCCGTGCGCGTTGGGGTTGGCGACGCCCACTGCGATCATGGTGGGCACAGGGCTTGGAGCGCAGAACGGAATCCTTATCAAGGGCGGGGAGGCCTTGGAAATGGCGCACAAGGCAGGCGTGATAGTGATGGACAAGACAGGGACGCTAACCAAAGGGAAGCCGGAGGTTACGGATATTATTTCTTATGCAATAAGTGATGATCAAGTCGTTTCTTTGGCGGCATCGGTAGAAAATGCGTCTGAGCACCCGTTGGCGGAGGCTATCATGAACGAAGCGCGCAAAAGAAAGATAAAACAGAAACCTGTCAAAGAATTTCTTGCGCATTCCGGGAAAGGCGTTTTGGCATGGATGGGAAAGGACAAAATTTTTGCAGGAAATAGAGTGTTCATGAAGGACAACAGGGTGAAAATTGCAAAACATGAGAAAGACATAATGTCACTGGAAGAAAACGGAAAGACGGTAGTGATAATTGCCAAAAACACGGAAGTGGCAGGGCTCATAGCAGTTGCTGACACCGTGAAAGAAAATTCCGCGAATGCCGTGGCGGAACTTAAAAAAATGGGAAAGAGGGTCGTGATGATGACGGGTGACAACGAGCGCACGGCCCGCGCAGTGGCGCAGGAACTTGGCATTGATGAAGTCATGGCCGGCGTGCTTCCCGGGGATAAAGCCGCAAGGATAAAAAAGCTGCAGAGCGAGGGCCGCAAGGTGGCAATGGTAGGGGACGGGATAAACGACGCCCCCGCTCTTGCACAGGCCGACATAGGAATAGCGATAGGCTCGGGAACCGACGTGGCGCTGGAAACAGGCGGCATAGTGCTGATAAAAAGCGACATAATGGACGTTGCGCGCTCGATAGAGCTTAGCCGCTACACGATGAAGAAAATAAAGCAGAACCTGTTCTGGGCGTTTGCATATAATGTCGCACTGATTCCGGTTGCCGCAGGTGCATTGTATCCGGCGTACGGCATCGTGCTTGACCCCATTATTGCCGGCGGGGCCATGGCGATATCGTCGCTGACGGTAGTTGGTAACGCTCTTATAATGAAAAGACATAGGCTATAATCAATAGAAAACGAATCAAAACAGGGATAACATGGAAAATGCAATAAAAATAAGCAAAAAGCTGATGCTGAAAACCGCAGCAGCATGCGGTATATTGTCCGTGCCGGTGATTTTTCTTTTGTTCCCGTCCCCTTACACGCCGGTTTTTGTATTTACAATCATGCTCCTCGTATGGGGGGCATATTATGCCGTTACCAGCAAAGAAAGCATGTCAGAAATGTGCTGCATGATGAGCGGCATGACGTATGGCATGACATCGGGATTTTTCATCGGGGCGATCGCAGGATTGGCAACCACGGATTTCATGGTTGCGATGATTGTAGGGGCGGTATCAGGCATCCTTTTTGGCATACCCGTGGGAAGAGTCGGCGGCTCTCTGGCTGCAATGGAAGGGGTCATGGCGGGCCCCATGGGCGGCATAATGGGAGGAATGACGGGCGTCATGGTGCATTTTTTTAACGTCGGATTATTTCTTCCGTTCCTTGTGATAATGGTTACATTCACGGTCTGGGAAATGACAAAGGTCATCAAAAGTTCGGCAAAAATATCGAAAGGCTTCCTTTATGCTGGCATCGTAATTTCTCTTCTTGCAATATCTTCGGCATTTGTGAACGCATATCCGTTAGCGGGCAGTTTTGTTTCCCCGGAACAGCCTGAAGGATATGCCAAGGTATCCGGGGGGATTCAGGAGGTCACTATCCGGATGGGAGTCGCTCAATATACGCCTAATTATATAGTCGTGAAAAAAGATATTCCTGTAAGAATCAGGCTTGAGGCCGACAAGAACGCAGGCTGCACGCGTTCAATAGTGTTCCCTGATTTCAATATCAGGAAAACCGTTCCGGGAGGCGGGACGGATACAGTGGAATTCACGCCTGCCAAGGCGGGCACGTACAGATTTGCATGTACCATGTCCATGGCATCGGGTTCCATAGTCGTGCAGTGAAAAATATGAAACGCATCATTATCCTGTCCAATCCGCCTTACATGGAAAAATTCGTGGTGCGGTTTGTGACAGTTTTCACAATCTCCCTATTTCTTATGAACTTTGTCAGCCTCCCGGGTTTTTTGCAGGGAAGGATAATAATCACGGATTCCTATTCCCCCCTTTCGGTGGTTTTTCTTGTTATTTTTTCAGTGCTTGGCGGATTATCCGCCACGCTTTATGATTACAAGGTTAACATGGTTTCAAAATTCCGAAAAGGCGAAAAACTGGGCATCATTGGCGGCGTTTTGGGCGTTTTCACATCTGCCTGTGCTGTTTGTTACCCATTTTTGCTCGCAATCCTTGGGATTCAGGCGGCGTTTGCAATCCTGCCGTTTGGCGGGCTCGAAGTACAGGCGCTGAGCATCATTTTACTCTGTCTGTCAGCTATTTTCATGGCCAAAGACATTGAAGGCTCGCAGAAGTGCCGGAGATAATCATAATTAAAGCATTCCGCCATAATATTTGCAGGCGGGCTGGTAGATCAACGGAAGATCGCTTGCATGGCATCCGCACGCTGGCTGCGGCATAGTTATCGATTCCAACAGGAATCCGGAACAGCCTAAAACTCAAGGAACCATGAGGTTCCGCGGTTCGGAATGCAAGAGGCTTCGGGTTCAAATCCCGACCAGTCCATCCCAATCCTTTTCAAACCTGAATGACGCACTTTGTGCGCCTTGCGCGTAAAGAAAAGTCTGGGGCTTATCCCAAAGAAAAAACCGAAGGTATTGTATTCCTATAACAGGCTTCAAATCAAGTTGTTGATCGGTACGGTTCTGTTAAAAGTATAACTGATTTTTAAAGGGCGTTATGGATTAACTGATATGCAAGAATCTACAAAAAGGTAGGTAATGGGAGGATTCAAGAAAGCTGATAAGCCCAATTATAAGCGGATATCGTGACTACTATAATTTCATTCGCCCACACATGGCGGTAGGCATGACGCCTTCTGCCCGTCTGGTTTGTGGAATCTCGAAGGGAATAAATGGCTTAATGGCTTGGACTTCTGCAACCGGCACGGGAACTATACCAGAAGAGGAACCATGTAAGAAGAAGCAAATAAATATACTGCAGTAAATAAGAAATTGTATGCTACTGAAAATTTGAAATAGAGATGATATAATGGAGTTTGCATACTTCGATGAAAGTGGTGATAGTGGTGCGAAAGGGAGCAAAAATTTAGTTATGGTAGTCTTATGCACTAGAAAAAAGGATGAAATAGACAAGATAATTAGAAAAGCTAAACAAAGATTACTGGATAAAAGCAAAACCAGTAAATGGTTGAATAAGAAAGGTGGCGAAATAAAGTGGAATGGCTTTCCAGATAAAGTACTACTTGTGAAAACGCTAAAAGAATTATCACAATTGGAAATGTCAATATACTATATTGCAATAAAAAAGGATGATAAGGGCTTAACATATCAAGATAAGAATACGGCTGTTGGTAGCTTGTTTTATCATATAAAAACAGAAAATTCTATTCCGTCAACCGTTTTAGCAGACACAAATTTCTTTAAACGCGAATCATCTAAACAAACTATCTTCTGCCTTGATAAATATGAAATAAAAGAAATTGAAATTAATGATACTAAAGGAGGATCAAAAAAACAAAAATCTATAGTCATGCATTTTCATCAAGTAGATGAAGAAGACGCTGAAAAACATAAGCAAGCTGGTGATAACGTTATACAAATAAACCATGTAAATTCAACCTACTATAATGAATTACAGGCATTGGATTTGATTTGCGGCTCTATATTTTATTTTGTTGAAAATGGAAAAGATGAATATATTAAGATACTTAGAAGTGGCAAAGCTAAAGTGAAGTGTTTAACAATTGAGAAAAAATAGATACATAACTAAAGTAAAAATAGCCGCAATACCTTTTTACTAGTCAAACTCTACTGCACAGCAATAGAGTGCCTTTTGGACTTCGTTCAAAAGGACTTTACATGCGGCTAATTAATTAGTAGGATTCCACATTACTTAAAGGTATTGGAGTTCTTAAAGATTATTTCACCTATAAAGTAGTGAAACTGACCATATAGAACTGGATAAATGACCCGAATGCAGCATGGAATCAACAGCCCCTTATATGCGACAGAACCCTATATTCTATTTGTATGTTGATAGTGAAACAAGAGGCTAAATCTTACATGAATGCAACAGAACCAAAAATGCGGCTTCAAAGCCCGCTATAAGTTCATAAGATGCCCCGAATGTAACGAAGTTAAAAGTAGAAATGGGGTATCAGTTAATCCTTAACATCAGTTATAAGCTTAACAGAACCTACAGAACCATACTTTTATATACGGCGGACGGAAACTATAACCATGAAAGGCATTACCCCGGTGATAGCCGTCATTTTGCTTCTGCTGATCACGATAGCGATCATAGGATTCACGTCGGTATTCTTCCAGCAGACGGTGACAACGGGCGGCGAACAGGCGCAGGAGGCCGCCGCAGGGCAGGCGAACAAGGCGCTCCAGACGGCCGAGATCGTGGACGTGAGCAACGGGAAGGTCACGATAAAGAACATAGGCACCGAGGCGATAAGCACGACTAATGTTCAGATATTCGTTGACGGCGATCCTGCGGCTATAACGCCTGTCGGCGACGCAGAGAATATTCAGCCCGGCTTAACGAAGACGTTTGACATCGCCGTTCCGCTAGGCACAGGCGAGAGGAAGATAACCGTGGCGGTGCCGGGCAACGTGATGGAAAAAACGTTCCAACTTGACGCGGGAACCGCGGATCTTATTTCCGCAGAAGGGAATGTTATAACACTAAAGAATAGCGGCGTCACTTCGATTCAAGACTCTGAAATATCAATGAAAGTTGACGGTGCAGGCGTTACGTTCACGGGGCCTGCTTCGCTTGCCGCGGGCGCCGAAGGGGTTTACACGATAACCCCGTCAAGCATTCCCGCAGGCAGCGGCACAAGGGCCGTGGAAATAAGGACGCCGGAAAGCGTTCACACGGCTGACGCCGATATTAACATCGGAACAATAAGCCTTGAAGGAATAACAGGAAACAAGCTCTCGATAAAGAACACAGGGCTCACGACAGTTGCCAAGGATGAACTGATTCTTACCGTCGCCGGCCAAGGCGTAACCTTCACAGGCCCTGCGCAGATAAGCCCTGATGAAACCGTGGAATACGCCGTGAATGAAATAGAAATTCTTGGAAAGGAGGGTCTGGGTGGCGTTCTCTCCCTTCAGTCGCTGGCAAGCACGATAACCGACAACACGGCATTCGATTATGCTTCTGCCACGAAAGGCTACTGGAAATTCGACGACCTTGACCAGGGCAAGACCATAAAGGACTCCTCAGGCAACGGAATGGACGGGACGTTTGTCGGGACGACGCACGATGGGACGATAAACACGGGCGTTGGAAGCGTGACGGCGTCCGGAAAATACGGCAAGGGGCTTTCCATAAGTGCCCTCGGAAGCAGTCCTCCGGCTATGAATTCCGGCAATCCTTCAGCCCTTGGGTTCGGCTCAGGCAGCTTCTCATACGGCATTTGGATGAAGCAGAACGGGGGCGGCGGCGACCCGATATTCAAAGGGGGAACTTCTGCAGTGACGAGAGGGTTCGATATTGAGGTATTTGGTAGCGGAGTGGCGGTGGCGGATATTTCGAACGGAAGCAGCATTCTGAGTGCGAGCAGCGGAACAGTAGTTACAGATAATGTCTGGCATCATATTTTTGTTGTTGTGGACAGAAGCGGCGTGTTAAGCGCCACGCCCAAGCTGTATATTTTCATAGATGGCGTCCAGAAGGGCGCTACAAACATACCGGCAGCCTTCGGGAGCGTGACGTCTTCATCGAATCTGAATTTCCCAAGAAGCGGGGACGGCTTCTCCGGAGTCATAGATGAGGCCCGTTTTTACGGGCGCGCGCTCACGGTCTCGGAAGTGTCGGCTGATATGAATTCAGTTTATCCGTTGCAAGGCGTTGCGGTATCATATTCATTTGAGAGCGTAACCGGCACTGCGGTCATAGACACCCACTTCATCGTCAGGGGAAATAACGACGCCCCGTCCGATTCTGACGGCGCCTTGCAGATGAACGGAGGAAGCGACTATGTGCTAATAAACGACAATCCCAGTCTGCGGGGAATGGGCGAACTGACCATGTCGGCGCTTGTCAATCCTTCGGCGATGGCGCCCGGATATAACGGGAGAATAATCTCCACGTCTTCCCCAGGAAACTACGACTGGAATTTGCAGACCGCCAACCAAAAAATAGTTTTCGCCGTTGCAAATGCGGAATTGCCTTCCGTAGGATTAAGCCTGACTACGTCGGGTTCGTACGCGATAAACACGTGGAATAATATATTATGCACTTACAATAAAAATATCGCTTCGGGTAATATGAAATGTTACATTGACGGATCCGCCGATTCCGTGACTGCAACGCAGACTAAGAATGTAAGAAACGCCGCCACGCCCGTGAGGCTGGGGTCTTATTCGGGTTCCGGTTCCATGATGGGACTTTTTGACGAAGCCCGCATAATGAACCGGGCGGTTTCAAAGGACTAGATTTTCCTTGCAACGGTTATGAAGCCGGTGTGCGCCATTTGCATGTATCTTGGGTGCGTGAAGCCGCGGGTGTCAACCTTCCATTCGCGCTGCATTGTCTCTATTGTGCGCATTTCCATGCCCAGTTTTTCCATTTCCTTGGCGCATTTTATTTGCTGCTCTATGTGCGGGCTGTAGACGCAGAGCCAGCCGCCGTGTTTGAGGGCAGAGAAGCATTTCTTTATCAGTTTCTCGGCGTCAATCATATCCAGAGTTATCAGGTCGAGGTTTTTCTCGGAGAAGCCTTTCAGTATGTCCTTGTTCCTGACTTTCAGGTTTCCAAGGCCGAAGAGGCGGGCGTTTTTGCTTATTTTCCCTGCAAACTCCTTGTTGCGTTCATACGCCGTCACTGTTCCGGGCTTCACTATATTACATATGAACAGGGAGAGAAAGCCCGAGCCCCCACCGGCGTCAAGGCAGTTCCAGCCCTGCTCGGCGCCGGTCATGGCAACGATCTGCCCTGCGTCTTTTTGGGTCACGATTTGGGGGCCGCGCTTGGCTTTGGCAAAGAGATCCGGCAATGCCGGCTTGAGCGCAATGAACGTGCTGCCGGAAGAGGATTTGATTTTCTGGCCGTACTTCTTTATCTTTGTAAGGTCAACCTTGCCGTATTCGGAGTTGAACGTTTTCTGCGATGTATCTATTATAAAGCGCTTTTCGCCTGAGAGGAGGACGATCATACGGTTCCCCCCGATAATGCAATAAATGTATCGGTCATTTCCCGAACCTCCTCTGCCTTCTTTCGTATTCGTCAAGGAACTGCTCGAAATCCTTCTTCGTCAGCTCGGGCCATTTTTTGTCGGTGAATATAAGCTCGGAATACGCTGACTGGAACGGCAGGAAGTTGCTAAGGCGCTTTTCGCCGCCGGAGCGTATTATGACGTCGGGATACGGGCAGCCGTTCGTGTATAGGTGATCCTTCAGGATTTTCTCGTCAAGCTGCGATGGCTTAATGATTCCCTGCACGCATTCCTCGGCTATCTTTTTCACGGCATCCACTATTTCCTGCTGCCCTCCGTAAGCCACGGCAAGGTTGAGGACGTGTTTTTTGTAGGCAGCTGTGGCGCCTTCCACTTTTTTCATTAGGATTTGCAGGGTTTCGGGAAGGATTGCAGTTCTTCCTATGAATCGTATCTGCACTTTTCTTACATGAACAACGTGATCCTTGCGCTGAAGCATGTCGCGCATCTCGTTTTCAAGGTTTTTCAGTATGAACTGCAGCTCCCTTTTCGGCCGCGTGGTCATGTTCTCAAGCGAGAGGGTATATGCGGTCATGTACTTGATGCCGCGTTCGCATCCCCACTCAACGACCTCGCGGGCTTTCTGCAGGCCGTAATAATGCCCTTCCCACGGCTTCTTCAGAAGCTGGCGCGCGAAGCGCCTGTTGCCGTCAAGAATCATGCCTATGTGTTTGGGTAGCATACGATAACCTTTTTTCCTATGTTTATATGCCTTCTGCGTTGTATAATTTTATAATTGTTGAAGGGAAATATATATCAACAAAGGGCATAATTTTGGACATTTAATATGTACTTTACATATAGTATTTGGATGCAGTAGATTATTAACTGCCGCGCATTGTGGAAGATATTCAAGCGTCGCTTTCAATGCGCAAGGAGAAACGTTGCGTGGGTTTTCAAATGCTGGAACTTCTGATATTGGCTCTTGCCGGGTCGGCTGCAGCGGGACTGTGGGATCTGCGCACGACCGAGGTGCCGGACGAGATACCGGTTGTCATGAGCGCGGTCGGGCTCTTTTACTGGTGTGTCGCTTCGCTGCAGGCGGAAAGCATATATCCGTTCGCGGTGTCGCTGGCATCCGGCATGGCGTTCCTTGCGCCAGGCCTGATTTTATACAAGGCCGGAAAATGGGGGGCCGCGGATGCGTGGGTGCCGGCTTCGGTGATGTTTTTGCTGCCGATTTACGGGGGCAAAATGATGCTTGCGGATTATGCGTTTAACTTTTTTGTCGTAAGCTCGGCTTACATGATAGTCTATTCCATCATACTTGGCGCCATGAACAGGCACGTTTTTCCCCTGTTTGTCAAGGACTTTGTCGCGAGCAGGAGTGCCCTGATGATGATACTTGGCTATGCGGTAATAGTTGCAATTCTCGCGTATTTGTTCGTGCAGAAAGGGGCGAGCTTGGCGCCGCTTGGATATTCGTTTGCGTCAGTAGCGTTCCTCGTGGCGTTCTGGAGGTATGCCACGGTGGTTGAGGCAAACGTGTTCAGGAAGACCATTGACGCCGCTCGTGTCAGGGAAGGCGACGTGCTTGAAGACATGATATGGATAGGGCTGACAAAGGCGCAGGCTGAGGACGTCAGGAAGAAGGGCGGCAAAGTCGTCATCAAGGAAGGCGTGCGCTTTGTCCCGGTTTTCTCGCTGACTCTGGCAGCCACGCTGCTTTACGGGAATCTTGTTTTTTATCTGTTTTTGTGAGAATATTATGAGGGCATGAAAATGATGATAAAATTCCCGTACAGGGTTGTGATAGGGAAATCCCCGGCGCGTGACATACGCAGTATGCTCGGGGAAATGCGCCTTGGCAATAGGGGTGCGATAATTACGGACGGGACCGTGAGAAAGCTCATCGGCAACGAGGTTGCGGCGATGACAGGCGCCGCCATAATGGCGCCGGAGTCGCTGGAAATAGAGAGCCTTAGGAAACTGTCTGTTGCATTGAAGGATTGCGATTACGTGATGGGAATAGGTGGCGGAAGATCGATAGATGCGGCGAAATATGCGGCTTGCCTTGCAGGGAAGCCGTGGATTGCATTTCCCACAGTACTAAGCCACGACGGCGTTGTTTCATCAAGGGCGTCGGTTGAATCCAGCGGGTTGAAGACTTCGGTGGAGGCATCAGAGCCTTCTGCCATAATAGCGGACATAGAGATGCTTGCGAAGGCGCCTTACAGGCATACCGCTTCCGGAGCCGGCGATGTCATTTCCAATATTTCCGCGGTGGAGGACTGGCGGCTGGCAGCGAGTGCCGGCAAGGAGAAATACCATACCGTCATGGCAGAACTTTCGCTCCTCGCTGTGAAGGCAGTGCAGGAGAACGTGAGCGACATAAAGAAGCGCAGCGCCCACGGCATGGAGATGCTGTTGTGGGCATTAATAAGTTCGGGCTTTGCCATGAACATATACGGTTCGTCCCGTCCTGCGTCAGGAAGCGAGCACAACGTGTCCCATGTTCTTGATGCCGCCGGCAGCAAGGTACTACATGGGGAGCAGGTGGCGCTTGCCACTATAGTCACGGTTTACTTGCAAGGTGGCGACTGGAAAGCTATAAAAAAATTCATGTCTGACATAGGGCTGCCTGTGAGCGCAAAGGCGCTTGGCATAGGGAAAGACATGATGGTCAAGGCGCTTGCCTCTGCAAAAGCCGTGCGGGAGAGGTATACTGTGCTTAACGAAGCAAATCTGAGCGAGGCAAAAGCCGAAAAAGCGCTTGCACATTGCGGGATAATATGATAAGCGGCAAAACTATGGAAATTCCTAATCTCATGGGCAGGAAAGAAGCGAAGAGCGCGTTCAGGGAAGCGTGCAAAAAGCTTCGAATAGACGGGAAACGCATGGAGGAACTTTGCGTGTACGAGCTTACTGACGGCACCCGGACTTCCACGGATCTTGCCGGTTGGGAGGCTTATTTTGACGGCGGGATGTTCGTGCTCCGGCTTTTTCACATAATGGCAATGCTCGGGGCAAAGAACGCATACGTACTGACGACCGGCGAAGGCCACAAGAAACGGGACAATTATCACGACATCATGCAATCTCTTAAGAAGCAGGTTGACGTTTATTCGTGGTATGTAAAAGAGCATAACGTGCGCCTCAGGTTCGTGGCTAACGTGCCAATTCTTGCAAGATTCACGAAATTCATGCGCATGCTGCATCGTCTCGAGAAGGAGAGCGCAAAGAACAACGGTTTGACGGTCTACGTTCTCATAAATTATT